>Ga0310810_10004330_pt1 | contig 15674 bp, 11 predicted proteins | sample NCmetagenome_FD_207641 | JGI IMG/M metagenome (GOLD analysis project Ga0310810, IMG submission 207641) | Soil microbial communities from experimental microcosm in Duke University, North Carolina, United States - NC | ecosystem: Engineered > Artificial ecosystem > Soil microcosm > Unclassified ...
CGAGAAGGCGTGCAGGAACGGCGACACAAATCACCATTGCCCCATCATCGAAGCGCTTAGCGATCCGACCGCGTGAGTCGCGTACCGCTTTGCGATTGCTTTTGACCTTAACGAGGAGGAAACAATGAACGCTGAACTTTGCTGCTGCGACTGTCCCACCTGTGGCTGCGGATGCGAGCCAGGAAGCGGCTGCTGCGGGAGCTGCTGCTGCAATAAGTAACTTCGTAGTTATTGATTAGTGCGCATCCCAACAAGCCTGGCACGAGGCCGCGCAGGAAGTCTTCCGCCTCGCCAGCCCGCCACGCACGGATGGCACTGATCACCCGACAGGTCCGCCGCGAAGTCGAGACAGGTGCTCGGTGATGGCCGGAGGCAAGAACATGTCGTCGGCAATTGCGGCAATCTCCTCAGCCTCGCGCCAGGCCTGTTCGAGCTCCAGCAGGTGACCTTCAACAGCGGGTCGTTCCAGGCTCTCGTGAACTGCCATTTCCAGCGCCAGTTGCAGCGGAGCATCGAGGTAAAACAGTGCGGCAGTTTTTCTTTCTGTGGACAGATGCATGGCGAGACTGCCGACCGGATCTTCGCCGCCGGGTGCGTCTTCGATCAGCCGCAACGCAACGTCAGTCGTGTTTTGCGTCGCGCCTCGCCAATTCACTTCCGTCATAAGTGAGCCCAGGATACGACGTGCGATTGCGCCGTCGTATTCCCGCCGCGTCGCCCCGGAACTAAGAATGGAAAGACTCCACGATTTCTCTGGTTTGTGGACAAGCCAGGTGCGATAGGCATCGCCCCCGGTAATTGGCTCGGGGAAACCGCGATCGGTGGGAGCCCAAGTGAGGCGGCGCTGCCCCCGATGTTTGAGGTGAGCGAACCAACCGGCGAAGCCAGTGGAGAAACCCGCAGCCGAGCCCGCCAAAGCGCCCAATAAGGGATTCACGGCAAATGACACAGCGATACCGACAGCTGTAGCAACGGCAGCCCCCTCGCTGATTCCCAGGACAGCGGGCGTGGGTGCAAACCGCGAAGCGCGCCAGCGGTGCACGAATCGTGAACCGTAGCGCCAGGCTGCAAACTCGGGGCGCAGGGGCTGGCCGATGCGAATAAGCTCGAAGTCGTCTCTTAGGTGGGCGAGTCCGATATTGGGCGACGAGGCGCGCAAGCGGGCTCCCCGAAAGGTGCGTTCACATTCCTCGACCGCCTCCCATCGCTCTTCGAGAGGCGTGAGGTTCCACCGAGCGCATGAAGCGCACACTACCCAGAGGCGTCCTTTGCCCGGATCAAAGGCAATCCGACGACCGATGGGCAGCTGCTCTATCCGCTCGTTACTTCCTAGTGGCCGATTGCAGAATAGACAGGTGGAATACACCAGCTGACCTAAACGCCGAGCAGCTGCTTGACCGCGCGATCCGCCTCGCGAATCGAATTCCGATGATCGCTCGCACCCGCGAGGTCGGTGGTCGCAAAAGCAATCCGCCCGTGCGGCTGGTTTCTCAGGACATCCCTCGGCGCCGGCTTACCGTTCAAGCCGAAGAAGAATCCCGGCTGCGGATTCACGTACGCGTGGCCCCAGCGGTTGAGAATGATTCCCGCGATGTCTCGCCTCGGATTGAAGCCGCCGGGCGCGAACATGTCGCCCATCTGCTCGCGGAACGCTCGCTCGTATTGCGCGAACGAAGTGCCGAGCAGCTTCGCGCGACCCTGGGCGCCCTGCTCTCCGATAGGTAGTCCGGGCTGGGCGAACAATACCTTAATGGTGAGCACCGTTGGCGAATCGGGATCGATGGTGCGCGGCTCGTTGCCGACGAGCGCCGCTCGCTTGACGTTGAGATAGTCGCCGAGCCCGCCGAACCAGCGGCATCCACTCAGCCCCATATTGTATAGGAAGCGCCAGTTGCGGACCGCGACATTCGCCATCAGACACGGTGAGCGGTAAAACTGCGCGTACGCTTCGCGGTGCGATGCAGGAAGGTCGTGGACGATGTGCTTGGTGGTCCAGCTGCCGTTCGCCATGACGACGGAGCGCGCTCTGACTTTGTAGAGATGGCCGCCCTTCACGTAGGTGATGACGACGTGCGGCGCGCTCGCCGAATCGCCCGCATGTTCCACGCGAACCACTGTGGAGTTGAGCCGAATGCGTGTCGGCTGTCCCGCGCGATCGAGCGCGCGGAAGTTGACGCGATTCTGCCAGACGGCATCGACGGTGCGCTGACCCGCGATCGCATCGGGAATGAGTTTCTTCACCATCAGCCGCGCGAACCCAGTGTTGCCATCGGGGAACATCTGGTCGCCGAGGTTGTCGTCACCGTCCTCGGGGAACTGATTCTCGATCGCGTAGTTGCAGTATGCCGAGAGCGCATCGGGACCGAGCCCATAGCCACCGCCTTCGGTGGGAGACAGATACCTTCGCACCGTCTCGCGACTGATGTTGTAGCGCGCCATCAGATGATCTTCGAGCGTGATGGAGTCGAGCTGTCGCGAGATCGCGTCGCCTTCGGCTTTCGGTCCCACGAATGGAACGCGGTTCGTTCCCCAGCGCAGCAGCTCCGCTCTTTCTGATTCACTGATCGGCGCGCCCTCGAGCAGCCGTCCCCAGGGATCCATCACCCACTGGCCGGGCTGGCCGGTGAACTGGGACGTGAAGTAGAAGCCGTAATGTCTTTGGTCGGCGACATCGTAGGGCGAGTGACTGACCGGAATCTCGGGCGACGGTCCGCGCCACGTCTGGTAGTTGAACGTTCGGCGATCCATTCCGATCATGTCGTAGAATCGATCGGTGTAACCGCCTTTGCCCGGCACGAGGAAGATCGCCGAGCCCTGGTGTGCGGTGAGGCGCTGCCCGTCGACGAGGAACTGGTTGCGCTTGGCTTCGCCACCGAAGATCGGGTGATTGTCGATGACGAGCGCGCGTCCGCCTTTGTACTTCTGGAAGAAGATCGCGGCGGCGAGCCCCGAGATTCCGCCGCCTACGGCGACGAGGTCGTAGATCTCGCCGGTGTCGGTCGCCTTCGCGATGCGGGATTCGAAGGCGCCGTCGCGCATGGCGTGGCCGGCGGAGAGGACTTCCCAGGTGTTGCCGTTGGAATGCGCGTAGTCGCCGATGCCGCCGTAGCCGTTGAAGGCGTCATCGGGCGAGATCGTCGGGGCCTTATCGTGTAGGAGAAGGCCGGCCCCAGTCAGCAGGACGCCGTTGAGGAAGTCGCGGCGGGTGATGCGGTCGGTCACGCCGGGACCGGCATCAGCCTGCGCGCGCGAGCGGCTTTACGCGCACCGCGAACGTCGTGGGGACATGTAGACGGTGAGCCAAACTCCCGCGCCGAGATAGAGCATTGCATCAACCCAATCGCCAATCGCAAGGCCCTTCAGGAAATACGACGATGCGACCAGAGCTGAGCTCCAGAGCAGCGTCAAGATGACAACCATACGGAACGATCTCATCCGGGGCTCCACTTTCTCTATTAAATGCGTGGGCCTAATCCATGTCCCACGTGTAGTTGACGCGATTCACACGACCACTCGCGAAGTGAAACGTGACCTTCGCCCCTGACATTATGTGCAGCAAAAGTGAAGCTCACGGTGTCATCAGTTCGCTCGCCCGCCTCGCCGATGTACAATTTACACACAGTCTCGAGATCGCGTGCGGCCTCGGGTTTACGCGTGTGAGAGTGCAACCCAACCGGCGCCAATCACGGCGCTGTCCGATCGGGTTGAATTCCAGACCGCGCTAACTCACGCTAAGACCGCAATATATGGCGCTAACTCTCCTTCGCCGGCCTGACGTGTAACAGCCTGAGTCCTATTATGTGGAGGGACGCTAATCGACAGTCAGGAGTTGGCGCTTGCAACAGCATGACACCAAAAAAAGAATGCGGATCGAGTGGCCGCTTAGGTCCAATAGATTCCCGACGCAGGCGGCTTTGCTCACGGCTATCCGAAAGGGCGAGGAGTTGGCAATGAAAGAACTCTTCGTTGTCTATGTCCCTATTTGCCGCGAGGAGGCAAGAAGACTAAACGTTTCTGCTGACTACCGCGACACGATTGTCCATACGGTGCTTGACGACGTTGTTCTGCGGCTGGCTGAGACGGTCTTACCGCCAGCCGCGCTCACGACGTATGTGCTTAACGCATTAAGAAACCGCGTAAGGAAGGAATACAGAGACACTGCGCGGGCTCGCGTATCGGACGAACAGACCTATGCGACATCTGATGGATCGCAGGAAGCAGTTATTGCGGAGACCCACTCCGAATACGGGATCCGAATTTCGAGCGGAATTGAAAACGGCTCGACCAACCCCGCCCGTTCAGTGATCACACGACTAGCAGAGGTCATCACGGGTGAACTAGCGCGCGAAGATGTCGCTCTACTGGTCGGTGTGAATCGATACATACCGCTGCGCAAGCTCGCAGAGGAAATGAACATTACTCACGGCGCAGCTCGAGTTCGGTTGTCTCGACTTCGCCAACGCCTTGCGAAACTTGCTGGCGAGTACGTCAACTCGTTGGAGCCCCACGAGAGACGGGAAGTCTTACGGTTTTTGCGACGAGCGAATGTGAGAGTTGCGCAGACGAACTTAGAGCCTGGCACATTACACGGCGAAAGCGATTGCAGGGGAGATTCCAAATGAACTTCGACGATGAGTCCTTCGACGATGAGTCCTTCGACGAGTTGATGCGTCTTGTCGGTAAGGAAATTGATGCGCAAAGCGCGGCGGTACCACTCAACGAAGAACTGCTCACCTGGCTTGCCTGGGATCTTAGGCAAGCGCAAAGTGCTGACGAGCGTCGTCGGGACGAACTAGCGGCAAGTGCGTTCGCAAAACGAGCGGTTCGCCGGCTGAGCATCCAGCGGGTGGAAAAGACGTTGCCGATGCGTGAGCTGCGTTACCGAGCAGCGCCGATCGTAGCTTCTGTGGCTGTCTCGATGGAAGAAGCGAGCCGGAAGCGGTGTGCGACGATTCTTGACCTCGCCGTTGCCGCGGGCAGCGGCCGAGAGCTATGGGATGAACCATGTGAGGAGTGGCTCGAGCTGCCCAGCGACATTCCGTCGTCGCCACGATACCTGGCGCTACGCGTGTCAGGCGACAGCATGTCCCCGGTATTGGGACAAAACGATGTTATCCTGATGAAGCTCGACGCATGGCCTGCGGTCGACGATCTAGTCGTCGCCAAGATTCCCGACGACGGTTACGTCGTCAAACGTTTTGCGGGGATAAAAACCGGACGCGTCGAGCTCTCGTCTTTCAATCAAGCGTACGACGTACTGTCGATTCCGCGAAACCGGCTGATCCTACTTGGAACCGTGATCGCGAGATTTAAGCGCGAATAAATAAATCTTCGCCACGAAAGCCCCGCGTTGTTTGCGGGGCTTTCGCTTAAAGGGAGTGTAACAGGTCGAGTCCTTCTCATGGAGCGATAAAAGTCGGCGACGCATCCGCGTCGCCAATCCCATCGCAGAAAGGAGAGGAGAAGGATGACAAACATTGACACATGCCGCCGACCGCGTGTCTTGGCCGGCGCCGCCGTGCTGCTGTGCTGCTTTGCAGCCCTGAGTAACGCCGGGGCTCAGGTGTATCCGCCGCCCGCGCCTCCAGTGTATCCGCCGGGATACCCGCCGCCGCAGTACCCCTATCCACAGGTTCCGCCTGCCGGCACCACACCCGGTCAACCACAATCCGTGCTTCCTGAATACCGAGCGCCGACGATCATTGTCGCCGCGCCCGCGATGGGCAGCACGTTACCGGACGACAAGCCGGTAGCGGTGTTCCGGTTCATGACGAACGAGCCGCTCGATCCGATCGACGCACTCACCTTCTCCGTGAGCGTCGACGGCAAAGATCGGACGCCGCTCTTTCAGCTCGCTCAATCAGAGGCTTGGGGCCGCCTCGCAGAACAAACAGAGACGTTGACGGCGGGGCCCCACGACGTCGTCGCCCGCATTTGCACCGCACACGGCGAATGCGGTTCAACCAAGTCCAGTATAACGATCGTCGGCGGCAATTCGGTCTCTGCGACGACAAAAGCGGGTGACAAAGCCAAGCAAACAAAGACGAAAATACTCGACGCTGTACTTCAGGCTGCGCGCGTCCTCATTCACCAGTAACCAATCGCGGGTCTTGCCCGCTTATCGAGGTATGCCAATGTCAGCAACACACTACTTCTGGATGCCACTCATAATTGCCGGTATGCTCGTCATCAAGGATCGGCCGGCAGTTGCTTCTTCTGTGGGCCGCTTCACACCCAACACGATGCCCGCAAAGCCGCCGACAGTGACTTCCGCAAAAAGGTCGCGACGGTCATCGGGTACGAAGGCTTCCGGGCTTGTTCACACTGTGCAAGTGGACGCGACGCCGAATAACGGCGAGTACGTCGGACCCGAGATCTGCGAGATGAATTGTTTTGCGGCAACAGCAAGTTTTACCACCGTCCCATACTTCAGCCTCGACCAGCCGCGGAGCGTTACAATCGTCTACAATGGCGATCAGGCCTTTCCGCGGCCATACATCTACGCCGACGTCAATGCAAATGATGGTACCGGTGTAGGCGTTCGGTTCTTCGAGATGAGCGCGACATTGAACGGAAGTCCAGTCACGTTCATCACCGGCAGCACGACATTCCGACAATCGGGATCACTGTCGCCAACGCGAATAACCGCGGAAATGGACGGCTCGGCTCTTTCCACGAATGTGTATCCGCTCGTTGTGACGGTTAAAGCAACCTACAACGACAACGGAACGGCGCAAACGAGCAAGTCCGCGTCGCTACTCGTCGTGAATGAATCGAACTCGGCGATTGCTAGAGGCTGGACCGTAGCCGGCGTCCAGCACTTGTATTCAGCCATCGGAGGCAAGTACATCGCCACATCCGGTGACGGATCGGCGATCGCCTTCAACGGCCTGAACATTCTTGCCCTCGACTTCAGCAAACTCACCTTCGACGGCGCGAGCTCGACCTACACACGTACTTACAAAGACGGAAGCCGAGTGATCTTCAACAGCGTCGGTCAGGAAACCTCCCTGATCGAGCTGAACGGACGGACCTACACGTTCTTTTACGACGCTCAGGGCCGGTTATGGAGCGTCCGCGATCCGTTCCGCACACAGCCTGACGGAACGCCAGCGTCAATTGGCTTCGCATACGACGCGAACGGTCTCCACCAGATTCAGGAGCCTGGTCCGGATCGATGGAACTGGCATGGACGTAATACATGGTTCGTCGTCGATGCCAATCGAAGGTTAATAAGCGCGCAGGATCCGGACGGCGTATCAACAGGGTACGGTTATGACGCCTCCGGCCGTCTCTCGACGATTACGGATCGACGGGGTTCGGTGACCACACTCGGTTATGATGCAAACTCATGGAAGCTTGTCAGCATCACGCTTCCGCAAATACCCGTAGACGCCGGTGGCGGGTCTACAACGCTAACGTCACCAGTCATCAATTTGACGCCATATCAAAGCGGGTTAGCTGGTGCAATCGTCGACGCTGCGCGGCGCATAACTACATTCACGGTCAACAAGTACGGCCAGGCCTTGGATATCACGTCACCGTACAACCAACATACGACGATTGTGCGATCTGGCGTTCTGCCGATACGAATCACACATCCCGAGACCGGCACTGACACCCTTGTCTATGATTCACAGGGGAGAGTGACGAAGACTCACCTCGCCGGACAGGATTCGGTGAAGTTCACTTATACAGGCTTTCTTCTCACGACGGTCACGGGGCCCGGCAGCAATTCTTCGATCACCTACCATTACAACGCGAGCAATAAGGTCGACACCATCACTCGCAATGGCACGCCGGTGCAGCGGACGTTGCTAACGTACGACAACGTGACGGGCCTGCCGGCGACAATAGCCGATCAAATGCATCATCAGGTCACGTACCTGTATGATACGAACTTCGGCAATGTCAGAAGTGAAACCGCTCCAGGCAATCGAACTGTCACGAGAGTCTTCGACGGGTTCGGTCGGGATTCGATCGTCACGCCGCCGGTGGGAGCCGCCGAGGTCGTTGTCTACGACATAATGAACCGCGCGACGAGCGATTCCGCATTTACGCGCAAGCTTACTTTCAGCTATGATCAGCTTTTTCAGACAGACGTGTACGATGTCAATGGTAATCATTACCACGCCGACTTCAACGCTCTCGGCTGGCCGACGCGCCAATGTGATGCCTTTTCGTTGTGTAGCACGACCAGGTACGATCCGAGCGGTGCCGTAACCAGCACGACGAATCGACGGAATCAGATCGTGTCGGTGACGCGAGATTCGCTTGGACGCGTCACGTCGCGTACTGGGCCAGGTCTGAACGCGACTAATTATAGCTACAAGAGCAACGGTCACGACATGGTTGCGTGGAATGCGATCGAAACCGATTCGATCTATCACAATCCCGGTGACAAAGTCACTTCAGCCACGGACTCCGTGATAACTCTGATTGGTCTCAAGCGATATAAAGTCTTTCACGGTTTCCCGAGGCAGATCGGAGGTGTGGATTCTCTCGACATCAGAAGCAACACGAATACGATGTTTGATCCTCGTGTGACGGGCTATGCGCCCGACGGCCTCCTGTGGTACTTCCGGTTAGGCAACTCATCAATACTCTTTGGACACGATGCGGATGTCACGGGTGGAATGACGAATTATCCCATATCGGGGTTGAGCCGCACTAGTACGGCGTTGTCCACGCACATGACCAATTCCGTCGGTTGGACGTTCGGAGCCGGCTCAAGCCTCAATAGGAGTTACCACTACGATCTTGATAATCGTATCGACCAGATCATGGTCGGTAGCCCGGCCGCTACGCAACTGGTGTTCGGCTACGACGCTCTGGGACAGCTAACCAGCGAGGAAACCCGCTCGGGTTGCAGCCTTGTTTCGTCCGACTCAACGTCGGGGTATAACTACAGCTGTCCCACGCTGGTCTCGAGCCAAACCTTTGCCTACGACTCGATGGGTAACAGGCGCGACATGGGTGTTCCTACAACTGGTAACCGCTATGCGTCATTCAATGGCGCAAGCTACACCTATGACGCCGACGGCAATCTGATTCACAAGAACAAGGTCGGCGTCTACGACATCTACTATTACTGGAACGCGTTGAACCAGTTGGACAGCGTCGTGAACAACGGTTACCGGACGCAGTTCGAATACAACGCGTTCAATAAGCCGGTTCGGGTCAAGGAGGGCTCAAGTTATCCGCTGCAGGTGCAACGCTACCTGCTATGGGATGGCGAGAATCTGCTCGCGCAGCTGGATACAGCCGGTCAGCGAGGGGTCGATTACGGCTACCTCCCCGGTGCGCTCGACCATCCAATCGCATACGAACATGGGCCGACATGGCCTCCGGCTATGGCGTTCGTCGATGTCGATGAAGCCGGTAATGTCATTGGGTCAGTCGAGTCGGGCTCCTTGCGCCAGAACAACAGCTATGACGCTTGGGGAGCCGTAACGAGCAATATCCCGACGGATCAATCCCTGTATTGGAAAGGTCTGTTCTGGAATGGTGCAAACACGGGACTGTACTACATGAGAAATCGCTGGTACGATCCTGAGTCCGGCCGTTTCTTGAGCGAAGACCCGGCGGGATTTGCAGGAGGCGACAACCTGTATGCTTTCGGCGGTAACGATCCGATCAATAGTCGTGACCCATCTGGGCTGGGAGACTGCCGCTGGGTGGTCCATTCAACAATCACGGTCAGCGGAGCCGGGCCAACTGTCACAACCACGAATGGAAGCTGGGTGTGTTTCCCGTCGCCGTCGTATCCGGGAGCTACGAACTCGAATCCCATCCCGGCAGCGCCGAATCCGGGCCCGGCCTATGGGTCTGGCGGTACCCAGACGGCTAACGCCCAGCGCGTTGCACGAGCGCCTATCAACCGTAGTATGTGTTATGCTGATATTCGCCAAGTTGGTTGGGCAGCGGCCGGCAGCATTCTGCAAGTGGGCGCCTATCGTTTCATAGGTGGTTTCGCAAAGCTCGCTACATCCGAAGCACTTTGGCTCGACGAGAACTACCTTGGGCGCTTCGCGGCCAATGGGATGTATCTACCGGCTTTATCCGCTCTAAAGGCTTCTGAGCCAAGTAGTCCGAACCCATTGGCGGGTACCAAGTGGTCTATATTCTACACGGCGGCGCGTAACGCTCCCTGGCTAGGTGTCGGTATCCACATAGGGGAAGCAATCAACTCTTGTTTTGGCCTAACGCAATAGGCATCTTCATGGACTACCTACTTACTCGCGGGACCGGCCTTTGGCGGTCGGTGTCATCCGGAGCGGCCCTCGGAATTGCAACGCTCGTCTTTGGTAGTGTTTGGTCAAGCTTAGGCGAGCACACGTCGATCAATCTTCGCGAGCTTCTTACGCAGGGATTAATAGGGGGTGTCGCGGGTGCAGTCATATCGTTCGTCTTATTCTTCACTAGATCATTTCGTGCACGGGGCTTGGTTTACCACTATGGTGCGTGGATATTCGCATGCCTTGTCGCCGCGTTCGTATTGGTTCTTCCTAGCAGTCTGACAGATATCTGGCATGGGTTGGCCTTTGCCATTTGGCTTGGTGTCGCCGGCGGTCTTGGTCTAGGGGTGACGGAGAGACAGTTAACGGCGGGCGATCGCACTGGTAAGCGGTAGCATAGCCAATTCGCCGTTTACAAAAAACCTGGTCAAACCGACCAGGTTTTTTTGGCAAAAAACGGACACGGCTAATAACGGCAAGATATACGCACCGCGTTCATGGGCTAACGTCTCATTTGGGAATTGTGGCTGGGCATTTACTACGGGTTGAGGCAAGGCGAGAACCAGTCAACTTTCGAATAGCCCAGCCCCTCCCAGACGGGTGGCCAAGGGGAAACGAATAGAGAGAGCGGTTCATTCGCGGCGCACAACGACACGCTTGCCGCTAGTAATCATTGGCCACGGAGCACTCCATGTGTGGCGTCGAACTTATACACTATGCGCCGCTCATTCCCGTCGGCGACGGCCCATTGAGCCACCGCTCGAACCAGTCGTGTACCTGGCTATAGAAGAACCGGCTGTCCTCCGGATTCATGATCCAGTGATTCGCGTTCGGCCAGATGATCAGCTTGCTCGGCACCTTCTGCCGCTGCAGCGCGGTCCAGAATTCCAGGGCGTTGTTCATCGGCACGCGAAAGTCGCGCTCGCCAACCGAAACGAGCACGGGCGTCCTGAGATTCGCCGCCAGTCGCATCGGCGATTGCGCGCGCCACAGTGAGACCGTGTCCCACGGCGGACCGCCGATGTTGCGCTCGCGATCGTAGTTGTAATCGCTCGTCGCCCACTGCGTCTCGAGATCCCATTCGCCAGCGTGACTGACCAGCGCGCGGTAGCGAGTCGTCGTCACCGCCAGCCAGTTCGTCAGATGCCCACCGTACGACGCGCCGCCCGCGACCTGCTTCGACGCGTCGATGAACGGATACTGTTTGATCGCCGCGTCGGCTGCTTCGTTGAGATCGTTCGCCGGCCCTCTAAGCGGATCGAACTGGATGTCCTGCGAGAATTTCTCGCCGTAGCCGGTCGATCCCCTGTAGTCAGTCATCAAGACGACGTAGCCGGGCGCGCCGAGGAGGTGCGGATTCCAGCGCAGGCCAAAGTTGTCGGTCCACATGTTGGCGGCGCCGCCGTGGATCAGCACGAACAGCGGATACTTCTTCGTCGAGTCGAAGTTGGGCGGCAGCGCCATGAAGCTGTGAATCTTTTCGCCGCGACTGTTGGTGAACCAGAATTCGCGCAGCGGCTGGAAGTTGATTTGTGCGACGCGATCGTCGGTGAAGTGCGTGAGCGCCGTCCATTTGCCGGTGTTGAGATCGATCCGTCCGACCTCGGCCGGGTGCACCGCGCTCTGCCAGCTCGCCACTACTATAGGGTTGGTCGTCCCACCGACGCTTAGCCCGCCGAGGGCGCCGGCGTGCGTCGCGCCGACTTCGCGTGTCTCGCCGCCATTCGCCGGCACGCGGTACAGCGTCACGAACCCCTGGTTCTCGGCGGTGAAGAGAACGGTCTTGTTGTCGGGGGTGATCTCGAAATCGCCGACTGAGAGATCGGGACCGCCGGCGATGATCTTCGGAGTGCTCTCCATCCCTCCGCGCCGCCACATCACGAGACGCGAATTGTGGAAGGTCTTGCTGTCCGTCGGCTGCATCAATGCGTAGAGCGACTCGCCATCGGGACTGATCTTCGGGGAGCCGTAGTCTGAATTATCGGTGGTCATCTTGCGCGGCTCGCCGCCGCTCGCCGGCACGGTGTAGAGCGCCGTCAGGACATCGCCGTATGTCCACGCGTTCCGATTCGTCGTCGCCGCGAAGACGATGGCGTTGCCATCGTGCATCCACGTCGCTGCGATGGACTCTCCCGCACTGCCGAGCTGTCCGCCGAAGCCGGGATTCTTGACGAGCTGAGTGCCGGCGAGGATGTCGCGCGCCGGCCCGCTCGGATCGAGCGGCTGGATCCACAGACTCGCTCTGCGCTCGTCGAGCCAGTGATCCCAGAGTCTGATGGGCGAGCTCTCGAACACCCGCGCGACGTACTTGTGTCCCTTTCGTTCGATCGCCGCCGCGCGATTCGCCGAGTCGGTGAGCGCGCCCGGATAGGTCATGGTGCTGAAGAGGATCGCGCGTCCGTCGGGTCGCCAGTGCGGCGACGACGCGCCGGTCGAGACACTGGTGACGCGCGCCGCCTCGCCGCCCTCGGCGATGTTCATGACGTAGATCTGCGACGTCGAATCATCTTCGCGCCGTGCCGAGAACGCGATCCTGCGTCCGTCCGGACTCCACTCGACGCCGCTCTCGCCGCCTTTGGTGTTAGTGAGCTTCCTCGGCGCCGCGCTGCCGTTGGTGGGAACGATCCAGAGGTCGCTGACGGTTTTCGACTCGTCGTATGATGGTTCGGTGACGGAGAGGACTGTCCACTTGCCGTCGGGGCTTACGACTGGCGCGCCCACGCGCTTCATGATCCAGACGTCTTCGTGGGTGATGGTGTGGCGTGGCGATTGCCCGAACGCGGAGCCACCTATCATGAATGCCGCGCTCGTGACACGGAAGATGGATAAATACTTCAAAAGATGTCTCCTTAGCTTCGGTGACTGGCGAAAATGGCTCGGTGGGGCAGATGTCCGTCCTAAGGCGACCCGAATTTGCGCGAACTTACCTGAGCATGAACTGGCTTGAGCAGGCGGCAAGAAAATTTCCGAGGTCCCCAACGGATTGCAAATGTCTCGGAGACTATGTGCCATCTCCCAAAAGGGTTGCCGGACCCGTGATGCTCACCCATACAAGAACACTCACAGGTTGCGCCGACCGCATCCCAGCACGCTGGAGCGCATTTCTCTGACTCTCGGAATGGTTGGATGACATACGCGTTCCCAAATCGATCAAGAGCGCGGCGAAGAAGATCCTCAAACCATTTTCTTGGCACGCGCCACGCCTTTAATTCGGGAAACCACTCAGGTCTGGAGCGCTGGTTGTTTCGCAACCAAAACTTATTGTCTTCCCGATAAGGCAGTTTAATCAACAGCGGTGCCGCGCTCGTTCCTCGCGCGATTACAGGAATCGAGTTTTGATTCCAGACGCGATCAAGTTCCGGATCATCCCATCTCACTACGCGGCCTCATCGTCGGACTTTGCAATTGCCTCTATCCCGTTGTCAGAACCTAGCGTGCACGCTGCTCTACGATAAAATCATCGTTGCATGCAAGAGCGAAATCCGCTAGCTTCGGTATATCTTCGGTAATTGAGGTTTCTATGAGCACTGCAATTGAATGGACCGACGAAACCTGGAATCCGATGACGGGCTGCACACAGATCTCCGCAGGTTGCGATAATTGTTACGCGCTAACACTCGCTCGCACCAAGACGTCTGTGCGAGACGTTTACCTTCGCAAACTTCCCGTGAAGGATACTGAAGCCAACCGACGAGACGCCTTCGCTCCGCGCTTCTGGCCGGAAAGACTTGAAAAACCGTACAGCTGGCGCGCGCCGAAACGCGTATTTGTAAACTCGATGAGTGATGTTTTTCACGCGCACTTCTCGCTGAGTCAGATACAACAAGTTTTTGAAGTAATGAACGACTGCCCCCAGCATCAGTTCCAAGTGCTAACGAAGCGGCCCGAACGGGCTCTGAGGCTAGGGAGCAAACTGCATTTCGGTCCGAACATCTGGGTTGGGACGTCAATTGAGAATATGGCCGTTGCACACAGGGCCGATTCTCTTCGAAAGATCCAGTGTCATGTACGCTTTATCTCTGCGGAGCCCCTCTTGGGTTCACTAGCATTTCTGAATCTCGATGGCATTCACTGGGTGATTGGCGGAGGCGAATCGGGCTCTGGTGCGCGCGAATGCGAGGAGCAATGGGCCCTCGAGTTGAGAGATAATGCGCGGCGAAACAACGCCGCGTTCTTCTGGAAGCAGTGGGGTGGCCGAACATCCAAGTCGGGTGGACGCGAACTGGACGGCCAAACCTACGAGGAGTATCCGCAACAGCTAGGAATGGAGGATAGTCCTCGGAGTGGTGTCGCTGTGGTTGCTTAGTCGAAAAGCCCTTGCTGGCGAGCGCCTTTTTGCCAGTCTGCGAGCCGCTGAGCGAGCGGATGGTCGGTTGCAAAAAACATTCTGTAAAGGCGCTGCCGTTCGCTGCGGCCCACGCGCTCTTGCTCGCCCGCGAAATGCCAGATCGACCGCAATTTTCCTAAGTATAGCTCCACTAACTCGGCCTTTAACTGAGGCGTTTCCGCGGACGTTCGGCGTCGTTGGCGAATCTCTCGCCACTCATCACCATCGAAGAAAGCGGTGATGGATGGAGCGTACCGCTCCATCATTTCGTCGCTGAAACTTAATTGCCGTATTAGCGCCATTTCCAAAGGAAAGAGCGCATAGAAGTCCACACTTTTGTGTCCTTGCCGTCTCAATTCGCGCACAGAGCTGAGAGGTAACTGACTGGGCGCTGTTATATCGGCAAACGCAACTACGTAATCGAATCGTCCAATCGTCGTCATTAGACCGGGTAGCATCGCATTTGCGTCCGCATGAATGAGCCTTATCCGGTCCATCGGGATTTGACTTCGTCCCTCTCCAACGAGCCTTTCAACACGTGCGCGTAAGGCTTCATGGTCACGGACGTCCCTGTTAACGAAAACCGCATCGGTGAAAGCCGTCCGGGCCCGGTCAGTTCCAACTAACTCAAGAGCACGAAGTGGAGACCCATCGAACTCACCCGGCGTCCGATGTCTGTCTCGATTTCTTCCTGGTCCGGCAAATAGATCGAGGAACCAGCGTCTTCTCATCCTTCGCGTTATCGCCAGTGCGGGCGGAACGTAGTCATTGATGAATTGAAGCTTAGTTCTCGCCCACTCTCCGGATGATCGGCCTCGTAGCCCGTCGCTACAAATACACGGATCGTCCCGCCGTAATGTCATTACGTCGTACCCCGCGTCTGGGTTGTCACTGACTCGTGTGGCAGAAAGCAGCCTTCCAAGGGTAGGCCCGCATGCCCTCTGATTAAACAGAAAGATTCGTGAAGTGGAACTGACCGTAAATGTCAGTTTCATATCACCGCACCGCCGATTTCCTATCAATCTCTTGACAACATGGCATCTTGGTTGCTACGCTGATCTGCTGATAAGCGATTAATTAATCGAGAACTGCCTAAATAGATGCCCTCA
>Ga0310810_10004331_pt1 | contig 15673 bp, 11 predicted proteins | sample NCmetagenome_FD_207641 | JGI IMG/M metagenome (GOLD analysis project Ga0310810, IMG submission 207641) | Soil microbial communities from experimental microcosm in Duke University, North Carolina, United States - NC | ecosystem: Engineered > Artificial ecosystem > Soil microcosm > Unclassified ...
GATCCGGTCGGCCGCTACATTCCTCAGTTCAAGGACATGAAGGTGGCAGTGCCGATCGCGCCGCCGCAAGGTGGGGCAGGCGGCCGCGCAGGTGGACCAGCCGCAGCGCCGCGGTTCTACACCGTGCCGGCGCAGCGCGACGTCACCATCAAGGACCTCCTCACGCACGTGTCGGGTCTTGGCAGTGGACCGATGGGCAACAGCGACATCGACAAGGTCGCTCGCAAGGATGGCGAGACGCTCGCGGACTACATTCCGCGCCTCGGATCGACCGCGCTCGAATTCCAGCCGGGCTCGCGCTGGACCTATAGTCCCGGCGCAGGCTTCGAGACGCTGGGCCGCGTGATCGAGGTCGCATCCGGCATGAAGCTCGATCAGTTTTTCCGCACGCGCATCTTCGATCCGCTCGGCATGAAGGACATCACCTTCTGGCCGAGCGATGCGCAGATGCCGCGCGTCGCCACGGTATACGCGCGCGGAGCGAACGGCCTCACGAAAACCGCTACGCCGAACGACACGATGTCGCGCAACGTGTACTTCCGCGGATCGGGCGGCCTCTACAGCACTGCCGAAGACTACATCCCGCTCGGCATGATGCTGGCCAACGGCGGCGAGTTGAACGGCAAGCGGCTCCTCGGTCGAAAGACGGTGGAGATGATGAGCGCCGCGCATGTCAAAGACACGCTCCCCGGCCGGCCCGCGGGCGAAGGCTACGGCCTCAGCGTGCGCGTCGTCACCGATCACGCCGCTCGAGGCACGATGCTGTCAGACGGGACGTTCGGATGGACAGGTGCACAGGGCACCCACTTCTTCGTAGACCCGCGCGAGGAACTCGTGGGTGTACTGATGGTCCAGACGTCAAATGGGGAAATCCAGCGCGAGTTCGAAGATCTCGTCGCGCAGTCAGTGGTTGATTAACAAGGCGGGTCTGACGACCCGCCTCTACCGGTTTGTAGCGGCGGGCCTTCAGGCCCGCCGGAATCTCGGAGAGCACATGTCTTCCAGTTTTCGTAAGGTCTCGTTCGTCCTGAGCGCGTGCTGCGTCCTTGCCCTGACGCTTGGCGTCGTCGCGCAACAGGGGCAGCCGCAAATCGGCATCGCCGCGGTCACGCTGAGCGCAGGCCCGTATACGTTCGATACCGCCGAACAGCACAAGATTCGCGTCGTCGTAGTCGCGCGCGGATTGGTGCATCCGTTCAGCCTCGCGTTTCTGCCAAACGGCGATGCGCTCATCACCGAGCGCGGAACGAAGCTTCGCCTGGTGCACGGCGCGACCGGCGCCAAGGCGACGGTCGATCCTGAACCGGTCGCAGGCCTGCCCGCATTTCCGTCGTTCAGAACGGGAGGACTGCAGGAAGTCGCGCTCCATCCGCAGTTCGCGACGAACCGGCTGGTGTACTTCACCTACAACAAAGCTGGCGCGGTCGGCCCGAACCCGAATCAGCGTCAGGGTGCCGTCACACTGGCGCGAGGCAAGTTCGACGGCAAGGCACTCACCAACGTCGAAGAGTTGTTCACGGGAGACTGGAACAGCGGCGCGAGCGGATCACGTCTCGCCTTCAGCCGCGGTTTCGTCTACATCACCACCGGCGCGCCGTTCGACGAGAAGGCGCAGAGCCTCGACACCGTCTACGGCAAAGTTCTTCGTCTCACTGACGATGGAAAGATCCCGCCAGACAATCCGTTCGTCGGGAAAGCCGGCGCGCGACCCGAAGTGTTCTCCATGGGCCATCGCGATCAACTTGGGTTGACCGTTCACGAGGCGACCGGAGCGGTGCTCGCCGCCGAGCACGGACCCAACGGTGGCGACGAGATCAACGTGATCCTGCCGGGCCACAACTACGGCTGGCCGAAGTTCAGCTTCGGCCGCACGTACGAGGGGCCCCGAATTTCGGAAACGCCGCTCGGTCCTGGAATCGATCAGCCGCTCGTGCTGTGGATCCCGTCGATCGCGCCAACCGGGCTGACCTTCTATACCGGCGACAAGATTGCTGCCTGGAAGGGCAACCTGTTCGTCGGCAGCTCACGTCGTGGTGAGGTCCCGCGCACAGGTGGACTCGAGCGCGTGGTGGTCAACGACAAGCTAGAAGAACTGCGCCGCGAGAGTCTGCTTGGCGACCTGCATCAGCGCATTCGCGACGTGCGCCAGGGGCCGGACGGATTCCTCTACGTCATCACCGACGAAGACGATGGAGCACTGCTGAGGATTGAGCCGGCGTCCTAGGCTGACACGCAGGGCGGGTCCTGGTTTGTGGACCCGCCGATCTGCCGGGTCTGAAGAGCAAGACCCGGCCTACGTAGCCCAACCCCGCAACCTAGCAACCCCGCAACCTAGCTACCCCGCAACCTAGCTACCCAGCAACCTAGCTACCCAGCAACCTAGCTACCCAGCTACCTAGTGAGCCCCCGCGGGTGGCCCTGCACTGCCCTTCGGCCGGCGCATGATCAGAACGAGCGGAATCAGCACGAGGAACAGGAAGCCGAGCAGGCGGAAGATGTTCACAAACGCCACCATCGACGCCTGCCGCTGAATCATCCCGTAGAGCGCGACGTACGCCTGGTTCGTCGCGCTGACGATGTCCGCGCCGCCGGCCATGAAGCCGGCCTTCAATTGCTCGAGAACATTCGTCGTAGTGGGATCGAATGCGCTGACGTGTTCTCCAAGGAGTGCGCTGTTCGACTGCCGCGTCCGCGCCAGCATCGTCCCGGTGATTGCGATGCCGACGCCACCGCCGATATTCCGCATCAGATTGAACAGACTGGTCGCATAGCCCATTCGCTGCGGCGCGATCGTCGCCATCGACACCGTCGTCAACGGCACGAAGAGCAGGGCCATGCCCGCGCCCTGCAGCAACTGAGGCCAGAAGATATCCCAGTAGCCCGCATTCAGATTCAACTGACCAAGCCAAATCATCGTGATGCCACCGATGAACAAGCCAAGTGCGAGCAGCTTGCGCGCGTCGATCTTGCTCGTCAGCATGCCGACGAGCGGCATCATGAACAGCGACCCCACACCGCGCGGCGCCATCGCTTCTCCTGCTTCGAGGGAGGGGTAGCCGAACAGCGTCTGCAGCATGATCGGCAGCAGCACCAGGCTGCCGTACAGCACAAAGCCGAGGACGGTCATGAGAAAGACACCGACGGAATAGGTACGGTCGGTGAACAAGTGCAAGTCGATGATCGGCTCCTTCGACATGAGCTGTTGCACGATCAGCGCAATCAGTCCGACGGCGGAAATGATCGCCAGCGTCGTGATCATCGTCGACGCGAACCAGTCTTCCTGCTGCCCCTTGTCGAGCACGAACTGCAGCGCACCGATGCCGACGACCAGCAGACCCATACCCCAGTAGTCGATCCCGCTCGACTGGCGTTTCAAGTACGGCGGGTCGAAGACGTAGAGCTGCGTCATGATCAGCGAGATGATGCCGACCGGCAGATTGATGTAGAACACCCATCGCCAGCTGTAGTTCTCGGTGACCCACCCTCCGAACACCGGCCCGAAGATCGGCGCGACGACGATGCCCAGTCCCCAGAAGCCCATCGCGCGTCCGCGCTCTTCTGGTTTGAACGACTCGAGGAGCACAGCCTGCGACAGGGGCTGCAGAGCGCCGCCGGTCGCACCCTGGATGATGCGGAAGATCACGAGGGACGCCAGGTTCGGCGCGGCGCCGCAGAGGAACGACGCGAGCGTAAAGCCCGCCGTCGACCACATCAGCAGACGCTTGCGGCCGAACTTGCTCGCCAGCCAGCCGGTCATCGGCAGGATGATCGCGTTGGCAACCAGGTACGACGTCAGCGCCCACGTCGCTTCGTCGGTCGTCGCCGACAGGTTGCTGGCGATGTGCGGCAACGACACGTTGACGACCGTGGTGTCCAGCACCTCCATGAAGGTGGCGAACATCACCGCGAACGCGATGAGCCAGGGATTGACGACCTTCTGTGTCACGTCAATTGTGCGGGGTCAGACCCCTTCACATGCGAAATCGCGTGAAGGGGTCTGACCCCATTTCTACCGGATGTACACCGTCGGAACGACTGACATTCCCGGTCTCAGCAGATGCTCGGGGTCCTGCCCTTCATCCAGGAGAATTCGAACGGGCACGCGCTGCACGACCTTGACGTAGTTGCCGGTCGCGTTGTCGGGCGGCAGCAGGCTGAAGCGCGAACCGGTCGCGGCCGCAAGGCTCTCGACCTTGCCGCTGAACTCACGTCCGCCGTACGCATCGACTTTGATCTTCACGCGCTGCCCCGGCCGCATCTCTTCGAGTTGCGTTTCCTTGAAGTTGGCCGTGATCCAGATGCGGTCGAGCGGAATCACGGTCATGAGCGGCTGTCCCTGCTGAATCACCTGTCCAACCTCGACGCCCTTGCGGCTCACGATGCCCTTCACGGGAGCTTTGACGGTCGAGTACTCGAGATTCAACTCGGCCTGTTTGACCATGGCCTGGTTCTGACGCACCTTGGCCTCGGCCGCCGCCAGGCGCGCACGCGACGCGGTCACTTGTTCCGGCGCGGTCTGCGCTTCCTTCAATTGGGCCGAGGCTTGTTGGCGTCCAACGCCTGCCTGCGACACACGACTCTCCGCGACGCGGATGCCCAGCTCGGCTTCCTTGACCTGCGCCTGCGCGGAATCGACCGACGCTGTGTTCGACGCCGCAGCCGCAACGGCCGCGTCGTACTGCTGCTGCGAGATCTCGTCCTTGGCCAGCAGTGGCTTCAGCCGCTCGACGTCTTTCGTCGCCTTCGACGCATTCGCTGCCGCCTCGCGCTGCCGTGCCTGCGCCGTGACGAGCCGCGTACGAGCGACTTCAACACCCTGCTGCGCCTCGAGGTACGCAGCCTCTGCCCCTTCGACGCCTCCCTTGGCGGTCACCTCGTTGCTCGAGGTCGTTGTGGACGTAATCGGCACGCCAACTCTCGCCCCAATTGCAGCCGCCTCCGCATCGGCGAGTTCCGCACGGGCGCGCTCGAGGGCGACCTCGTAGTCCCGCTTGTCGATCTCGACGAGCACGGCGCCCGCCTCGACTTCCTGATTCGCTTCGACCGGGACACGGAGCACCGTTCCGCCGATGCGCGCCGCGATCGGCGTGATATGCGCATCCACCTGCGCATCGTCGGTCGACTCCCGCCCCGCGGCGATCCACCACCAGACTCCAGCACCGATCGCGAGGAGAACGGCAACGCCAACAAGAATTCGTACCCGCTGCATGCTCATTTGGTCACCGAACCTCCGAGGTACCTGGCCACAGCCTCTTCGGCCGTTCCAAGAGATCGCGCGAGCACGGCCTTCGCCACGTTGAAGCCGTAGAGCGCAGCGATGTACTGCTCGCTCGCCTGCGCTACGACCTCCTGCGACTGCACCACCTCGATGTTGGACGTCACGCCAGCCGCGAATCGATCGCGCGACTGCGTCAACTGCAGGTCGGCCAGCTCGCGCGCGCGGGTAGCCGTCTGCAGTTCTTCTTCCGTCGCCTTCAGATCGAGGAACGCTGTGCGCACGTCGTAGTAGATTTCCGCCTTCGTGTCCTCCGCCTGAGCGCGCTTCGTCCGCAGTTCCGAATCGGCCTGCGCGAGCCGCCCCTGAACGCGTCCGCCCTCGAAGATCGGGACGCTCAGCGCTCCGACGACGCTGAAGGTGGGAAGAGAGCTACTGATCTGGAGGCCAATCGCACCGTAGTCCGCGGTCACCCGCAGCGACGGAAGTCCCTCGCCAACAATGGCTTTTCGCGCAGATTCCGCTTCCTGGACGCGCTCCTGTGCCGCCAGATAGTCAGGCCGCTCACGGTACGCGCGCGCGAGCGCCTCTTCGAGTGTCATCTCGGGCACCGGAACAAACGGGATCTCCTGACTGAGCTCGAACATCTGCCCAGGGGGCAAGCCGATGACGCGCGCGAGCTGGAGCTTGGACTTCTCGAAGTCGTTGGCGGCGGCGGTCACACGCTGACGCTCGGTGATCATTCGCACTTCCGCACGAACGACGTCGATTCCGGCGACCAGTCCGCTTTGCCGCAGATTCAGCGCCTGCTGATGGAGCGAGGTCGCCGTATCGAGCTGGGCGCGAGCGGTCACTGTGCGTGCCTCGGTTGCCAGCGTCTGCAGATACAGATTCGCGGCAACTAGGACGACGAGATCGCGGGCGCTGCGAGCGGAGTGCTTCGCAGCGGTGAGTGAATGCTCGGACGCGCGGAAGTCATTGAGGGCGCTCATGTCGAGCACCGTCTGTGAAAGGAAGACGCGTGCGTCGAACACGTTGAATGGGCCAACGACCTTCGGGAAGGTGTCCTGCAGCGGGAAGCCGAACGCCTCGAGGTTGGTCTTGCGCCGCTCCTGCGAGACCCTGCCGCTCACGTGCGGCATGAGGTCGCTCAACGCGACCTTGCGACTGCCCGCCGCGTCGGTCGCGTCTTCGGCCGCGAGCAGCGCGCCCAGGTTGTGCTCCAGCGCGCGCTTGATCACATCGAGGACCGAGAGCTTCAGCGTGTCGGAGGTGACCGTCCCTTGCGGGACGCCTCCACCGAACGGGCTGTCAGGGGGCAGCGACGGCCGCACCTGTGCAAATGACGTAACAGGAAGGAGGACGCAGGCGGCAAACGCCGCCACTCGAAAAAGCTGTCTGGAAGTCACGCGAGACGTGCCTCAGTGAGACCGCGGATGAGAAGCAACCGGCGGAGATCTGAGTATGGTGCAGAGGCTGTCTGTTGAACAACCCGTGGACGGTTGGTGGTTGGTGGTTAGTGGTTAGTGGTAGGTGGTCAACAATTCGTGTCTGGCCAGCTCGGCTTACCACCAACTACCTACCCACCACCAACCACCAGCACCAACCATTGGGTGAGCTATGCCAGTTTGGCCTTCAACACGCCGATCTGGACGAGCAGCCCGGTGAAATCGAAGATGCGGCGCTCGCGGACGATCTTGCCGTTCTCCAGCTCGTAGAAGAAGACGGCGGGCATGACGAAACGCTTGCCTGTCGGGGGCAGACCGAGAAACTCGCCGATGTGCGTCCCCTCGATCGAGACCACGGTCACCGCGCTGTTCCCGTCGATGATGAGGCTTTCGACCTTCGTGGTCAGATCAAGGAACGCACCGAATATCACGCGAAACGTCCGTTCCGCGGCCTCCGGACCGGTATGCGTCCCGGCCGTGGGGCTCTCGATCACCGCATGTTCCGAATAGTCAGCGGCGAGCGCAGCGGCGTCGAGATCGTCGTACGCCTCCTCGCGATGCTTGAAGAAATCAAGCATCTGCTGGCGTGTCATGCTGCCCTGGGCTTCTCCAGCGCCTGCGACCGTCGGATGCTTGCTGGTCATGATGCCCCCTTCATCACTGGGCTGACGGGATGACGGGGCGGATTATATCGAAAGCCCATCCATCCGAACCCCGCAACGGAGTTTGATCGAAAGCAAAGCGTGCAACTCTGCCGTAGGGCTGTTGCTAAAATCGGCGAGATCGATGGCAAATCAGGGTCCTCTGGCACTTGCCCGCGAGATCGACGACTTCCGTAAACAATTCGAACAGATCTCCGCCGACGCGGATGCTCTCGTCACCCCTCTCGGTCAGGAACAATTCGTCTGGAAGCCCGCGCCGAATCGCTGGTCGATCGCCGAGTGTCTCGAGCACATGAATGCCACAGCCAGAGCGTACCTGCCCGCCATCGACGAAGGGATTGCCGATGCGATCCGGCACGGTGCCTATGCAGAGGGACCGTTCCAGTACAACCTGATCGGCCGCATCTTTCCCCGTCTGATGGAACCGCCGGCGCGCTTCCGCATGCGCACCGCGATCGACAAGGAGCCCGGGCCCGAACGCCCAAAGCGCGAGACGCTTGCCGGATTCCGCGCGTATCAGGTGCAGTACGTCGATCGACTGCGTCAGGCGAACGGGATCGATCTGTCGCGTTCGTGCGTGCGCTCGCCACTGGCGTCATGGATCCGCATCCCGCTAGGGTCTGCGTTTGCATCGATGGCCGCGCACGAACGGCGTCACTTGTGGCAGGCGCGCAAGATCACCGAGATGGCGGGATTCCCGGCGGCGACCTAGCTTACTGCTGGCTCGAGGACGAGCCGGACTCGAGCGCCACGGCCGCGTGCGAACGCCGAGGGTCGGCGCCCCCTTCAACCAGTCCGTGCTCTTCGTCGATGAGCGCGCCCGACGCAAACCCGTAGCGCAGCTCACCTTTTCGTCCGATCTTCTGGAATCGATGGCCCCGTGACGCGAGTGTCTGCACGATCGATCGCGGGAACCGATCTTCGATCTCTACCCGCGCTCCTCGCCCACTGAGGTCTGTCGGGTCGCGGCTGATCAGGAAGCGCGGCGCTTCGATCGCCTGCTGCATCGACATCCCGCCATCGATCACTCCGGTGACGATCGAATAAGTGGATGCAGGAATCCAGGCATTGCCCGCCGAGGCAACGGCAAGTCGAGGCGTGAGCGAACCGCCCGTTTCCTTGAACGCCAGGATCGGCACGTTCGCGGTACTCGACCGGGTCAGCGGCTTCAATTGTCCATACGAGCCAGGGGTGGTTCGATTGGCCCGCAGATGGTTGTTGTACAGAAACCCGAGCCCGCGTGAGACGTAGAACGATCCGCCCCACGTGCTGAGCGTCTGTGTGATGGCGATGACGTTGCCCTCGACATCCGCGACCACGAAGCCGCTCGTGCCGCTGCCGATGCGCTCGGGTCCGCCGCCGATCTCATCCGAATCCTCGGGAAACATCTGTGCGCGATGCGCGTCGATCCTGTTGAACAGATTTGCGGCATGCGCCGGCTCCAGGTGCTCTTCGAAATCCACAGGCCACTGGGCAGGATCCGCGATGCGCGCGATGCGATCGCGCACTTTCCACGACTCGATCAGGTAGTGCCAGTACTCCGCATCGGTGGCGGGTGTCGCATGCGCATTCGGCTTGTAGTTGCCGAGCACCTGAAACGCCTCGAGCAGCGTGACTCCCGTGCCGACGGGAGGGCCGCCGGTGAACAGGACGTGGCCGCGGTAGTGTCCGCTGATCGGCTTGCGTTCAATCGCGCGGTACTGCGCGAGGTCGTCGTAGGTGATCAGGCCATCGTTGGCCAGCATGTCTGCGGCGATACGACGAGCAATTGAGCCACGATAGAACGACTCGGCGCCCTCGGATGCGATGGTCCGCAGCGTCGCGGCGTAATCACGATTGAAGAATCGATCGCCGGGTTTGGGTACCCGCCCATTGGGCAGGAAGATGCGCGCCGCGGCGTTGTACTTCTGAAAGTACTGCCGACCCTCGGCAACGCTCGAGGGCAGTGTCTGGTCGAGCACGAACCCCTGCTCCGCATACGCGACGGCAGGCGCAATCAGCTCGGACCACGAGATGCGCCCGCTGCCGTACTTCGAGTAGAGGTAGTCCATTCCGGCCACGACCCCCGGAATATTGGCTGCCGGCGGCCCGTCGCCGACGAGTCGTCCGCCTCTGAAAATTCGCGGGTTGTCCAGTGTCGCGGCGCCCGGCGTCTGATCCTTGAAATCGATCACCGACGGTTCGGCCATTCCATTGAGGAAGAACACGGCCTGACCATCGCCGCCGATGCCCGAGGCATCGGGCTCGACCACTCCAAGCACGAACGACATCGCAATCGCCGCATCGACCACGTTCCCGCCGCGCGCCAGAATTGCGCGGCCCGTCTCCGATGCGAGCTGGTGCGCCGACACGACGACGGCTCGTGACGAGGTGACCCGCGGCTTCACCAGAGGCTGCCGGGCGATCATCTGATCGACGGTGTCCTCGAAGGCGGTCTCCGATCGCGCCTGCTCAGCACGCGGTTCGAGCTCCGTGCGCAAACGATCCCATTCGCGCGCGTTCTCGCCAGTCTGGTAGTACATGCGCTTGAGCGTCGCCCACACGCTCTCGAACGCGCGACGGTAAGGCGCCGTCGGAAGCGTCGCCGGCGCCGCGAACGCACGCGACCCCTCGTCCACCGCGCGGGGTGCCGGCACGATCCACAACCGATACGCGCGTCCATCGCTGAAGAGTGCCGGCGGATCATCGCGATCACGGCGCGGATTGCCGTTGTAGCCGGGATCGGGCTCGGGGATCTCGCCAATCGCCAGGAGGTGACCGTCTGGTGACCAGGTCAGGGGCCCACCATGTCTCGACACGAGCACCGACGGTGAGATCGGGCGGCCAGCTGAGAACGAATCGCCCTCGGTCAACGAATCGACGCCGGTGACCCATGTGGACCCGGCGCCATCGCGCACCGAGTAGTACGCGAGCCGCGCACCGTCCGGCGACCACTCAGGGAACCCGTCATATCCAGGCTGTCGAGCCAGACGTACTGCTGGTCCACGACCGCCACTCGCCGGAGGCGTCGTCTTGTCGAAGAGCCGCATCAGCCAGATATCGAAGTCGCCGTCGTCGCTGTTGCGATTCGATGTGAACGCGATACGGCGTCCGTCCGGCGACACACGCGGCTGCAGTTCATCGTCCGGTGATTGCGTCAGCCGCAACGGGATGCGATCGGGCTCCGGCCCCATGGGATCGACCAGGAACAGATCCCACTGCAGTTCATCCGCCGATCGATGCGCGAAGACGATGCGACCGTCGGGAGTCCACGAGGGTGTTCGCTCATCCCCTTCGAGGTCGAGCACGCGCTCCGGCAGCGAGCCACGCACGTCGGTCAGATAGAGGTCGAATCCCTCGCCCCGATCAGCGGCAAAAACGATGTGCTTCCCGTCAGGAGACCAGGCAGGCTCGCGTTCGGACTCCGGAACGCGCGTGAGCTCGCGCGCATCGCGACCGTCCGGCGTCGTTGTCCAGACTCGATCGAGGATGACAACTGCCAGGCGCTTCCCGTCTGGAGCCCATGCGGGATCGCGCATGCCGGCCGGCCCTGTCTGTGCGCTGGGCGAGAGCGCCAGCACGCACAACAGACTCGCCGTGGCCAGGAAGCGGCCTGCACTGGCATGTTTGCGCGGAGGTGTGATCAGGCCGGGCCTTCCTTCTGTGGTCATTATAATGACCGGGTGCTCGCGCTGCGGTACGTCTATGTCCTCGCGCTGGCCCTCTGGCTAGGCGGGATGGTCGTATTGAGCGCAGTGGTCGCGCCTCTCCTCGGCGGAGCGGCCTTTGGCGCGATCCTCTCGCGATTTCATTACATTGCATACGGCGCCGGAACGCTGGCGCTGGTGTCGCTCGCCGCGATGGCCCTTCTCGGCCCGCGACCGCGCGGCTTTGCCGTTCGCTCAGCCATTGTCGGGCTGATGCTGCTCGTGGCGCTCTACTCGGGCCTCATCGTGCTGCGTGAGGCCAATGCGATCCAGCTGGAAATTGGTGGCGTGTCCTCGAGCCTGCCCGTCGACGATACGCGTCACGCTCGATTTGACGAGCTGCACCAGCTCTCGACGCAGTTGATGATGGTCAATATCATCGGTGCACTGGTCCTTCTGTATTGGGAAGCGAGAGAAACGTAGCGGCGGGTCTTTAGCCGCCGGAGAAGTAGGCAGTAGGCGGTAGGCAGTAAGCGACAAGCAGTTCATCGTGAAGCACACCATCACGCTGATTCCGGGCGACGGGATCGGGCCCGAGGTCACCAACGCCGTCGTCAAGGTGCTCGGCGCCGCGGGGCTCGAGGTCGAGTGGGAACCGCACGCCGCGGGCGTCCTCGCACTGGAAGAGCACGGCGATCCACTTCCATCGACGCTCATCGATTCCATCAAGCGCACAAAGGTCGCGCTGAAAGGTCCGGTGACGACTCCGGTCGGTGGCGGTTTTACGAGCGTGAACGTCGGCCTGCGGAAAGCGCTCGGGCTCTATGCGAACCTCCGCCCGGTCTGGAACATCCCCTCGGTCACCTCACGCTATACCGGCGTTGATCTCGTGATCGTTCGCGAGAACACGGAGGACCTCTACTCGGGTCTCGAGCACGAAGTCGTGCCCGGTGTCGTGGAGAGCCTGAAGATCATCACCGAGGAAGCCTCGGAGCGCATCGCGGTCTTCGCGTTCGAGCACGCGCGGGCGCATGGACGCAAGCGTGTCACGGCGATCCACAAAGCCAACATCATGAAGATGGCCGACGGCCTCTTCCTGAAAAGCGTGCAGAAGATCGCGACGCGCTATCCCGACATCGTCTGCGACGATCGCATCATCGACGCCGCGTGCATGCATCTCGTGATGAACCCCACGCAGTTCGACGTCCTCCTGCTGCCCAACCTGTACGGCGATATCGTCTCGGATTTGTGCGCAGGCCTCGTGGGCGGGCTCGGGGTCGTCCCGTCGGCGAACCTGGGGTCGGGGATCGGCGTGTTCGAGGCGGTGCACGGCAGCGCACCTGACATCGCAGGAAAAAACCTTGCAAACCCAATTGCCCTGCTTTTGTCTGCACTTCTGATGCTGCGGCACATCGGCGAGGGTGCGATGGCGGACCGCATCATGACGGCACTCGGCGCCGTGCTCGCTGAGGGAAACGTGAGAACTCGCGACCTCGGCGGCACTGCCGGCACCAGCGAATTTGCCGACGCAATCTGCGCCAGGCTGGCCCGTTAGACCGCCTGGATACTGAGGCTTCCGGGTAGCTAGGGCGCGGGCTAGCTGGTATAGTGCTTTGCACCTGATGGTCGACGAGATCACGCGTGCCGTGCTTTCCAGAGAAGAGGTCGCGCGGTATCTACAAGGTGGCCACGGCGAAAGTGGTCGGGCTGCTCGCGAACGGATCGAAGGCTACCTCGACGAGCTCCGGACCACGCAGCGATACTCCATCTATCGCGCGCTGAAGCACCCGCTTTATCCGATCCTGCGCAAGATCGAACGCATCGGCGAACGCTTCGAGCCGGTCAAGGCGGCGACGCGCGGTGGGCGCGTCGTGTATGCCTCGAACCATCGCAGTCACACGGACTATCTGGTGGAGCCGCTCGTCCTCGACGACAACGGCATCAGGCCGCCAATCATCGCCGCAGGCATCAACCTCTTCGGCGGACCGCTCGGGCTGATCCATCGTCACGTCACCGGGGCGATTCCGATTCGTCGCAACACCAAGGATCCTGCCTACCTGATCACGCTGAAGGCGTACGTCGCGGAGCAACTCCGCTCGCACGACTTCTTCTTCTATCCGGAAGGCGGCCGCAGCTACAGCGGCGAGTTGAAGACTCCGAAGACCGGTCTCATGCACGCGGCGCTTCAGGCCGAGCATCCCGGGCTCGTCGTAGTCCCGACGTCTGTGTCGTACGACCTTGTGCTCGAGGATCACGTCCTCGCCCGGCAGCGAGTCAAACGTTCGCAGCGTCCGTTCACCCACGAGCTCGCGGAGATGGTGCGCTACGCCGTCGGGTACTGGTCGCGCGCGTATGTGACCTTCGGGGCGCCGATCGATGTCAGCGGCATCGATCCCAATTCACGCCGAGCCGTCCTCGATCTGACGCACGCCGTCATGCAGACCATCGGTCGCCTCTACAAAGTGCTGCCGCCGACGGTCGTCGCGTCGGCGATGCGGCCATCGATCACCAGGCGCGATCTCCAGCAACGCGCCGACGCCCTCATCGAGACGCTGCGCGGCTGTGATGCCAACCTGGGCGTCGAGAGTGGCGAGGAGGCGCTCGACGCCGCCCTCGAGCCGCTCGAAGCGCGCGGGATCATCGTCGTCGAGCGTGGGCGCGTTCGCGTTCGCAATCGCAACGTCCTGCGCTACTACGCCCGCTCGCTCGACCACTTGCTCAAATCTCCCTCCAGGACTCACTAGCGCGGCACGGCCGCGTCGCCGATGTTCACTCTCCTGTCGCGAAGCCAAACTCTCAAGCGTCTGGCGTCGGCGTACGGGATGGCCACGCCGACGAGCTTCGCCAGACGCTTCATCGCAGGCGAGCAGATCGACGATGCGATAGAGGCGGCGCGAGCGCTTCAGGCGAAGGGACTGCGGCTCACGCTCGACTACCTCGGGGAGAGCGTCGCGACCAGGGATCAGGCCTCCTCTGCGACGCGCGAGTACATCCGGCTCATCGACGACATCGTCGCCGCCAACATCGAGCGCAACGTTTCGCTGAAGCTGTCGCAGCTGGGCCTGGCCATCGACCGCGCCACGTGCGTGGACAACATGCGCCGGATCCTCGAGCCTGCCCGGCAGCACGAATTCTTCGTGCGCATCGACATGGAGAGCTCGGCGTACACCGAGATCACGCTCGAAGTGTTCGAGACGCTCTGGAATCTCGAGTATCGAAACATCGGCGTCGTGCTCCAGTCGTGTCTCTACAGGACCGAGCGCGACTTGCGCCGAATGAACGAGCTGCATACGCGAGTGCGGCTGGTGAAGGGTGCGTACCGTGAACCGGCATCGGTGGCGTATCAGCAGAAAGAAGACGTCGATGCCGCGTACCTGCGGCAGATGAGGCTGCTGGTGGACCACGGCACCTATCCGGCGTTCGCGACGCACGACGTGGCGCTGCTGCAGGAGATCAAGAGCTACGCCGCGGAGCGCGGGCTCGCGCGCGACAAGTACGAATTTCAGATGCTGTACGGCATCCGTCGGGATCTACAGGCCTCGTTCATCGCGGACGGATACCGGATGCGGATCTACGTGCCGTTCGGTCGCGAGTGGTTCCCGTACTTCATGCGTCGTCTCGGCGAGCGACCGGCGAACGTCTGGTTCGTGATTCGGGCGATCCTTGGGGAGAAGAGATAGTCGTAGGCCGGGTCTTGCTTTGTAGACCCGGCGTGATGGCGGGTCCAAAGAACAGGACCCGCCCTAGGTGAACGCACGCGCGAGATTCACCAGCGCGTCGCGACAGCGGCAGACGTCTTCGACGAAGACATACTCCTCGATGCTGTGAAGGCCGGCTCCACCAGGTCCGAACAGCACGGTCGGAATGCCCGCGCTCCCGAGAATCGCCGCGTCGGTCCAGAAGGTCATGCCCACTCGCTTCGCCGAGCAACCTGCCGCGGAGGCCGACCGAATCAGCGCCTCCGGCAGTGCACTCGACGGATCGATCTCATACGCGTCGCGACCGAACACCAGTTGCGCATCCGCTTCGAACTCGGCGTCTTCGCGCCGGAGTTGATCGAGGATCGCGAGGACCTCACGCAGGCCGGCATCGGCTGACTCCCCAGGCAGTGTGCGACGTTCGAACTGCAGCGATGATTTAGCCGGATAGCTGCTCCACTCTTCCCCGCCATCGATGATCGACGCGTGCAGCGAGGCCGTACCGAGCAGTTCGTGGCTGGCGCCGTCTCGGAGCCTTCGCTCCAGGTGCTCGAGGCGGGAAAGGACGCGGCCCATGCGCATGATCGCGTCGCGGCCATCCTTGTATCTGCTGCCGTGGGCGGCTCGGCCGCGCGTCTCGACGGTGATCCACTGGAACCCTTTGTGTGCGACGGCGATGTCGAGGCCGGTGGGCTCGGTCACAACCGCCGCATCCGCGCGCCACGACTGCACCAGCGCATCCGCCCCAAGGCTCGAATGCTCCTCGTCGGCAATCGCCGCGACGATGAGCCTGCCCTGAGCCAGGCCGCCACGTTCGACGATTTGGCGCGCCGCCCCGACCATCGCGGCGACGCCGCCTTTCATGTCCTGCGATCCGCGGCCGAACAGCTTGCCGTCGCGAATCTCGGGATCGAAAGGACGCGGCATCCCGGCAACGCCGACAGTATCCGTGTGCCCACAGAACATCAGCGAGCGCCCGCGCTTTTGACCGTCGAGCACGCCGACGACGTTGGGTCGGCCAGGC
>Ga0310810_10004332_pt1 | contig 15672 bp, 11 predicted proteins | sample NCmetagenome_FD_207641 | JGI IMG/M metagenome (GOLD analysis project Ga0310810, IMG submission 207641) | Soil microbial communities from experimental microcosm in Duke University, North Carolina, United States - NC | ecosystem: Engineered > Artificial ecosystem > Soil microcosm > Unclassified ...
AAAATTCGGGCCGGGTGGCTGCCGGATTCGGGCTTCTGCTGATCCTTTACTCCGTTATCTTGACGTATCTCGGTTACACGATGAGTCCAACAAAATGATCTTGGAACACGAGTAGCGAGCCCAGCAAGCTATCCCTCAATCAGAGCGCCGGTTAGCGCGATCGCTATATCATTCAATTGAATAGTTTTCCTATGGCTCCTAATGCCAGAGAGCGGCTCTGTTGTTTCTTTTTAATTTTCCTTGTCTCACTTCTATACAGCGCCGCATTAAAGGCGCAGCCGATCACCAAAGAAACTTGTCTTGGCTGCCACAGCGCACCGGGATTGGAAAAGATTCGTGACGGGAAGAAAGTTTCCTTGCAAGTCGAACCCCAAGCGTTTGGGAAATCCATTCATGGCGCGTTTGACTGCACAACCTGTCACACTGACGTTTCTCAAATACCGCATCAACCCGAGCTCAAGCCGGTTCAATGCGATACCTGCCACGCTGCGACCGTCAAATCTTATACCGAGAGCATTCACGCCAAGGCGCGCGCGCAGGGTTTTAAGGAACCACCAACCTGCACGAGCTGCCACGGCAATATTCATAAGCTCGTTCCCCGCGCCGATCCGAGCTCGCCGGTGCACACGAAAAATGTTGCTCAGACTTGCGCTGTGTGCCATGCGAACACGGAGCTGGCCCAGAAATTTCGTATTCCGCTGGTTCGGCCGGTGGAAGCGTATCTGCAGAGCGTCCATGCGCGCAATATAGCGGCGGGAAACCGCGGTGCTGCTTGCACCGATTGCCACGGCGCGCATGCGATCTTGCCCGCGGGCGATCCGGCGTCGCAGATTTCGCGCGCAAAAGTTCCCGAGACGTGCGGCCGCTGTCACGCCAATGTGCTCGCTGCATATCGTGAAAGTATTCACGGTGAAGCCGTTGCCCGCGGCGTCAGACAAGCTCCCGTGTGCACCGATTGTCATGGCGAGCATCGGATCCTCGCGCGCAATGAGCCTAACTCGCCGGTATTCACGACCAATGTCGCGGGTGAAACCTGTGGTCGCTGCCATGGCGATACCCGCATGAGCGAGAGGTTTGGTTTACCGCCTGACAAAGTCCCCGCTTTTCAAGACAGTTTTCACGGACTGGCGTTACGCTCCGGTCAGTTGACCGCCGCCAATTGCGCCAGCTGCCACGGGGTGCACGACATACGCCCGTCCTCGGATCCGCGCTCACACGTGCATAAAACCAATCTGCCGGCGACTTGCGGCAAGTGCCACCCCGGCGCCGGTACGCGCTTCGCGCTCGGTCTGGTGCATGTTTCGGCGAAAGGTAGTTTTCCGCTTCTCTTTGGCATTCGCGTGGTCTATCTCTGGGTCATCGGCCTCACCATCACCTTCATGATCCTCCACAATGGCCTCGACCTTATTCACAAAAGCCGCCACCCTGCGCAAATGTACAGGATCACCCTTCCTGCAGAAACGCCGGAGAGAATGTCACGTTCATTGCGCTGGCAACATGGCCTGATCCTGATCAGTTTTCCGATTCTCGCTTACACCGGCTTCTCGTTGACCTATCCGGAAAGTTGGTGGGCGGCGCCTCTGCTCCATTGGGAAGCATCGCTTGGGCTGCGGGGTTTTATTCATCGCCTGGCAGCCCTGGTATTGATCGGCGCGCTGGTTTGGCATCTCGTCGAACTCGTTTTCAGCCAGGAGCGGCGCACCCGACTGCAAAAACAGAAGCTCGGCTGGCAGGATCTCCGCGACTTATGGCACACAGTACGTTACAATCTGGACCTCGAAACTGAGCTCCCGAAGCGCGGCGCGTTCAATTACGCCGAAAAGATCGAGTATTGGGCGTTCATCTGGGGCATGGTGGTGATGAGCCTCACGGGCGTTTTGCTTTGGTTTGAAAATCTCAGTTTGACTTATCTGCCCAAAACGGCGACGGATATCGCCACGACAATTCACTTTTACGAAGCGGTACTCGCCACGCTCGCCATTGTGGTCTGGCATTTTTATTGGGTCATTTTTGATCCTGACGTGTATCCGATGGACACCGCGTGGTGGCACGGACGCTCGCCCGCAGTCCGGGTGATAGAGCGCATGGGGCAGCCGGACGAGGCTGAAAAAAGCGGATCTCAAAACAGTCAGCTAGAGTGAATTGAGCGTCGAGCTCTCGGTCACAAAGAAAAAATAAGCCAAGCATTTTTTGTGCGCAATTTAATTCGTCATCCGTTGAGTTTAATCGGCGCCGCTTTGATCGTATTGAGCGGCGTGTCGATTATTTTTTTGTTTCTGATCGAAGCCATCACTGCGCGTTCCAATCCCTATCTCGGAATCTTCACGTACATGGTCTATCCTGCGTTGCTGGTCCTAGGCTTACTTCTGGTTCCAGCCGGTATTCTGTTGGAAAGGCGCCGGCTTGTCCGAGGCGGCGAGCTGACTCGCTACCCTGTAATCGATCTGAACAACGGGAAAATTCGCGGCGCCTTCTTGTTCGTCGTCGTATCATCCATTTTCTTTATGGGCCTGATCTCCACGGCAACATATGAAGCCTATCATTTCACCGAGTCGGTGACATTTTGCGGCGAGCTGTGTCACACGGTCATGGAACCCGAGTATACGGCCTATCGTGACTCGCCTCATGCTCGGGTAACATGCGCAGAGTGTCATGTGGGCACGGGTGCCGGTTGGTATGTACGGTCCAAGCTCTCCGGCGTCTACCAGATTTACTCCGTGCTCTTCCAAAAATACCCTCGTCCGGTGCCGACGCCCGTCCATAGCTTGCGCCCGGCGCAAGACACCTGCGAGCAGTGCCATTGGCCGGAAAAATTTTTTGGCGCGCAGCTGAAGGTGATTACGCGCTTCAGCCATGACGAAAAAAACAGTGTGCGTCAGATCAGAACTCTGCTCCGGACCGGCGGTGGGAGCCCGACAAGCGGCATCAATTCAGGAATTCACTGGCACATGAATATCGGAAACGAAGTGTGGTATGGTGCGGCCGATCCGCAACGGCAGAAAATTCCCTGGGTCAGGATTCAAGATCGGCAGGGGCGCGTTACAGAATACTTCGATCGCACGACTTCCCTCAGCGCAGAACAGCTCAAAAAACTTGAGCTGCGCCGCATGGACTGCATCGACTGTCATAACCGACCGAGCCATATCTTTCGCGATCCGGATAGCGCGGTCGACACAGCCCTTCTCAGCGGGCTAATTGACTCGACATTGCCCTACATCAAAAGGGAGTCCGCGCGCCTGCTCAGCCAAGATTTTTCCAGCAAAGAGCGTGCGCGCCAAGGCATCGCAACCGGATTGGAAAATTTTTATCTCAAGCAGTACCCGCCCATTTACCAAAAACAGCGGGAGGCGATCAGAAAAGCGATCGTCGAAGTGCAAAAAATTTATCAGACGAATATCTTTCCCGAAATGAAAGTCAATTGGCGCACGCATCCGGATAATATTGGCCATACGCTTTATCCGGGTTGCTTTCGCTGCCATGATGGCAATCATGTGAGTCGAGAAGGCAAGGTGTTAAGTAAAGACTGCCAGCTTTGCCACACCATTATCGCGCAGGAGAGCGCATTGCCGAAGCCGACGGAGGTCGCGGCGGCGGAAAAATTCAATCATCCCTGGCCATTGCTCGGGAAGCATGCGCAACTTTCCTGCAATGAATGCCACTGGCGCGGCAGAGGGCTGTCACCCGACTGCGCAACCTGTCATGCGCATCCTGCAGATGCTCCGATGGCGTCGCTGCCGTGTGCGACTTGCCATCTGAAAGAGCAAGAGATAAAACCGCTAACGCCGTGTATTTCTTGCCATCCAAACCGGGCCGAGTTGCATCTGAAAGCGACTCATGCGGTAACTGAGTGCACGGTATGCCATCTTCCCCATCAATGGGCGGTTACCAAAAGAGAAACTTGTTATACCTGCCATCCGGACAAATCAAATCATTACACCCAAGGCTTGTGCCGCGACTGCCATCCTTTCCGTCAGGCGGCAAAGGCTTCATAAAATGAAAGAACCTAGCGGGTGGAGCGTCTAAACAAGATGAATCTTTGAAACGTGTTATTAAGCCAAATCAAGGAGGTATGCTGAAATGATCGACAGAACAAAGACTCTGGGAATCTTGCTTGGGGGCAGTTTATTGATGCTTGGAGGAAGTTCTTCCGGTTGGGCTGGAGAAGCGAAGGCGGGTAAGGCTACTTACGATAAGCTTTGTGTCTCTTGTCATGGAGCTGACGGAAAGGGCAATCCCGCGATGGCCAAAACTATGGGCGAAAAAGGTCTTAACCTTACGACCAAGGAGGCGCAGAGCAAAAAAGACGATGAACTTCTCAAAGTTATCACCCAGGGAGAGGGTAAAATGCCGGCTTCCGGGAAAAGCCTGAGCAAGCAAGAACAGACGGACGTCCTGGCCTATGTCCGATCGCTTGGCAAATAATGATTTCGAGGCTAAGGTTCCAAATCTTTGTTCGATAGCGGCAAATGGGAATCGAGCGAAAATGATTGAAACAGAAAGGAAATCGAACGCATGAGATCAAGGCTATGTGCGATCGTCGTGGGACTGTGGATCGGTATGAGCTGGACGGCTGGTGTATTTGCGGCTGATGCGGGTGGTAAGGCGGTATTCGAAAAATCCTGCGCCGGTTGTCACGGCGCAGATGGCAAAGGCAATCCGGCCATGGCCAAAGTCCTCGGAGAAAAAGCGCTGAACATTACGACGAAGGAAACCGCGCAGAAATCCGACGATCAATTGTTAAAGGTTATCGCGGAAGGTTCCGGCAAAATGCCTGCTTCCAAACTCAACAAAGACGAGCAGAAACAGGCATTGGGTTATGTTCGCACGCTGGCAAAGTAATTTTCCGGTGAAACCATTTCGGGGGTGTTACGTTTTCTAACGTAGCACCTCCCTGATGGCGCTCGATTTGTGGCCGCCGATTGTCTCACGACTCGAGCTGCTTGCCTCCGATCACCACTTTAAGCGTCTTGCCAAAATTAGAGTTATGATAGTATCCGCGAAAGTGCTTCGCGCTGTTTCGTGGTATCGAAAAAATTTCGGCGGCGTTCTTTAGAAACCCCCTTGCGCGAATAATGAGCACCAAAGGTAAAGCTGCAATATTCGTCGAACCGAAGAAGCCGTTGGTCGTCGACGAAATCGAGTTTCCCGATCCAGGCTCGGATCAGGTTTTGGTCAAAGTCTTTGCGAGCGGCGTGTGCCATTCGCAGCTACATACGATGCAGCGCCCGGCGCGTCCGGGACATCGCCTGCCCGAGCTTCTGGGACATGAATCGATTGGCATCGTGGTCGCAAAGGGGCGCGATGTTAATCATGTAAACGAAGGCGATCGCGTCATCACGACGTGGGTCGATCGGGATAACTCGACTACGAATCAGCCGTTGGTCATGCACGCGCTGAACGAACGGAAACAATACGCGGCGGACTGGCGCGGCAAGGAGGTCATGCACTCCGCAGCGACGTGGGCGGAATTTGCCCTGGCGCAGGAGCGCGTCGTTTTGCCGTTGCCCGTGGACGCGGCGACGGACGTGACTTCGATCATCGGCTGCGCGGTAATGACCGGTGCCGGCGCGATCATCAATACGCTTCAGGTGCGGAGCGGAGAATCGGTGGTGATCATCGGCGCAGGCGGGATCGGCCTCTGCGCGATTTCGGCAGCGGCCATCATCGATGCTTATCCGATCATCGCTGTCGATGTTAGCGATCAGAAGCTCGAGTTCTCGCGACGGTTTGGCGCAACCCATGTCATCAATTCGAAAAATATCCATCCCATTGAGAAAATCAAAGATCTTACTGAAGGAGGCGCCGACTTCGCCATCGATGCTGTAGGATTGCCGGAAACTCAGGAGCAAATTCTCCGCGCCGTCAGGCCTGGTTACTCGGGAAAGAGCCGAGGCGGCACAGCATTGCTCATCGGCATTACACCCCCGAATGCCAAGGCCAACCTTGACACCAACCTGTTCGTTGGCAGCCGATCGTTCACGCGCACGAGCGGCGGAGATTGCAAGCCCGAGCGCGATTTTCCGATTTTTATTCGTTGGTACCGCGAAGGGAAGTTAAAACTCGACGAGCTCGTCACGAGCCGTTACAAACTTGATCAGATCAACGAGGCGGTGGACGATCTCGAACATGGACGGATTCTCGGACGAGCAATATTGACATTTGACTGACCGGCACGATTTTACCAAGGAGTCGCAGAGAATCCAGAGAGAATTGTTCGAGAGGTGAAATTCATTTTGATCTCTGTGGCCTCCGCGCCCCGGTGCTCCTCGATTTGAGTTGATGGGTGAAAAGGACGCGAAGAACACGCACATCGAAAAAACAGCGAGCCACATGAAAACATGACAACAATACCTTTCGATGGCGACGCAAAGCGCACGGTCGGCAGAGACACCATTCGATCGCGATTGGTGCTCGAAGTCGCGTCGGAGTTAGTCGATCAAACCCATTGGAAAGAGCGCCAAGTGCGCGTCAGCTTGCGGCAACAAGGCGCGGACGCATGGCCGATTACGCTGTTCGCCAGTGACGGGCCTGCGGCAATCCATCAGGTCGCGCGCGGCGACGTGCAGTTGGCGATCATCAATCCGGCCGGATTTTTGGCCCTAGCCGCGCGCGGCACCGGACCGTTCGCCGCTCCGCTTCCGCTGCGCGCCGTTACGGTGATTCCGTCGCCGGATCAGCTTGCGTTTGCCGTGACTGTGCGGACCGGCCTCAAGTCGTTTCGCGATATTCGCGAGCAACGCTATCCCCTACGGCTTTCGCTGCGTGGTCAAGCGGATCATGCGCTTCATCCGGTCGTCCACGAAGTCTTGGTGACAGCCGGTTTTTCGCTCGAGGATATACGCTCATGGGGTGGATTGGTGCGCTACGACGACGGCTTACCGCAAACTGATAACCGACTCGGTGCCGTAGCGCGCGGTGAAGTCGATATGGTGATCGATGAAGCGGTGCGCGGCTGGGTCAACGCCGCTGTCGGCGCGGGTATGCGCGTGCTTCCATTAGAAGAGACGATGTTGGCGCGATTGGAAAGCCTCGGGTTACGCCGCGCGCTTATTCGAAGAACGCGTTACCCGAACCTACGACAAGATGTGCCTACCGTCGATTTCAGCGGTTTCGCCGTTTATACCCATGCCGCTGCGCCCGATGAAGTCATCAGTTCAATCTGCGCCGCGCTGGAAGCGAGAAAGGAAAGGATCGGCTGGCAGGAACCCGGTCCGCTGCCGCTAGAGCGAATGTGCCGCGATACGCCGGACGGGCCGCTGGTAATTCCGCTGCATCGTGCGGCCCAGCAGTTTTGGCGGGAGCAGGGTTATTTGACGTGAAATAACCGAGGCGAAATATTTTTCGTCCCGACACAATGACGATGTGGCACCCAAACTCGGGTCGCCCTCCAAAACAGTTGGTTCTATCGTTCGTGGCTTCAAAATCGGTGTGACCAAATGGTTTCGCGAAAACAGGCGTACCGACAAGATCTGGCAGCGGAATTACTACCAACATATCATCCGCAACCAGGAATCCCTCAACCGGATCCGGCAATACATACAAGAAAACCCGCTGCACTGGGAATTCGACCGTGAGAACCCAGTGGCTACAAAGCCAGAATCACAAAACGCATGGCTGACATGATTGAAGCGCGCCTTCACTTGGTGCAAACGTTCCTCTCGACTATGAGCAGCAGCATCGGTAAGCTAACGTGCAATGCTAAAGCCTGCTGAGACTAACTACACTGTTCGCGGGTTTTGCGCTTTGTGCACGGCGCATTGCGCGACGGTGGCAACGGTTCTCGATGGCAAGGTCGCACGGCTCGAAGCTGACCATGATCATCCGAACGGTGGAGTGTTTTGCCTCAAGGGAAAGGCGGCGCCCGAGCTCGTATACCATCCCGATCGGTTAAACCACCCGCTTAAAAGAACCAGGCCGAAGAGTGATCCCGATGCCGGATGGCAAAGGATCAGTTGGGAAGAAGCGCTTGACGAAATTGCCCACCGATTGCTTTCCATTCGCGCTCAATTCGGGCCGCGGTCTGTTGCTCTAGCCAAAGGGACGGGCGGCGGAACTTCGGTGTCTGACGCCGAACGCTGGCTCGGTCGTTTTCTAAACAGCTTCGGCAGCCCGAACTGGGTCTCGACAACGCACGTCTGTAATTGGCACAAAGACACGGGGTTCACTTATACCTTCGGCGTTGAAATTCCAACGCCGGATGTGGCGCATAGCAATGCCTTTTTGCTCTGGGGTCACAACCCGAGCTCGACATCGCTGATTCTCGCGCATGACATCGTCGCCGCAAGAAAGCGCGGCATGAAGATCGTTGCCGTCGACCCGCGCCGCGTCGGTATCGCTGCTCAAGCCGATGTTCTTCTGCAAGTCCGTCCCGGCGCCGACGGCGCGCTTGCATTGGCAATGATCGACGTGATGATCAACGAGAAACTCTTCGACGAGAGCTTCGTGCGCCAGTGGACCAACGGAACTTTTCTGATCCGGCGCGATAACGGTGCGCCTCTGACTGAAGCGGATCTGACGTCAGACGGCTCGCGATCGCGCTTTGTCGCCTGGGACGAGAACGCGAATCGTCCGGTGATTTATGACGCGGAAAGCGCTTTGTATAACGAACCGGCCGCGATGCTCGCATTATCCGGTGAATGGAGCATTGCAACTCACCGCGGCAAAACGGTCGTTTGCGAGCCGGCCTTCGCATCCCTTGCTGCTATGGCGGCGCAATTTGCTCCGGAAAAATCCGCCGCAATTACCTGGGTACCCGTCGAGAAGGTTCGCGCGGCGGCACGCCTGCTTGCCGCGAATCGTCCGGTCAGCATGTTTATGCATAACGGCGTCGGCCAGCATACCAACGCCACCCAGACCAGCCGCGCGATTGCCACGCTGTACGCCCTACTCGGCGATTTCGATGCGGCCGGCGGCAACGTCGTATTTCCCAAGGCGCCGCTCAACGCGGTCTCCGGCAAAGAATTTTTGTCGAAGGAAACAGCGCTCGAGCGAATCGGCCGCGAGCGCAAACCGCTCGGACCGCCGGCGAAGCCTGGCAACTGCGCCGCTTATGATGTGTTTACCGCGATTCTGGAAAATCGTCCCTATCCCGTCAAGGCGCTGTTGAATTTCGGCTCGAATACCGTGATGAATACCGGCGACTCGCAAAGGGCGCGCGCAGCCTTTCGCGCGTTGGACTTCGCGGTCGCGGCGGAATTGTTCATGACGCCGACGGCCGAATTATGCGATTACGTCCTTCCGGCCACAAGCTTTCTCGAAATGGCGAATGTCTCCAATGACTTCAAACATCGCCAGCAGGGGAGAGTGCACGTACAGTATCGGCCGGCGGTTGTCGAGCCATTGGCGGAGCGCCGCGCCGATACTTGGATCATCTTCGAGCTGGCGAAGCGGCTCGGATTGGGGGAGAAATTCTGGGAGGGCGACATCGACGCGGCGTACGAATATGAATTAGCGCCGACGGGTATTTCACTGGAACAGCTCAAAGCTGCGCCCGGTGGAGTGACGGTTGCGGTGGCGCCGCGCTATCAAAAATTTTCCAAAGCAGATGCCAGCGGGAAAGCGCGCGGCTTCAATACACCTGATAAAAAAGTTGCGATTTATTCACAGGTGTTCGCCAAACACGGATATCCGCCGCTGCCGGAGTATATTGAGCCGATGATCAGTCCGATCAGCCGTCCGGAAGTCGCGAGCGAATATCCGCTGGTCCTGACCAACGCCAAATTTACGACGTTTATTCACAGCCAGTTGCGCGGTTTGGCGAGCCTCCGGAAAGCCTCGCCTCATCCGACGGCCGACATACATCCGGAGACCGCGGCGCGCTACAATATTGCCGATAAGAAATGGATGATTATCGAGAGTCCGCGGGGCTCGATTCGCACCAAAGCGCGGATCACCGATACCATTGCGCCGGGCGTCGTGTGCTGTCAGCACGGTTGGTGGCAGGAATGCAAAGAGCTCGAGCTGCCAGGCTATGATTCGTACAACGCAGAATCAGCCAACCCGAGCCTTCTGATCGGCTCCGACCTCGCCGACCCCATCAGCGGCTCCCTGCCGCATCGATCCTTCTTGTGCCGCGTGAAGCCGGCGTTGTAGGGGCGAAAAGTCTTCGCGGATTGCTGTGATACGACAGGCGACGAGAATCCGACTCAGCTCATCAATCGTCCGCCGGAAACATTGAGCGATTCTCCCGTCGTGTGCGACGAATCGCTGGAGGCGAGAAATAGAGCAGCTTTGGCGATCTCGTCGTGCTTGGCATATTTCCGCAGCGGAGTGAGCGCCAGAATTTGTGCTTCATGCGCTTCTACGGTCATGCCTAAATTCTTTGCCCGTTGAGCGTACATCTCGCGCAAATCGGGCTCGTCCATGCCGCCGGGGCAAATCACGTTGGCGCGGATGCCGTACGGGCCGAATTCCTTCGCGATCGTTTGTGTCAAGCCGGTGACGCCCCACTTGGCGGCGCAGAGCGAGCCACGCATGGCCATGCCTTCGCGGCCCGCCGTGCCGGAGATGCTGACGATGCTGCCGCTTTTCTGTTTGACCATCTGCTTTAAAACCGCGCGGCAGCATAAAAAGACGAGCTTAAGGTTATAGAGAATGACGTCGTCGAATTCCTTTTCGCTGATCTCGGTTACCGGCACCAGCGGGCCGCGAAAACCGGCGCTGTTGACGAGCACATCGATGCGGCCGAAGCGGCGCATGGTTTCGTCCACCAGCGCGTTGACCTGACGATCATCGCTGCAATCGGCCGTCATCGCGACCGCGGTGCCGGCTTGCTGATCGATCGCTTGAACCACCGCCTCGAGCTGCGGCTTCATTTTTTCCAAGTCGACGAGGACGAGCCGCCCGCCTTCTCGTGAGAAAGTGTGTGCGATGGCTTCGCCAATTCCCCGCGCGCTGCCGACGATAACCGCAACTTGACCGTCCAATTTCATTCTGTTCCTCGGATCCAATCAACCCAGGAGCTTTGAATACTTCTCGCGCAACTGCGCATAGCGCTGGCCGCCTTCGGTGGCGGCTTTGCGGAATTCCTCCGGCATCACATTGTAAGGCGGCCGGATCGGGCCGGTTTTGCAGTAGCCAGAAGCGGCCATCAATACTTTTTCGAGCTGGATGTTGTAGGACGCGAAGATTTCCTGCGAGCCGGTGATCGCGTGGTGCGGTTCGTTGGCCCAGGCGATATCGTCGGCGACGGCTTTGGCCTGCTTTGCGTCACGCGCCGCCAGTGCCTTCATCAGGGCGATCGCGACCTGTGGCCCGACAGACGGGATCCAACAGGTGGTCTGGGTTTCCGGAGAAATCTGCGCGAACTCATAGGCAAGTCCGATGGGGGGCACGAAGTTCACTCGGCCGCGGGTGACCTCGACAACTTTCTTCAAAATCGCTTTGCTGGAGAATTTGGCCGACATCACGGTCGGTGCCTTGGCGACGACCGGGCCCCAGAAATCCGCGTCGAAGGCGAAGCGAAAAGCGCGCGGATTGGCATAAACCATAATTGGAACATCGGGAAAGGTTTGCGCGACATCGCCATAAAACTTCACCGCCATGTCGAGAGTGGCTGGTTGCCACATCGGAATACCCAACAGTGTGCCGGTGGCGCCCCGTTCTTTAATGAATTTGATGCGCCGCGCAATTTCATGGCCGCCCAGCGCGGTGGCGCCGACGAACGTCGGAATGCGCCCGCGGACAGTTTGTAATAAGCAATCGACGTAGGCTTCATAATCGCTTTGTGCTGTGGTCGCACATTCTCCCATGGTGCCGAGCGCCATAATCCCCGCGGCGCCATCGCGTACGAGACTCTCGCTCAGGCGCGCAGTCTCATCCAGATCCACCGTGTTTGTTGCGTCGAGACGATCGGCGCCTTCTTTTGCCGGCGTGGGCATAATTGCCAGTGCGCCTTTCAGATCTTGGGCCGAAATCATAAGCACCTCCTCGGAGAAGAATTTGCCGTAAACAGTGCTTGTTTGTCTAGCATGGTGAGTCCGCGCGCCGCAATCCGGTCGCTCAAAGCCTCGTCTCGAGTCGCCCCGTAACTATAATTCCCTTTGGAGTCACCTGGGCGACGTAGGACAGGGCTTCGACTCCGGCTTTGACCGCGCGGCGAAGGGAGCGGCCGTACGCGGGATCGATTTCGTCGGCGGGACGAAAATAGGCGCAATCGCCACGCTGAATGACAAAAAGCACTGCAGCGCGATGACCCTTACGCCTGAGCCGCATCAGCGCACGGAGATGCTTCGTGGCGCGCTCGCTCACCGCATCTGGGAAGGCGGCGGCGCCACCAAGACAGAGCGTGACGTTTTTTACCTCGACGAAGCAGCAGCCGTCGGGTCCTTCCAAACAGAGATCGAGCCGAGTATGCGACCCGACATTCACTTCGCGGCGAACAGTTTTGTAGCCATGAAGTTCTTTGATGACGCCGGCTTCAATCGCTTCGGCGGCGAGACGGTTCGGATGAAAGGTGTTGATTCCAACCCAATTACGCTGAATTTCGATCATCTCCCAGGTATAGGCAAGCTTGCGGCCTTTGCTTTCACTGCGCGAGAGATAAACGGCGCTGCCGGGTTCGTTGCAGCCCTGCATGCTGCCGGTATTCGTGCAATGTGCGGTGACGATCTCGCCGGTGCTTAGTCGAACATCAGCGAGAAAGCGCTTGTAACGTTGTACGAGTGTGCCGCGAATCAATTCCGAGCTGAAGCGCATCATGCAAGTTATACCGAAACTCGGAGATTATTCCCAATAGCGGCCGCAGCCCACCCAGGGAATTGACCGCAGAGACTCAGAGTTAATAGAGATTGTTTTTCCCTCAGTATCTCACCTCTCCATGGTGTTTTTTCCAACCGGAAAAATCTCCGGTCCGTTGCACGCCGAACAATGACGAGTTCCTTGAAGTCCGAAAACTGCTTTGTTAGGTTCGACGTAAATTTTGGCGCAGGAAAATCGATGGCGAAGCGGCAACTCAAATATGTCGGCCATAGCGTGCCTCGGGTAGATGGCATCGACAAAGTCACAGGCATGGCGAAATTTGTCGGCGATCTAAGGATTCCGGGAATGCTGCAGGGCAAAATCCTCCGCAGCACTTATCCGCACGCACGCCTGGTATCGATCGACGCGAGTCAAGCCGAGGCTCTGCCCGGCGTGGTTGCGGTGTTGACCGCTTCCGACATCACCGATCTGAACTTGATTTATAGCGGACGGCCGGTCATTGCGACCGATAAAGTGCGCTATGTTGGCGAACCCTTGGCAGCAATCGCCGCGCTGGATTTGGCAACGGCAGAAGAAGCGTTGTCGCTGATTCAGGTGGAATATGAGGAGCTTCCTGCGGTAGTCGGTATCGACGCCGCACTGAAGAAGGACGCGTCGCTGATTCACGCAGACAAAGCCAGCAATATCGGCACGCACGAGACGGTGCTGCGCGGCGATGTCGATCAGGGTTTCTCTGTCTCTGATGAGGTGGTCGAGGACACCTTTACATTTCCGATGGTGTATCACTACGCCATGGAGCCGCACTCGGTCATCGCGGATTACGGGATGGATGACGAAATTACCGTCTGGTCTTCGGCGCAGCATCCTTTCCAGGTGCGTGGCGATATCGCCAAAATTTTCAAAGTGCCGCCGGCGAAAGTCCGCATGATCATCAACTATCTAGGCGGCGGCTACGGCAGCAAGTCGTACACGAAATTCGAGCCACTCGTGGTGGCGCTGGCGCGTAAGGCGAAACAGCCGGTGCGGATTTGTAATTCGGTCGGCGAATCGATGGTGACGGTGCGCCGCCACGGAGCCCGCGTGCGCATCAAAACCGGGGCGAAGCGGGATGGCACACTGATGGCGCGCGAAGCGGAGATCTATCTCGACACGGGCGGCTACGACGATAACGGGCCGCAGGTGACGGCACGCTCGGCAACGCGAGTCCTCGGTCCGTACTGGATCCCGCATATCCGGACGAACGCTTATCAGGTTTATACCAATACCGGATCGGCAGGCTCGTATCGCGCCATTGGCGCGCCCCAGGTGATTTACGCCGGGGAGTCGCAGATCGAAATGCTCGCCCAGAGGCTCGGTATGGATCCCGCTGAGCTACGCATGAAAAATTTGCTGAAACCGAGGCAGGAGTTACGGCCGGGGTTAAAAGGCATCGATGCTGATCTGTCATCGAGTCTTAGAACGTTGGTGCGCGCGAGCGGCTGGAAAAAAATGCGCACTAAGAACAACAGCGCGGTAGGAATGGCGTGTGCCATCACCAACGCTGGCGCAACCCCGGTGTCAGTCGCGATGATCCGCATGCAGTCCGATGGAATTCTGAACATTGCGGCGGGAAGCACCGAGATGGGGCAGGGTGTGCGCACGACATTGACCCAGATCGCCGCCGAGGAATTGACGCTGGCCATGGATCAGTTTCGCATCACCGGCGCTGACACGAAGGTCACGCCCTATGATAGCTCCACGGGATCGAGCCGTTCGACCACACTGATGGGCACTGCGGTGCAAAAGGCCGCGCGCGATTTGAAGCAGCAACTCACTAGAATCGGCGCGCAGATCTTAGGTGTGAAACCAAGCCAAATTCAGGTCGTCGATGGCGCGTTGATCGCGGGCGAAGCGCGGTTGAGCTTCCGCGAAGCATTTGAGCGGCGCTTTGGCAAAGGCGCGGGGGGGGAAATGATCGGCCGCGGCGAAGCCGGACCGGAGATCACGGACAATAAGCTTCCGGTTTTTTGGGAAGTTGGCATGGGGACCGCGAAGGTTGCGATCGACCGTGAAACCGGCGAGGTCAAGCTCAAAAGATTTACTTCCGTCGCGGACGTGGGGAAGGCGATTCATCCTGAACATTGCATTGCTCAAGAAGAGGGCGCGGCCATGCAAGGAATTGGCCACACCTTTTTCGAACAGTTGGTTTATGATAATGGCCAGCTCGTGAATTCGAATTTGGTGGATTATCGCGTCCCGACCTTCGATGAGCTACCGGAAGAATTTCACACTGTGCTCGTGGAGAATGGCGATGGCCCGGGCCCATTTGGAGTGCGTGGGATGGCCGAAGGCGGAATTCTCTCGGTCGCTCCCTCGGTCTGTAATGCGATTGATCGTGCCACCGGCGTACGCATCAAAGAGCTACCGTTGACACCCGAACGGGTTTGGCGCGCGCTTAAGGGTACGGCGAAATAAGTCTGACGGCGCGCTGCAGGATCCTGCGTCGAAGAACTGGTGAGCTTGACGGTGAACGAGACGAAACCCGCCGAGAAACTGGAAAGTTTCCAAATTCAGCCAGCGACCAAGGCCGACGTGCCGGTGATCCTTGGCTTTATCAGAAAACTTGCTGATTACGAGCGACTCTCGCACGAGGTCAGCGCGACGGAACAAAGTCTAACCGAGACGCTCTTCGGGCGGCGTCGCACTGCCGAGGTCGCAATCGGCTACTTCAAGCGACAGCCGGTTTGCTTTGTGCTTTTTTTTCATAATTACTCGACGTTTCTCGGGCGGCCAGGGATTTACATCGAAGATCTTTATGTGGATGAGCCATTTCGTCGCCGCGGCTTCGGTAGCGCGTTATTTCGCTATGTTGCCCGTATAGCGGTGGAGCGGCACTGCGGCCGATTAGAGTGGTCGGTGCTCGACTGGAATGAGCCGGCGATCCAGTTTTATGAAAAACTCGGCGCCGTCGCGATGCGGGAATGGACGGTTTTT
>Ga0310810_10004333_pt1 | contig 15671 bp, 14 predicted proteins | sample NCmetagenome_FD_207641 | JGI IMG/M metagenome (GOLD analysis project Ga0310810, IMG submission 207641) | Soil microbial communities from experimental microcosm in Duke University, North Carolina, United States - NC | ecosystem: Engineered > Artificial ecosystem > Soil microcosm > Unclassified ...
TCTTCGTTGGGCTCGCCGCGTGCGCCGGATCGCCGCACGGCCCCATCGTGCACGTCACCATTCCGCCCGGCGCAACGTTTCGCGTGGCCGCGGACTCGCTGCATCGCGCCGGTCTCGTCGAAGCGCCGCGCCTCTTTCGGTTGTACGCGCAGCTGACGGGCCGCGACCGCGACATCAAAGCGGGCACCTACGGCCTGCAGCGCGACATGGGATGGAGCGCGCTCGTGCAAGCGTTGCACGAGGGACAGGGCCTCGAGCGCCGCCTAACGATTCCCGAGGGATGGTCGCTGCGCGAGATCGTCCCGGCGTTGACGACGGCGCTCGGCGCGCCGGCGGAATCGGTGGAGGCGGCCATGCGCGACACGTCGCTGCTGCGCGAGCTGGACGTGCCGACGCCGACGCTCGAAGGCTACCTGTTCCCCGACACGTACGTGTTCGCGTACGGCACGGCGCCGCGCGAGGCCGTGCGCGAGATGGTGCACCGCTTCGAGCAGGTATGGGACCCGCGATGGGACGACCGGTTGCAGCAGCTCGCGATGAGCCGCAACGATGTCATCACGCTGGCGTCGATCGTCGAAAAGGAAGCGCGGCTGCCCGAGGAGCGTCCGGTGATCGCCGCCGTATATCACAACCGGCTCAAGGCGCAGATGCCGCTGCAGGCCGACCCGACCGTGCAGTATGCGTTAGGCGAGCACCACGACCGCGTGACGTACCACGACCTGGAAGTCACGTCGCCGTACAACACGTATCGCAACAAGGGGCTGCCGCCGGGGCCGATCGCGTCGCCCGGACGCGCGAGCATCGAGGCCGCGCTCTTTCCCGCGTCGGTACCGTATCTCTACTTCGTGGCCGACACCGACGGGCACCACGAATTCCGGACGACGTTCAAGGAGCACAAGGCCGCGAAGGCAGAGATCCGCCACGAGCACGGCAGCGGCAAGTAGCCGCTCCACTTCCGTTAGTCGCGCAGGTGCGCGGCCCCGCGCAGGTACACCGGGCGCAGCTCGTTCCGCGGGCGGGTCGATTCCAGATGAATGAGCACGCGGATGCAGTGCGCCACGGCGCCCGGCACGGGGATTTCCGTGGCGCACAGCAGCGGCACGTCCACCCACCCGAGGTCGCGCGCGGCGCGCGCCGGAAATTCGCTCGTGATGTCGCGCGACACGGTGAATACGACGCTGATGATGTCGGCAACCGCTATGTTATTGGTGGCGACCATCCGCTCGAGGAGCTCGCGCGTGGCATCACGAACGTGGGCCGGGTCATCGTGTTCGATCGTCGTGGCGCCGCGGAGCGCGCCGAAGTGTCGCTCATCTGCCAGGGACATCCATGCTTGCTCCTGAGAAGCTCACGCTGGTCGCGATCACCGACGACCTGCGGGGCGACGCGCCGGGTCTCATCGCCCGCGCACAGGCCGCGGCGCGCGGCGGCGCAACGATGATCCAATTGCGACTCAAAGATGCGGACGCCCGAACGCTGGTGGAAGTGGCGCGCGCACTCATCGCCGCGCTGCCGCACGACGTGCCGCTCATCGTGAATGATCGCGCGGATGTCGCGATCGCCGCAGGCGCAGCCGGCGTGCACGTCGGAGACGAGGACGTCCCGCCGGCAGCGCTTCGGCGCGTCGTGCCGCGCGACTTCATCATCGGCGCCAGCGTCGGCACCGATGCCGAGGTCGCATTCGCGGCGGATGCGGACTACGTGGGCATTGGACCCGTCTACGCGACGGACTCGAAGCACGACGCCGGTACGACCATCGGGACCGAAGGGCTCGCCGAGCTCGTCGTGCGTGCGAAGCGACCCGCGGTGGCGATCGGCGGCATCGATGCGACCAACGCGGCCGCGGCCGTGATGGCCGGCGCAACCGGCGTCGCGGCAATCCGCGCGATCTTCGGCGCGCGCGACCCCGAACAGGCAGCACGAGCGATTCGCGCCGCACTCGGGCGCTGAGTAACATTGGCCGCGCACCATTGCGCGGCGCACGCTTCTCGCGCCACTTTCCGGCGTCCGCCCCACCAGCACGCGACTACGTCAGCTTCCGCTCGCAGCGCGCCACCCACATCGCCCTCCGATCGTCATCACGGTGGGCATGGACTCGTGTCGCGCATCCCGCCGGACCGTCTCGCCTCCCGTCTCCCTTCACGTCGCTGTTTCATGCGCCTGTCTCTCTCACTCTCGCTCGGCATCGCGTTCGCGACGGCTGCCGCGCCCGTCGCCGCACAATCGTTCGACTCGACCGCGTTGGCGCAGCTGTCGCTCATGCCGATGCCGGCGTCGATTCACGTCGACTCTGCCGGCCATCTCCCGCTCACGCAATCGTTCCGCGTGGCGCTGCCGCGATTCAAGGATGGCCGCCTGCAGCGCGCTGCCGATCGCGCGATCACGCACCTGGCGCGCCGGACGGGTTTACCGCTCTCGCACGCCATCGCCCGCGACTCGCTGTTAGGCACGCTCGTGATCGACGTGCGCGGCCCGGGCGAGGCAGTGCAGTCGGTGGACGAAGACGAAGCCTACACGTTGGACGTGACGACTTTCCGCGCCGTGCTTCGCGCGCCGACAGTGGTTGGCGCGCTGCGTGGACTGGAAACGTTCCAGCAGCTGGTGGTGGGTGGGGGCTCGGGCTACACGATTCCACTCGCGCACATCACGGACCGCCCGCGGTTCAAGTGGCGCGGATTGTTGATCGATGTGTCGCGACACTTCGAGCCTGTGGATGTCATCGAGCGCAACCTCGACGCCATGGCTGCCGTGAAGTTGAACGTGCTGCACTGGCATTTGAGCGACGACCAGGGATTTCGCGTCGAGAGCAAGCGGTATCCGAAGCTGCAAGACCGAGGCTCGGGCGGTTCGTACTATACGCAGGCACAGGTGCGCGAGATCGTCGCGTATGCGCGTGATCGCGGCATTCGCGTCGTACCGGAGTTCGACATGCCCGGCCACTCGATCAGCTGGTTCGTCGGCTATCCATCGCTCGCGAGCTCGCCTGGTCCGTACACTTTGCCGACCGACTACAACTTCACAGCCGGCGCCTTCGATCCGACGCGCGAATCAGTCTATCGGTTCATCACGCGATTCGTCGCGGAGATGGCGCCGCTGTTTCCGGACAGGTACTGGCACATTGGCGGCGACGAGGTGGATCCGCGCGCGTGGGAGTCGAACACCGCGATTCACCGGTTCATGCGGCGCCACAAACTGAACGACTTCGGCGCACTGCAGGCGTACTTCAACCGGCGCCTGTCGCGCATTCTCGCCGCCCAACACAAGCGCGTCGTGGGCTGGGATGAAATTCTGCATCCCGATCTTCCGCACGACGTCGTGGTTCAATCGTGGCGCGGCCAGGGCTCGCTGTTCACTGCGGCGACGCAAGGCTATTCGGGAATTCTCTCGGCCGGCTACTACTTGGACGCGATGTCGAGCGCGGGCCAGCACTATGAGGTGGATCCGATTCCCTCGGGTTCGGGCCTTGACAGCGCGCAAGCAGCGCGCGTGTTGGGCGGAGAGGCGTGCATGTGGGGTGAATTGGTGACGCCGGAGACCATCGACTCGCGTATCTGGCCGCGCACTGCGGCGATCGCCGAGCGGTTGTGGTCGCCGGCGACGATCGTGAACCCGAACGACATGTACCGGCGGCTCGCGGCGGTGAGCGTAGAGCTGGCGGATGTCGGCGTGCATCATCTCTCGGGTCCGGATGCGATGTGGCGCTTGATCGCGCAGACGGATCGGATCGCGCCGCTGCGCGCGCTGCAGCGCGTCGTCGAGCCGGTGAGCCTGGGCCAACGCATGCACACGCGTCGCCCAACGGGGTTCACGCCGCTCGTGGAGCCCGGCGACATCGTGACGCCGGATGCGGCCGGCGGGCGCGCGCTGTCGGCGCTGCTCGACACGTTGTTTCGGGATCCGTCGCGCGGCCCGGGCCTGCGCGATTCACTCGCGACGATGTTTGCGCGGTGGCAGGCGATCGCGCCCGAAGTCGCAACGTTGCGCGCGCGTGCGCCGCTCCTAACGGACGCGGACAGCGCGGCCGCCGCACTCGCGGCGGCGGGCGCGATCGGCGCCGACGCGCTCCGCTATCTGGGCGGTGGCCAACCGCCTCCGGTTGGCACGTGGACGTCCGATCGGTTGGCGCGGTTGGACTCGCTAGCCGCACCGCGTGGTCTCATGCGCCTGGCGATCATCCCGCAACTCCGGCGACTGGTGCTGGCCGCCGGCGGAACGGCCGCGACGACCGGGCAGTGAGCGCCGATGCCGTGGTGTCGCGCAAGGGTGCGCACCGGTGGGCGAACGGCCATCCCTGGATCTATCGCAGCGATGTGACGCGCCGGCCGGACGTCCCGGCCGGCGCGGTGCTGGTGCGGGACGGCTCGCGCCGTCCGTTAGGCTGGGCACTCTGGAGTCCGGCCTCGGAGATCTCGCTTCGCCTCCTCGACGCGCGCGCCGACGCGGTAATCGACGCCGCATGGTGGCGCCACCGCCTGCGCGCCAGCGCCGCACGGCGCGTGTCGTTAGGCGACGACGCGTCCGCCTGGCGCGTCGTGCACGCCGAGGCGGATGGATGTCCGTCGCTGGTCGTGGACCACTACGACCGGTGGCTGGTGATCCAGCTGCTGAGCGCCGGGCTCGAAACGTTCCGCGCACCGATCGTCGACGCGCTCGTCGACGTGTTCGCACCGCTCGGCGTGCTGGCCCGCAACGACGCCGCGGTGCGGACGAAGGAAGGCCTTACACGCGAGACCACGCTGCTTGTGGGTGACGTCCCGCGCGAGATCGAGATCCGCGAGCACGGCGTGCGGTATCTCGCCGCGCCGTGGGACGGGCAGAAGACCGGTGCATTCCTCGACCAGCGCGAGAACCGTGTGCTCGCCGGCCAGCTCGCGCGCGGCCGCGCGCTCGACTGCTTCAGCTATCACGGTTCGTTCGCGCTGCACCTCGCCCAACGCGCCGACCGCGTGACGGCCGTCGACAGCTCGCTCGCCGCGCTCGCACGCGCTCGCGACAATGCCGCGCGCAACGCGATCGACACCATCGACTTCGTGGAGGCCGACGTGTTCGATTTCCTGCGCGAGGCCGAGTCGCGCGGCGATCGCTACGACACGATCGTGCTGGACCCGCCCGCGTTTGCCAAGACGCGCGGTGCGCTTGCGTCCGCGCTCCGCGGCTACAAGGAGATCAACCTGCGCGCGATGCGTCTCCTCACGTCCGGCGGCATTCTCTTTACCGCGAGCTGCAGCTTCCATCTCTCGAAGCCGCTGTTCCTCGAGGTGCTCGCGCGCGCCGCGGCGGACAGCGGTCGCCGCATGACGCTGCGCCAGTTCCTCGGTCAGCCATTGGACCATCCAGAGGTGCTGACGATTCCGGAGACGGGATACATCAAGGCGGCCGTTGTCGAGGCGGATTAATCCCTTCGCGCGCCCGGAAACAGGAGGAAAACCGCAAAGGCTCAAAAGGATAACGAAAGTGAAACCACGGATGACGAAAGTGATCGTTCTGCGCGGAGGGAAGTGCGTTGCCGAACGGATGAGAGGAGGTGTTTTTTGGTAACAAACACAAGACCTCACTAACCATTGGCGACCGTACTTCCCTCCGCGCAGAACGATCACTTTCGTTATCCCTGTTTCACTTTCGTTATCCCTTCAAGCCTTTGTCGAAGTCACTGTCCCGCCCCGCAACGCACGAGCACCGGACGAGTCTCGGCGTTGCCGCCAATTGCGCTATCCTAGACTCAGACGCGCTTCACTAGGCCTGGCATTTCGGACAGAAGTACGTCGACCGCCCCGCCTGCACGATTCGCTTCACCGTTCCTCCGCACCGGCGGCACGTCAGGCCCTCGCGGTCGTACACATTCCACCGCGAAACCGCGACCTCGGTTTGGTACCGGCCGGCCGGTGCGCGGCGCAGCACCGTGCGGATCGCAGCGATCAACCGCGTGAGACGCGCCGCGCCTAACGAGCGAGCCGCCGTCCGCGGGTCGATGCGCGCGCGCCAGAGCGCTTCGGCGGCGTAGATGTTGCCGACGCCGGCGATCACCCGCTGGTCGAGCAACGCCGGCTTGATCGCACCCCGCCGGCGCGCGAGCGATGCGGCGAGCGACGCAGGCGTGAGCGCCGGATCGTCGGGCTCCGGGCCCAACACCGGCAGCACGTCGGCCGGATCGGCCGCCAGCGTGAGCGTGGCTAACGCACGGGAATCGGCCAGCGTCACGCGCCTGCCATCGTCCAGCTCGAGCTCGGCGCGCGCGTACGGCTCGCGCGCATCGTCCACGCCACCAATTGACCAATCACCCGTCATGCGGAAGTGCGCGACTAACGCAGTGCCGTCGTCGAGATGCAGCACCTGGTGCTTGCCGCGACGCACGACATCCCGCACGACCCGGCCGGCGAGGCGACGCTGGGCCGAGGGCGGCAGCTTCCGGCGCAGCGCCGGATGCAACACGCGCACCCGCACGATGCGACGACCAGCGATCGCGGCGCGCAAGACACGCGCGGCGTGCTCGACTTCAGGCAGCTCCGGCATCACGACCTCGCACGACGAAATGATGACGCGATACCGGAATCTATCGCGCACCACCTGGCTCCGATTCCAGGCACCTCATATCCTTGTGTCGTGTCCAGCCCCGCGCACGCCGCATCGCCATCACCCGGTCCCGGACCTCGCTCGGCGCGCGCACCCGCTGTCCGGAATACGCTGCTCGTCATCCTCGTGCTCAACGTGCTCGTCGTCGCGATCAAGATCGCGGTGGGTGTGCACACGCGCGCGCTGTCGGTGCTCGGCGCCGCGCTCGAGTCGGGACTCGATGTCTTCAACAATCTGCTCGGCATCGTGCTGGTGGGCGTCGCATCGCGCGCGCCGGATGAAGAGCATCCGTACGGCCATCAGAAATTCGAGACGTTAGGCGCACTGGGCATCGTCGGATTCTTGTCGATCACGTGCTTCGAGCTGCTGCGCCAGGGCGTGCACGACGCCGTGAGCGGGGAGATCCCGCACGTCGCAAGCATTCCGCAAGTCACGCTGGTCGCGAGCACGATGCTCGTGAACGTGCTCGTCGTGTGGTACGAACGACGCCGCGGCGAACGTCTCCAGAGTGCGTTTCTGTTAGCAGACGCCGCGCACACGCGGAGCGATGTCTACGTCACCTGCGCCGCCTTGGCCTCACTGCTGGTGACGCGCCACGGATGGGGAATCGTTGACCCGTACCTGGCCATCGCCGTCGCGTTTGTCATCGCCCGAAACGGCTTCGAGATCGTTCGCCGGAGCGTGCCGGTCCTGGTCGATGAACGAGCCATTGACGCGCGCGAGATTCGCCAGCTACTGAGTGCGGTCCCGGGCGTGAGGGACGTCCGTTCGGTACGATCCCGCGCGATGGCATCGGGTGTGCTTCTAGTCGAAGTGACCATCGGCGTCGACCGGAACACGTCCGTCGAAGCCGCTCATCGTGTGTCCGACGCAGTCGAGGCAAGACTGCACACTGAACTTGGTGCATCAAGCGTCACAGTCCACGTCGAACCTGCATAGGGACTTGCGCGCGACGGACAAAGTTCTACTTTAGGTACACACTTCCCTCGTCGCCCGCGCCTGCGCCAAAATGAGTCAACGACCACGCTCTCTCAGATACGAGTACGAGCTGTTCGTCGAGCGGGAAATCGAGAACTACAAGGAATCCATTCCTCGCAGCGCGATCCTCAAGATCGGCGACGATGCAGTGGCTATCTTGCAGTCGCAACCGCAGTTGGCGCTCACCGAAATCCTCCTCTGCGCGGAAGTCGACCGAATCATCCAGGGCCGGCTTCGCCTGCCGTCCTTTGCGACATGGCGAAAGCGTAGGCTCAAGTCGCTCAAAGAGTTCAGCCGCCCCGAGCGATGGGGATTCCGCGCCGACTCAGCATTGGCGCGTGCGGCGCTCTCGGTGGCCGAAGGCCACGTGCTGGTCGCTGGAGTGAGCGCCGAGGGACCTGCTATCTATTTGGCCGCGAATGGGTGTGCGGTTACTGCTGTCGATACAACCGAGGATGTGCTCGAGCGCGTGTTGAACGCGGCCGCCGAAGTCGGTCTCACGAGCCGAGTTAGATGTGTTGGTGAGGCGCTGGCCAACTGGTCGCCCGACCGTCCGCTCAACGCAGTGGTCGTTGCGGCGGCAGCGTTGAGCGGGCTATCGGCGGTCGAACGGGCGCGCGCGATCGAGCTACTCCAGCAGGCGACCACAGCCGGTGGTGTTCACGTGGTCGAGGGATCCGTGGGTGGCGAAGCCCTACCATTGGAAGAGCTGCGCGATCGCTATCGCGGATGGCACATCACGGTCGAGCGCGGCGGGGTCGGCTTGGGATATGGTGCTGAGACCTTCCTCGCGCGCAAGGAAGTCGCGTAGCGTTTCGACACAGAGTACGTTCGCCGTGACGTGTCATTCCGCGTCGATGGGCTCCCGTGCGGGGAGTCCTTTTTTTGTGCAAACGTCTGTCGAATAACGCGTTAACGGTGTGTGGCGGGCGTGGCACATACGCTGCTTTGCGGCCTATCGCTCCGCACGTGTCGCGGAGTCAATCAATCGAGGGGTGATCGATGGCTGCATCGAATGACGGGCACACCGAAGATAAGATGAGTGTCGAGCCGGTAGGCATCGTGATCTCGAACGGAAAGCGAGACGAGCCGACACCTGCATTCTGGGCGTACATGTGGGGACCAGCTCCGGAGCGGGACACGGCTGGCAAGGCACCGCGAGCAGCCTGAGGATTCGGGCTCGCTCGATCGAGTCGACGAAGCTGCGGTGGTACGAAAAAGAAGGCCGGCGGTTCACGCCGGCCTCTTTTGTTGTTTTCAACGTCTACGACTAACTGGCTACTTCCGCTTCTTCGCGGCCTTCCGAGCGGTCTTCTTCCGACCGCCCTTGCGAGCGGACTTCTTTCTGGCGCCTTTTTTCCGCGTTGCCATGGGTTCATCTCCACTCAAGGAGTTTTGGTGCCGACCGATCCCCCGGTGGACCGGCGGCGATGTGGGCAAGCACCATTGGCACCTGCCGCACGCTTGAACGACCTCGATGTCGAGGTCGATGCATTCGACATCGTACGGCGCGTCAGCAACAACCGCGAACGATCATCGGCTTCGATGCTGCCCGCATCTCGCGCCCCACGACATCGGCGTGCATCGCGCGACGCCGCGTTAGGAGCGCACGTTGTCCATCGACGACCGTCACGCCTGCGATGTTACCGATGCACGACGGCGTGCACGACGCATGCAGCCCGCGAGTTGTCGCTAACGCGGACGCACGCGATGTAAGAACGCCGCGCCGACGGACGCCGGCGCGGCGACAATTGACGATGAGGCGGGGACGAAGCGTTGAGTGAGACGGGGACCGCGTCGGTGCGCCACTCACGGAGAGTTTGGCGACCGGCTGCTGTGATGTGTGACTGCGGTATCGAAGTATTATTCGCGCCACTCACGAACCTCGACAAGAGATTGCTGCGTGCGGCCCTTGCGCGAATATAGGAACGATGAAAAACACACGCAATAGCACAAACGCAATTCGTTGCATGATTCGTGCGTCGCGCATGGATGGCCGCACACGATGACGGATGCGCGTGTCGTCGTCATCGGCGGCGGATTCGCCGGTGTCGCCGCAGCCGCGTCGCTTCGTGCGCGCGGTGCGCGCGTCACGCTCATCGAGGCGCGTCCAACGCTCGGCGGCCGCGCACGCAGCGATGTGTTGGACGATTTGCCGATCGACACGGGCGCGCAGCTGATCACGAGCGGATTCGCGCGCACGGTTCGCTTGCTCGGCGCACAGTTGGAACGCACCACGGCGCACGACATCGTCGTCCGCGGCGACGAGCGCCTTCCGCTGCGGTTCGGATCGCTGCGCAGTCTGCTCTCGTTCAGCGGGCTGAGCGCGCTCGACAAAGTGCGATTGGCGACGCAGCTGCTGCCGTTGCTCGCGCGCTATCACGACGCGCTCGACGCGTCGGCCACGCGGACGCCGCCTTCGTTGGACATGGAGAGCGTGCGCGCGTTCGTCGAGCGTCGCATTGGACCGGCGGCCGCCGACACGCTCGCCGAGCCGCCGTGCAACGGGTTTTACAATCTCGAGGCGTCGAAGGTATCGCTCGCGTTCTATCTGACGCTCGGGCGATACGGCAGCGAAGGCGATACACTGGCGCCGGTCGACGGTTGGTCGGCCGCGTTGGGCAGCGCACTCGCCGACATCGAGGTGGTGCGCGACACGCGCGCGGCTGCGCTGGATGTCGAGCGTGACGCGGGTGGACGCGCGGTTCGCGTGTCCACTCGCGATGCGTCGGGGCGAACATGGGAAGGCAGTGCGGTCGTGATCGCGACGGATCCGCGCACCGCGCACGCGCTGCTCGCGCCGCATCTGTGTCCGGACGACGCGCTCGCTCGCTGGCTCGCAGCGATTCCGATACGCGACACGCTCACGTTAGCCCTGGCGCTCGACTCTGTGCCGCCGCGCGACGCGTTCGGCGTGTTTCAGGACGTGCGCACCGCCCGCGCTGTGAGCGCGTGCGTGGTGCACGGTGCGAAGCACGCGGCGCGGGTGGAACGCGACGCTGTGCTCGCGTGGCCGACGCCGGCAGCATTCGACACACTGCGTGCGGCATCACCGGAATCGATCGCCACGCAAATGCTGCCTGAAGTCGAAGCACTCGTCCCTGAGGTGCGCGGTCACGTGACGCGTGCACGCGTGTATCGGTTCGAGCCCGGATCGCCTATCCCGTACGTCGGATTCGTGCGCGACCGCGCAACTGGCGCCGCATTGGCCGATTCGATCGCGCTGCCCATCGCGCTCGCCGGCGACTTTCTCACGACGCCGCTCATCGAAGGCGCCGTCGCGAGCGGCGAACATGCGGCAGCGCGCATCGCGCGGATCGTTGCATTGGGCTGACGGCGGTTTCGGCGCGCACCATTCTGTAGTATTACAGAGCATCACACTGCGCGCAGGAGAGGCCGGAGTGGATCTCGGTTTGGCGGGAAGAGTCGCGCTCGTCACGGGCGCGTCGAGCGGGCTCGGCCGCGCCGTCGCGCGTGAGCTCGCGATCGAAGGTGCGTCAGTTGGCATCGTTGGGCGCCGCAGCGAAACGTTGACGCGCGCCGCGAGCGAGATCGCCGCCGAGTCGCGTCGCCGTGTGCTGCCGTTGACGGCGGATGTCACGGATGGAGCGGCAATCATTGCGGCGGTGAAAGAAGCCAAGGCCACACTCGGCCCAATCGACATTCTCATCGCGAATGCAGGCGGACCTCCCGCAACCGACATCGAAGACACAACCGAGGAGCAGTTTCGCGCGGCGATCGAGCTCAACCTGTTTGCATCGATCCGCCTTACGTATCAGGTCGTGGCCGGCATGCGACGTCGTCAGTGGGGTCGCATCATCTATCTCACGTCCACCGCGGCGAAGCAGCCGATTCCATCGTTGGTCCTTTCGAACACCGCGCGCGCGGGACTCGCGGGCTTCGCCAAGACGTTGGCCACCGATTGCGCGAAGGACAACGTGCTGGTGAATACGATTCTCACCGGACACTTCGATACGGATCGCGCGATGTCGTTGGCTGCGGGGCGCGCACGGCGCGAAGACCGCTCACTGGACGAAGTGCTCGCCGACCGACGTCGCGCGATTCCGATCGGGCGCTCGGGACATCCTGGGGAGCTCGCATCCGTTGTCGCGTTTCTCGCGTCGGAGCGAGCCAGCTTCGTGACGGGAACCGCGATCGCAGTGGATGGCGGGCAGATCGGCACGGTCTTCTGACCGTCGTACGCACCGTGCGCCGCATTCCCCTGGCGTCGTCCGCGGTGCAGCGACAGTTTTCCGGCGCGGCGACGGGTGCCGTACGTCGGTGAAGACGCTACCTGACCATCGATTGGAGCCATAGCTCGCGTGAGAGCGCTCGTCAAAGAGACTGCTGCCCCCGGTTTCAAACTGAAGGATGTGCCCGTACCGACGATTCGCGACGATGAGGTGTTGATTCGCGTGCGTCGCGCCGGCGTGTGCGGGACCGACGTTCACATCTATGAATGGGATGATTGGGCGCGCGGGCGCTGTCATCCACCATTCGTCGTGGGGCATGAATTTGCGGGCGACGTCTCCCGCGTCGGTTCGTTGGTCACCGACGTGCGAGTGGGCGACCGGGTGACGGCCGAAGGACACATCGTAGATGGACGGTGTCTGCTCTGCCGAACCGGCAACGCGCACGCGTGTCCGTACACGAAAGTGATCGGCGTCGATCGTGACGGCTGCTTCGCGGAATACATCGCAATGCCCGCGACGAACGTGTGGCATCTGGATGATGACATCTCGTTCGACATCGGCGGCATTCATGATCCGATGGGCAACGCCTTTCACACCGTACTCACAGCCGAGATTCCCGGCGCAACCGTACTCATCACCGGGTGCGGTCCGATCGGCATCTTCGCGGTGGGCATTTGTCACGCGGCGGGTGCATCGCGGATCATCGCGTCGGATGTGAACGAGACGCGGCTCGCGTTAGCCAAGCGGATGGGCGCCGACGACGTGGTGCATCCGAACGAGGTGGAGCGTACCGTGAAGCAGCATACCGACGGGTTGGGCGTGGATGTGGTGCTGGAGATGTCGGGTGTGCCGTCGGCGATTCATCAAGCGTTCGCGCTGGTGCGCCCTGCGGGCCGCGTGCAGATGCTGGGCGTGCCCGCCAAGCCGATGCAATTCGATTTCGCCACGGAGCTCGTGTTCAAGGGCGTGACGGTGTACGGCGTGACGGGTCGACGCATGTACGAAACCTGGATTCAGATGACGCGGTTCCTGCGCTCGCACGAGTTCGACCCGACGCCGGTGATCACGCACCGGTTCCCCCTCGACTGCGCCGACGAGGCCATCCACGCGATCAAGAGCGGCGAGGCCGGCAAGGTGATCTTCGAGATCGCCTAACGCGCGCGCCCTTCCCTTTCCCGATCCTGCCGTGAATTCGAACTTCACCACGCAACTGACCAGCGCCCTCGATGCGTTCAAGCGCGACGGCGTCTACAAGCGGCTCAACTACCTCGAGTCGCCGCAGGCCGCGCACGTCCGCATGGAGGGGCGCGGCGACGTGCTCATCCTGTCGTCCAACAATTATCTGGGACTGTCCGCGGAACCGTCGGTGATCGCGGGCGGCGAGGCCGCGCTCGACGCGTTCGGCGCGGGCACGGGCAGCGTGCGGTTCATCTGCGGCACGTTCACCGTGCATCGTGATCTCGAGCGGGCACTCGCGCGGTTCGTCGGTACGGAGTCGTCACTCACGTACGTGTCGTGTTGGAACGCGAACGAGGGCTTCACCGCCACGGTCGTGGAAGAGGGTGACTTCGTGATCTCGGACGCGCTCAACCACGCATCGATCATCGACTCGGTCCGGTTGGCGAAGGCGATCACGAAGTGCACGACCGCCGTGTACAAGCACTCGGACATGCGCGATCTCGAGGAGAAGCTCGCCGGAGCGCGCACCGCGCGCCGGCGCATCATTTGGACGGACGGGGTGTTCTCGATGGAAGGAGACATCGCGAAGCTGCCCGACATTCTCGAGCTCTCGCGCACGTACGATGCGATCGTGGTGATGGATGACTCGCACGGCACGGGCGTGTTGGGCATGCGCGGGCGCGGCACGGCGGAGTATCACGGTGTGTTGGGCGAGGTCGACGTCATCACGTCGACGCTCGGCAAGGCGGTAGGGGGCGCGGCGGGTGGATTCACGGCCGGATCGGCGGCGCTCACGGACTACCTCACGCAGCGCTCGCGTCCGCAGCTCTTCTCGAATGCGCTGCCGCCCACGGTAGCGGGGAGCGCGCTGGCCGCGGTCACGTTCATTGAGCAGCATCCCGAGCGCGTCGAGCGGCTGCGGGAGAACACGGCATATTTCCGCGGCGCCATCACCGAAGCGGGATTCAAGCCAATCCCGGGCGAGACGCCGATCGTGCCGATCATTGTCGGCGAGACTGCGTTAGCCATCCGGATGAGCGAGATGATGCTCGATAAAGGGATCTTCGTGACCGGCTTCGGCTATCCCGTCGTGCCGCAGGGCCACGCGCGCATCCGGTGCCAGTTGTCGGCCGCCCACACGCGCGACGACCTCGACACCGCCGTGCGCGCCTTCCAGCGCGTAGGCGCGCAACTGGGGCTCGTCTAACTCAGTTAGATCGCAGCGAGTGTGAGGTGGACGATGACGCGCTTCCAGCTGGCGACGTCGTCCGCCTCGACGCGCTGGACCCGCGCCCGACACCGGCCTCCCCGCAACATCCACGGCACGAGCCAGCCCGACACCGCAAACGGGAGGTGCCCAACGACGTCGCCGCCGGCGGCGTGGACCCAGACGGCCGGATTGTCGGTGCCGGGCGGGTCGGGAACCAGGATGAGCGCATCCCCGGCGCGGAGACGGTGGACGGCTTCCATTCGTCGTCCGAACACGGTGCCGTAGACGGCGCTGTGGAACTGCTCGACGGGCGGATGCGTGGCGGTGGCGTCTTCTCTCATGCTCTCACTCCCGGTGGGGGCCCCGCCCATGTGCGTCTTTCGGCAAGCTGGCGGACACGACGCCCGCGGTCAAGCAGATCGGTCTGCTAGGCTCTGCTCGAGGATGATGTCAGGATGACGGACTCCGCCGGTCCGCGTGACCACTCTGCGTCACCCTCGTCTGTGACATGAGCTTAAGGCCATAGCGGGACGGCTCACAACAGCTACTGCCGCACGCACATCCCCAGTTCCTCGCGTTTAATACTCTGCCCTCTCATTTTCCACACATGAGGAGTTTCACCATGCGCACGGTCCGATGGATGACTTCCGGGCTCGCCCTCGCGGCGCTGCTACCGGCGGTCGGTGCGGCCCAGTCGAACCGACCCTTCCAGGACTCGTGGTTCTGGGGAGCGAAGGCCGGCGTCATGACGTTTTCGACGACGACGGTCTCCAACCACGTCGCGCCGTCGATCGGCTTCGACATGATCGTCACGCGCAACAAAGGTGGACTCTACATCTCCGGCGAGCAGGACTTCTTCAACACGACGTCGGCGGTGATGGACAATCAGGGGAACAGGTACCGCGTCGCGATGAAGGACATGCGCCGGTACAGCGCGGCGGCCCTGGCGTTCCCGGTGCAGTGGGGCGCGCTCAGGCCGTACGGCGGCGTCGGGTTCTCGATGAATCTGATTCAGCAAGTTGGGCAGATCGACCAGCCCGCGGATCCGTTGCTCGAGCCGCAGATCTCCGATCAGCTGCAGAACAACCGCGATCGAATTTCCTTCACGGCGCTCGCGGGATTGCAGGCGTCGTATCGCCGCTTCTCGCTGTTCGGCCAGGTGACCTACATGCCGTCGGCGGCGAACTTCCTGATGAACGGCCGGTCGACGTACATGCTCGAGGGCGGCATCCGGTACAACGTCGGTTCGTCGATCGACAGACCGGAGTAACCTGCCGAGTCGCGCAGGACGGGGACATGAAACGAGGAGCCGCGTTAGACGCGGCTCCTTTTTTGTTGGCAGCCGTGTCTGTGCCTGGCAGGATCGCCGGCGCGCGGGCTGGCGCCAATGAGTCGCGGGAGCTGGGCGTCCACGCTCATGAGGAACGCGGATTGAGCGGATTCAGCGGATCGAACGGATCGCTCAACTGCGAGCCGTGCCTCGTCGCGGCGGCAGCCGGCTGCTCTGTCAAGGACTCGAAGGATAACTACAATGATGCAAG
>Ga0310810_10004334_pt1 | contig 15671 bp, 15 predicted proteins | sample NCmetagenome_FD_207641 | JGI IMG/M metagenome (GOLD analysis project Ga0310810, IMG submission 207641) | Soil microbial communities from experimental microcosm in Duke University, North Carolina, United States - NC | ecosystem: Engineered > Artificial ecosystem > Soil microcosm > Unclassified ...
TGAACAACGAAATGGGCGATTTCAACGCCGCGCCGGAGCTCACCGACGAATCTGGCCTGATCGGAACGGTTCCCAATCTCGCCGCCCCCTCCAAACGCATGCTGTCCAGCATGTCGCCGACCATTGTCGCGAAGGACGGCAAGCTGTTCATGGTGACTGGAAGCCCGGGCGGCCGCACCATCATCAATACCGTGCTCGAAACCATCGTCGACGTCGTCGATTTCGGGATGAACGCGCAGGAGGCGGTCGACGCACCGAAGTTCCACCATCAGTGGCTGCCGAATCGCATTACGTTCGAGAAGTTTGGTTTCTCGCCGGACACGGTGGCCGAACTCGAACGGCGCGGTCATGTCCTGCAGACCACCGATTCGCAGGGCGTCGCCCAGGTCATCGTCGTGAACGACAAGGAAGGTGTGCTCGAAGGAGGCACCGACCATCGCGCTCCGGACAGTGGTGCAGTCGGCACCCGCCGTTGACGGCCACTGGAACCGTTCTCACCTTCGGAAGCGCAACCGACTTGACTTTTTGAACAAACCGGCCACTCCGGCGTTCGCTCTTTGACGCCGCGCAGTGAGAACGGCTCTAGAATTTGACGGTGCGAAAACCTGTCGTCCTGATCACCGGCGCGGGCGGTGAGATCGGCCACGCACTGGTGGCCGGCCTCGCCCGCAGCGAAACCGGCATCATCACCCTCGACGTCAATCCGCTCGATGCCAGACTGACGCCGCTCGTCGCCCGGGAGTTCCTGGGCTCGATCACCGATGCGAACCTGCTGGATCGAATGCTGGCGGAATTCGAAGTGAACTCCGTCTTTCACCTCGCCGCCTTGCTCTCGACCCGTTCCGAGTTCACGCCGTTGGCCGCGCATCAGGTCAACGTCGGCGGCACGCTGAATCTGCTGGAGTTTGCTCAAAAGCAGGGCGAGTCGCACGGCCGGCCGGTCGTGTTCGTCTACCCGTCGTCGATTGCGACGTATGGATTGCCCGATCTCGCCGCCAAGTCGAGAGCCGGCGCGGTTCGCGAGGATGATTTTCAGCATCCCACGACCATGTACGGCTGCAACAAGCTGTATTGCGAGGAACTGGGGCGTTACTACGCCCGCCACTACAAGCAGCTGTCGGTCGATCTGATGCCGCGCGTGGATTTTCGCAGCGTCAGGTTTCCGGGTTTGATTTCAGCGACGACGATGCCCGCTGGCGGAACCTCGGACTACGCGCCGGAAATGATCCATGCGGCCGCGAAGGGTGAGCACTATGCCTGTTTCGTCCGGCCCGACACCACCATACCGTTCATGGCGATGCCAGATGCGGTCAGAGCGCTGACGACGCTGGCGGCGACGCCGCGGGAACGGCTGACGAGGACCGCGTACAACGTCACCGCCTTCAGCCGCTCCGCCGCACAGATCCGCGACGAGGTGCTCGCGGCGTTTCCTCAGGCGCAGATCACGTATAAGATCGACGAGAAACGTCAGGGAATCGTCGATTCGTGGCCGGCCGACGTGGACGATCGAGCCGCCCGGGCCGACTGGGGATTTCAGCCGGAGTACGATTTCGACCGCGCCTTCCGCGAATATCTCATCCCGACCATCAGCACCTACTACCGCGCATGATTTCTGTCACTGCCTTTGCGCCGGCGACCGTGTCGAATGTCGCGTGCGGCTTCGACGTGCTCGGCTTCGCGCTCAACGAACCCGGCGATCAGGTGACGGCGCGATGGGCGAAAGAAGGCGTCCACATCGCTGATATTTCGGGCGACGATGGACGTCTGCCACGGGAGGCGAAGCGGAACACCGCCGGCGTCGCTGCCGAAGCCCTGCTGAGAGCGGTTGGAGAGACCCGCGGCGTTTCGCTCTCGATTGTCAAAGGACTGCCATTGTCGAGCGGGCTTGGCGGCAGTGCGGCGAGCGCCGCCGCCGCGGTCGTCGCCGTGGACGCGCTCATCGGGGCGCGCTCGACGCCGGAGACGCTGATTGCGTGCGCGCTCGAAGGGGAGAGTCACGGTGCGGGGTCGGCGCACGGCGACAATATTGCCCCGTCGATTTGCGGCGGGTTCGTGCTGGTGCGGCGCGTCAGTCCTCCCGATGTCGTCAGGTTGCCGGTGCCGCCGGGACTGACGGCGGTGGTCGTGCATCCCGACCTGGAGATCGAAACGGCGAAGGCGCGAGCGCTGCTCGGCAACAGCGTGCCGCTCGCCGACGCCGTGCAGCAGTGGGCCAACCTTGGCGCGTTCGTCCACGGTCTCCACACCGGGGATTTCAAGCTGATCAGCCGGTCGCTCGAAGACACCATCGCGGAGCCGCGCCGCGCAGGGCTCGTGCCGGGCCTGGCTGCCATCAAGCGAGCGGCGGTGGAAGCCGGCGCGCTCGGCTGCAGCCTGTCCGGCTCGGGACCGTCATTGTTTGCCTTGTGCGTCGGTCGTGCAGCGGCGTCTCGAGTGGCCGCGGCAATGGAAGCTGAAGTGCGTTCGCACATCGGCGGCACCTCTCAGACCTACATCTCCGAAGTCTCACAACAAGGCGCGCGTATCGTGTCCTCATGCGATTCGTAACCACGCGCGCGGTTCGGCAGCCTGTGCCGGCCGGCGCGGACGGCGACGAAGGACTCACGGCCGCCGGCGTATCGCTGCGAACCGCGATGCTCGAAGGGCTGGCCCCCGACGGTGGGCTGTATGTGCCCGAGTCGATCGACGTCTGGAAGCCCGGCGAGGTTGCGAGGCTTCGCAACCGCACCTTGACCGAAATCGCCTATCGCGTGCTGCGTCCGTACACGCGTCCCGAACTCGACGCGACCACGTTTGAAGCGGTCGTCGTCGCCGCGTTGAACTTTCCCATTCCGCTCGTTGAGGTCGAGCCAGGCATCTTCTCGCTCGAGCTCTTTCACGGTCCTACGCTCGCTTTTAAAGACGTTGGCGCGCGCACCATGGCGCGCTTGATGGCGTCGCTCGACAGCGGCGATCAGCCGCTCACCGTGCTGGCGGCCACCTCCGGCGATACCGGCAGCGCGGTTGCGCACGCTTTCCATGCCGTTCCACACACGCGTGTCGTCGTCCTCTACCCGGAGGGACGCGTCAGCCCGACGCAGGAAGCCCAGTTGACGATGTTCAACTCGGAAGACGGCAACGTGCGCGCCTACGCGGTCGCGGGAAGTTTCGACGACTGTCATCGTCTGACCAAGGAAGCGTTCGCGGACGTCGACTTGCGGAAGCGCGTACGGTTGACGTCAGCCAATTCCGTCAACATGGGCCGGCTGCTGCCGCAGATGGTCTACTACTTTCACGCGCTCGCGCAGGCAGCGCACAAGTCGGCCGCCCAGGAAATCGTGGTCTGCACGCCGAGCGGAAACTTCGGCAATCTGACCGCCGGACTCTTTGGCAAACGCGCCGGTTTGCCGATTGCGCGATTTGTCGCCGCCACCAACGCCAACGACGTGGTGCCTGCATATCTCGATACCGGCGTGTTTGCGCCACGTGCGTCGGTGCAAACGATTGCGAACGCGATGGACGTGGGCAACCCAAGCAATTTCGAGCGAATGCAGTGGTTGTATGGCGACGATCTCGAGGCAATGCGTCACGACGTCGTCGGCAGCCGCCACAGCGACGCTGAGGTGCGCGCGACGATCAAGCGGGTCTACCACGAGCGCGGGTACCTGATGGATCCGCACAGCGCCATCGCGTATCTCGGGCTCACCCGATACCTGGGGCAGGAAGGGCGCATCGGAGTCTTCCTGGCGACGGCGCATCCCGCGAAGTTCAGCGAAATCGTCGAGCCGATTCTTGGCCATTCGATCGAGACACCCGGGCCGCTCGCGGAAGCGCTGGCCCGGCCGCGCCATGTCCTCAAGATCAATGCATCGTTCGACGCGGTACGCCGAACCCTCCAGTCCTGAGCCGTGAGCACATATACCTATCGCGCCGACGTGCTGCGGCAGCTGGAGCGGCACGGCGTGCGGCCCACGCCTCAGACATCGCCGCAGCTCGTCCGGGACTACGTCCGTGACCTTTACAAGTACGAAATCCGGGAGCTTCGGCGCCGGATGCTCAGCGAGGAGTTCCCGCGCAGCGAATACTTCGCAAGAGTCGAGGCGCTTCGCAATCGATACCCGGTGCTGGCGCTGCTGCCGCGTCAGTTCGTCGAGTAAGTCTTCACCTCTCCTCATCTCAGCGGAATCGATGCGCTGGTCGAAAACGCGTAACCCAGAGGCAAGTAGAGCAATGTCAGCAGCTGCGCCTCGGCGCGCACGGTGATGTGTCGCCCCAGGCGCTGCTGGATGCCCGCGCCGAAGAGCGTCGCGAGCGGAGGATCGATTTCGTTGAACGACCCATGGCGTGACACCAGCACGCCGTTGCGGCGGACTTCGTGTTGCGTGACATGCGCGTAATAGCCGGCGCCCCCGTAAGTGATGAACGGTTGAAACGGTGCCTCCACGGCACGGCGAAATCTCTGCTGCACCTGCAGTGCGAAGAGACCCTCGGTGCGGGTCCAGTAGTCATCCGCTCGGCGTCCGATCGTCGTGACGCCTTCGAACGCGAAGTGCGTCGCAAACGGCAGCGTGACGCGAAGGTGGCCGGTGGGTTCCGACAAATCGTCGGTCGAATAGTCGCCGTAGACGGGAATCATCCGGCTGATGCCGGCGCCGATCTCCGGCGATGGACGGCGGGGCGCCTGAGCGGTCGCGCGGAACGACAGGCCGAACGTGGCGAGCAGGACGGCCAGCAGAATGAAGGGTTTACTCATGAACGCCTCCTCACCAGGCAATGCGCAAAGCGGGATGAGATCGGCTCACCCGTCAGTCCGGGGGCGCGAGGCGGGCGGTACAATGGCGGTCCGACCGTGACCGACCCGTCCAATCCGCCCGAATCCGCGGATGCTGCTGCCGAGGCGGTTTACCACGAACTGCGGCGACTCGCCGGCGCCTACATGCGACGTGAGCGCCCGGGGCAGACCCTGCAAGCCACCGCGCTCGTCCACGAGGCGTATCTGCGTCTCGCCGATGCCGGGATCCACTGGAAAGATCGCAATCACTTCATCGGCGTGGCGGCCCGATCGATGCGGCAGATCCTCGTCGACCGGGCGCGTGCGCGGGGTGCGCAAAAACGCTGGGGCGGCATGGATCGGGTCTCGTTGACCGACGCGCTCGCCCGCGCGGCCAATGAGGATTCCGTGCTGCCGGCGCTTGACGAGGCGCTGACGCGCCTCGAGCAGATTGATCCCGAGCAGGCGCGCATCGTCGAGCTCAGATATTTTGTGGGTCTCACGAACGAGGAAGCCGCGGAAGCGCTCCAGATCTCGGTGGCAACCCTGAAGCGGCGATGGTCGCTCGCCCGCGCCTGGCTCTTCCGCGAATTGACCGGGAGTCCCGCGTGACGCCGGCACAGCGGCGGCGCGTGCGCGATCTGTTCGAAGGCGCGGTCGATCGGCCTCCCGCGGACGTGCACGGATGGGTCAGCAGCCAGGCCGCCGACGATCCCGAAGTCCTGGCGGAAGTGCGGTCGCTGCTCGATCATCACTCGCGGGCCGGTGGCTTTCTGACGAATCCGATCGCCGATCGCGCCGCCGATCTCTTCGAGGAAGACACGCCGTTTGAACCGGGCGCCGTCGTCGGCGCCTACACCATCGTCCGCGAGCTGGGGCACGGCGGCATGGGTCGCGTTTACCTCGCGACCGACGAGCGGCTGCAGCGGAAAGTGGCGCTGAAGGCGTTGCTGCCTTCGCTGACGCGCGATCCGGCCCAGCGCGAACGGCTGCGGCGCGAAGCACGCGCCGCCGCCAGGCTGACGCATCCCGGCATCTGCACGATTTACGCGCTCGAGGAAGTGAACGACGACGTGTTCATCGTCGCCGAGTTCATTGACGGTCATTCGTTGCGCGACGAGATTGCCAGCGGACGGCGGCCGTCGGCGCAAATGCTGATCGACGCGGGTCGCGAACTGGCCGAAGCGTTGGCCAGCGCGCATGCCCACGGCGTCACGCATCGCGACCTCAAGCCTGAGAATGTGATGCGCGGCGGCGACGGCCGGCTGAAAATCCTGGACTTCGGATTGGCGATCATCGATCGCGCGGCGATGAACGATGCGCTGCCACGCATCACGGTGCCGGGCGCGATTGTCGGGACGCCTGCCTACATGGCGCCGGAGCAATTGAAGAACGGCCCTCTCGATGCCCGCACCGATATTTTTGCCTTCGGCGTCTTGTTGTATGAATACGCCTCGGGCGTTCATCCTTTTGAGGCGGAAACCGATCTGGCCCGCATGGCCCGCATCCTCGAGAGCGAGCCGCGACCGATCCGCGAACTGCGCCCGGATGTGCCGGAACTCGTGGCCTTTGCGATCATGCGATGCCTGCGCAAAGCTGCCGCGGAACGATTTGCGTCGGGCTCCGATCTCGCTCCCGCGCTGACGGCGGCCACTGCCGTCGATCCGTCTGCCCAGGTGACGCCGTGGTGGCGCACGCACCAGATCGCCGCGCTGGCGGTGTACTTCGTCGCCTCGGCGTCAGCCTGGCAGATCAAGGAATGGCAGCACGGCATTGCCGACACCGCCTTCATTGCCGTGGCCGTGCTGTCGACGGTGGTCGGCTTCTTTCGCGGTCACCTGCTGTTTACCGAACGGATGAACCCGCCGGCGTTCGACGCCGAACGCCGACGGGCATGGCCGATCACCCTGGCCGTCGATCTGCTGATCGCGGCCATCCTGATCGTTGAGGGATGGTGGCTTTCGTACACTCATCCGCTGGCCGGCACGCTGACAATCGCGCTTGCCATTGGCATTGCGCTCACACGACTGGTCGTCGAACCCACGACGACTCGCGCCGCCTTCGATTCGAAGGGCGGCTCGATCACCCCACAACCCTGACGGCTGACGCGACAAAACATGGTGGCCATCGAGATCTCAACGCCCGGCGGGCCTGAAGTGCTCGTTCCGGTTGAACGTCCCACGCCGATCGCGGCGGCTGGCGAGGTGCTGGTCAAGGTCGCCGCTGCCGGCGTGAATCGTCCGGACGTGCTGCAGCGCCAGGGGCGGTATCCGCCTCCGCCGGGGATCACCGACATCCCAGGACTCGAGGTGGCCGGGATCATCGAGGCGGTCGGGCCCGGCGTCGATTCGTGGCGCGTCGGCGATCGCGTCTGTGCGCTGGTTTCAGGCGGCGGCTACGCCGAATTCTGCGTCGTGCCCGCGCCGCAGTGTCTGCCGTTACCGCGCGGCCTGGATTTCACCCATGCCGCGGCTATCCCCGAAACGACGTTCACGGTCTGGACGAACGTCTTCGAGCGGGGAAAACTCACGCGCGGCGAAACGATTCTGATTCATGGCGGTTCGAGCGGCATCGGCACGACCGCGATTCAACTGGCGCGGGCGTTCGGCGCTCGCGTATTTGCGACGGCCGGCAGCACCGAGAAATGCAAAGCCTGCGAGGCGATCGGAGCGGAGCGGGCCGTCAACTACCGCGAAGCCGACTTTGTCGCGGCAGTCAAGGAGCTGACGAACGGCCGCGGCGTCGATGTGGTTCTCGACATGGTGGCCGGCGACTACGTGCAGCGAAATATCGACGCGCTGGCCATGGATGGACGGCTCGTCATGATCGGCAGGCAGGGCGGCGTGAAGTCCGAGATCGATATCATGCCGATTCTCCGCAAACGTCTGGTGCTGACCGGGTCGACACTCCGAACGCGATCGATTGAAGAGAAAGGTGCGCTGGCCAACGCTGTACACCAGCACGTCTGGCCGCTGTTCGAGTCCGGCGCGGTTCAGGTCATCGTGCATCAGACGTTTCCTTTACGCGATGCCGCCAGCGCGCACCGGGTAATGGAATCGAGCGCGCACGTGGGAAAACTCGTCCTTCAGGTACACTTGTAATCACTTCACATGCGAAACCAGATTCCCCTTCTCGCCTTTGTCTGTGCGATGGTCATGGGCGCGGCGTGCGGCTCGAACTCGAGTCCGTCGCCGGGCGGCTCCAACGATGGCGGTGTCACCACGCTTCAGATCACCGATGTGAAAGCCGGCACGGGAACCCAGGCGATCAACGGCAGGATCGTGACGGTTCAGTACACCGGCTGGGTCTACAGCGCGAGCGCTCCGGACCATCACGGCACGCAGTTCGACAGTTCCAGAAATCCCGGACGGCAACCGTTCCAGTTCACTCTGGGCTCAGGGCAAGTCATTGCCGGCTGGGATCAGGGCGTCCTCGGCATGAGAGTCGGCGGGCAGCGCACGCTGGTCATTCCGCCCGGCCTTGCCTATGGCAACTCGCCACCGGCCGGCAGCGGCATTCCACGAAACGCGTCGCTGGTGTTCGACATCGAATTGTTGGACGTGAGATAGGCGTGGGTCGCGTCGCGACGTCGCGCCATCTCCAGCATCGCGGTTGACCTCTCGCTGGCCCGCCTCGCTCGTGTCCCTCCAGCACCGGAACTTCCGGCTGCTGTGGATTGGGCTGCTCGTCTCGTTCTCCGGGACGTTCATGCAGAACGCGGCGCTCTTGTGGCACATCTCGCTGCTGGTGTCGCCGGAAAAGAAGGCGCTGGCGCTGGGCCTGGTCGGGCTGGGCCGGGTCGCCCCGGTCGTCGTGTTCTCGATGCTGAGCGGCGTGGTGGCCGACGCGGTCGATCGCCGCCGTGTGATGCTGCTGACGCAGACACTCTCGGCGCTGGTCGCCTTCGGCCTGGCCGTTCTGAGCTTCGGCGGCGTGACCTCGTTCTGGCCAATTCTCGGTCTGGCGGCGGTCGGCGGCGGCGTGAGCGCGTTCGACTTGCCGGCGCGCGCCGCACTCGTCCCGACGCTGGTGCCGCGGCAGCATCTGCCGAACGCGATCAGCATGAACACGATCATGTTTCAGCTGGCGTCGGTCGCCGGTCCCGCCGTCGCCGGCATCGTCATCGCCAGGAGCGGCGTCGGGATGGCGTACGTGCTGAACGGCATTTCGTTCGCCTTCGTGATCGTCGCACTGCTGATGATGCGGGACGTGCCGGCAACTGCGCCGTCCACCGAACAAGGCTCGTCGAACGAAGTATCGTGGAAAGCCGCACTCGAGGGACTGCGCTTCGTGTTCAGGTCCCCGCTCATGCGATCGACCATGCTGCTCGATTTCTTCGCCACGTTCTTCGCATCGGCTACGGCGTTGCTGCCGATCTTCGCGCAAGACATCCTGCACGTCGGCGCGACCGGGTACGGCTGGCTGTTTGCGGCGCCGGCAGTCGGGTCGTTCATCACCAGCCTGGCGCTGGTGCCGCTGATCGACAAGATTCGACGGCGCGGCGAGAGCATCGTCTGGTCGGTCGCCGGGCACGGGCTCGCCACCATCGTCTTCGGCATGTCGCGATCGTTCTGGCTCACGTTTTTCTGCCTGGCGGTGGTGGGATCGACCGATACCGTCAGCACCGTTTTGCGCAATGTCATCCGCCAGCTCGAGACGCCGGATCGTCTCCGCGGCCGTATGACCGGCATCAACATGGTGTTCTTCATGGGCGGACCGCAGCTCGGCGAATTCGAGGCGGGCGCGGTCGCTAACTGGCTGGGCGCCCCGTTCTCGGTGATCAGCGGCGGGATCGGCTGTCTGCTGTCGACCGGCTGGGTGGCCTGGACGACACCGGTGTTGCGCCGGTATCGGACCGACAAGGCCTAGGTGCCAGATGTCGCAGATCTCGGTGGTGATTGGGTTGATTGCCGACACGCACGGGCTGTGGCGTCCAGAGATTGCCGGAATCTTCGCAACCGTGGATCTCATCGTTCATGCCGGCGACGTCGGCGGCCACGAGATCCTGCGGCATCTGAACGCCATCGCGCCGACCGAGGCGGTATCTGGCAACGTCGACGATCGGTTCGATCCGGCATTGCCGCGCGAACGGTCGCTACCGGTCGGGAACTTGACGCTGCATGTCAGCCACGGCGACGAGCTCGGACACCCCACCGCCGAGCGTTTGCTCATGCGATATGCCGCCGACATTCTTGTCTACGGGCACACCCACAAGACGCAAGTTGTTCGCGATGACAACGGCCGGCTGGTCGTGAACCCGGGGGCGGCCGGTCCGCGGCGATTCAATCTCGAGCCGAGCGTCGCGCTCCTGACTGTCAGCGGCCGGACCGCCGACGTCAGGATCATCACCTTGTCGGCCCCTTCCCACGCAAACGCTGCAAAGAACCTGTGATACTGAAGCCATGAAACGGGCGGTCTTTCTGATCCTCGCCGTGGCGACGACGCTGGCGGCCCGCGCTGGCGGCCAGACGCCAGCCGCGGAGCTCAACCCGACGGCCGCACTGCTTCGGGAGCTGATTCGCTTCGATACCAGCAATCCACCCGGCCGCGAAAGTCAGATCGACGAGTTCCTGGCCGCGAGGCTTCGTCCGCTCGGCTTTACGGTCACCATCGTGCCGACGCCAGTCGAAGGGAAGTCGCATCTCATCGCCAGGCTGCGCGGCGATGGCAGCCGGCGCCCGGTGCTGCTCGCCTCGCATGCCGACGTGGTCGGCGTCGAGAAGGAAAAGTGGAGCGTCGATCCATTCGCGGGAGCGGAAAAGGATGGGCGTATCTACGGACGCGGCGCCATCGACTTCAAGGGTGGCATCGCCGTGTTCGCACGCGCCGTCATGCAGCTGGCCGAGCGCAAGGTGGCGCTGGCGCGGGACGTCATCTTCGTTGTCGAAGCCGACGAGGAATCGGCGCCCTTCAACACCAGCTGGCTGGCGCAAACGCATTGGGCCGACATGGACTGTGAATTCGCGCTCAACGAAGGCGGCTGGATCATGGCCGACGATAACGGTCGCGTGCGCTACGTGAGCGTGTCGACGGCAGACAAGTCGTCGATATCAGTCATTTTGTCGGCGAGCGGCACGTCCACGCATTCCTCGATGCCGCGGCCCGACAACGCGATTTTTGCGCTTGCCGCCGCACTGGCGCGGCTCGCCAATTACGAGACGCCGGTCCAGCTCACGCCGAGCACGCGCCGGTTTTTTACGACGCTCGCCAACACCAGCCAGCCGCCGATGTCGCGATATTTCCGGGATCTGCTGGGAACCGACACGGCTGCGGCCATTCGCGCCGACCGTGAGATCAGCAGGAATCCGCTTTGGCACGCCATCATGCGCAATACCATCGCGCCGGTCATGCTGAACGCCGGTTTCCGCAACAACGTGATTCCGGGTTCGGCCGACGCGACCGTCAACGTGCGAATCATTCCGGGCACCGATCCCAATCAAATCGTCACGGACTTCGAACGCATCATCGACGACTCCGCCGTCAGCGTCAGGCTGTCGACGCCCTCGTCCGGACCGTCACGGGTGCAGGCGTCGTCCGAAGACACCGACCTCTATCGCGCGCTTGAGCGGGCCGCCCGGGCGACGTTTCCCGGTGCCGAGGTCACGCCGTATCTCTTCCAGGCGGGGACCGATGCCGGCGCGTGGCGAAACCGCGGGGTGCCGGTCTACGGGATCTATCCCTACCCGATCACCGACGATCAGCTGACCCGAATGCACGGCAACGACGAGAACGTCAGCGTCGAAGCGTTGCAGCTGGGAACGGAACTGATTTTCAAGACCTTGGTCGATGTCGCCGCGAAGAACTGACACCGCAGGCGCCAGTCCTGCCGCGCGAAGCCTCCATCTCAATCGCCTGCTTTCCAAGCGCGGCATCCTGACGCGGTCGCAGGCGACGGCGGCCATTCTCGATGGCCGTGTGACCGTCAACGATCGCGTCGTCCGCGATCCCGCCAAACCAGTCGACGCCTCGGCGCGGATTGAGGTGGACGGACGGGCGACCACCACCGAGCGGCCATGGCGGGCGATTCTGTTTCACAAACCTCGCGGCGTGATGACGACGCGCCGCGACCCCCAAGGCCGGCCGACGATCTACGAGGTCATCGGCGCGGGCGCGCAAGGCCTGATTCCGGTCGGGCGCCTCGATCAGGCGACCAGCGGCCTGTTGCTGCTGACGTCCGATACGGCGCTGGCCGACCGGATCACCGATCCGCGAAACAACGTGCCGCGAATCTATACGGTGACGGTGCGCGGACAAGTGACGCGTGAGAATTGCGACCGTCTCGAGCAGGGGTTGGTGGCTCAGGACCAGTTGTTGAAGGCCCACGCCGTGACAATCAGAAAATCCTCAAGCCGAGAGTCGCACCTGACGATGACACTCACCGAGGGGAAGAATCGTGAGATCCGCAGGCTCTTTGAAGCGGTCGGGCATGAAGTGACCCGCCTGAAGCGCGTCGCGCTCGGCGGGCTGACGCTCGGCGACCTCGACCCCGGCCAATGGCGCGAGTTGACCCGTTCGGAAATGCGGAAGGCCTTTCCGGCGCTCTCGTGAGCGCCTGCGACGCGCCGAGTTTTTGTGTCTCCTGTGGCGAACGTTCTATGATCGCGGGATGGACCTTCTGAAGCCGGCCGAAGCACCAGCTGCACCGTCGCTGCGGGAACGCGATCAGATTCCTGATCGCTTCAAGTGGGATCTCACCAGGATCTACCCCGATTGGAACGCGTGGCAGCAGGCTTACGCCGAGCTCGATCGAAACATCAGCGAGTTCGCCGGCCTCCATGGCTCCCTGTCGCGCGGCGCGCAGGCCCTGCTGGCCGCATTCGTCCTTCGCGATGAAATCGGACAGCTCGAGTACAAGGTCTGGTATTTCGCCTCGCTGTGCTACGACCAGGATCAGCGCGACAATCAGGCCAACGCCAAGCGCCAGCAGGTGCAGATCCTTTTTGCCAAGGCGGCCCAGGCGTCGGCGTGGTTCGATCCCGAGTTGCTCTCGATTCCTCTCGAGACGGTTCGCGGCTGGATGGACGGCAACGAGAAGCTTGCGGTCTACCGATTTGCCATCGAGGACCTGTATCGCCAGCAGGAGCACGTGCTCGACGACAAAGGCGAGCGATTGCTCTCGCTCTCGAGCCGCTTCTCATCGGCGCCCAACGACGCCTACGCCGCGCTGTCCACTGCCGATGTGAAGCATCCGACGGTGGTGCTGCCAAGCGGTGTGGAGTCGACGCTGACCTACGGACAGTACCGGGCGATTCTGGCCACCAACCCGAACCAGGCTGATCGCGCCGCCGCGTTTCACGAATTCCACAAGGTCTACGAAGCGACCGTCAATACCTACGCGGCGCTGTACAACGGCGTGCTGCAGCGCGATTGGTTTCATGCCCAGGCCCGCGGCTACAAGTCCACTCTCGACGCCGCGCTGCATGGCAACAACATCCCGACCGACGTCGTCGACAACCTCATCGCACAGGCCAAGGCGGGCAGCGATCCGCTGCGTCGCTATCATCGGCTGCGCAAGCGCATCCTCGGCCTCGACACCTATCACTCGTACGACACCGCCATTCCGCTCGTCGAGTTCGACCGCAAGTATCCGTACGACGACGTGGTCGAGGGACTGCCGGCCTCGGTCGAGGCGCTCGGCGCCGATTACCAGCGGCAAATGCGCGAGGTCCTGAACGGGCAGGTCATCGATGTGTACGAAAATCCAGGCAAGCGCAGCGGGGCATACTCGGCGCCGGTCTACGGCTGTCAGCCGTACATGCTCCTGAACTACAACGACACGCTCGACGCGGCTTTCACGCTCGCGCACGAGATGGGCCATTCGATGCACACCGTCCTGTCGCACTCGACGCAGCCATTCGTGTATGCCGGTTACACAATCTTCGTCGCCGAAGTGCCGTCAACGTTGAGCGAAGCGCTGTTTCTCGACTACATGCTGGCCCGCACCACCGACGAACACGAGAGGATCGTGCTGCTCCAGCACGCCATTGACGGCATCGTGACGACGTTTTACACGCAGGTGATGTTTGCGGACTACGAGCTGCAGGCGCATCGCCTGGTCGAGGAAGGGAAACCGGTTACGTCGGACGTGCTTGGCGAGATTTACTTCGGGTTACTGCAGGCGTACCACGGCGATTCGCTGGACTACGACGAGCAGTCGCACGTGACCTGGGCGCGCATTCCGCATTTCTATAGCACGCCGTATTACGTGTACCAATACGCGACATGCTTCGCGTCGAGCGCGCAACTGATGAAACAGTTGACGACCGGGTCTGAAAAGGAACGTCGCGAGGCGATCGATCGTTATCTCAGTCTGCTCAGGGCGGGCGGGAGCGATCATCCGATGACTTTATTGAAGCAGGCCGGCGTGGATCTGAGCCAGCCCGAAACCGTGCAGGCGGTCGTCGATCAGCTCGACGTGCTGGTGACCGAGCTGGAGCACACCGTCCAGAACACACAGCGGTAGCGTGCAGGCGACTGGCTTCTGCGGGTCGCTCGGCCGGCCTGAAGGCCGGCCGCTACAACCGCCGCGACTACAACCGCCGCGACGGTTCGGCCTTCTGCTTGTGTGGAACCCGCAGGACCGCGTGCATCGTTCCCAGGCACGTGTCCATCACCACCACGAGACCACCGGCTTCTGCCCGGCGGGCGGTGTCTTCATTTTCGATGCCCGATTGCAGCCACAGCGCCTTCGCGCCGATCTTGACGGCCTCATCGGCTATCGGCGGCGTGTGCTCGGCCCGGCGAAAGACGTCGACGATGTCGACTGGCACAGGGATGTCGGAGAGCGACGGGTAGGCGCGTTCGCCGAGCACTTCCTTCTCATTCGGGTTGACCGGGATCACGTGATACCCGACGCTGAGTAGCTTTCGCATGATGCCGTGAGAGGGTCTCTCCGGATTACTCGACGCGCCGACGATGGCGATCGTCGAGGCATCCGTCATGAGTTGTTTCAGCTCGGAGTCGCTCGGATTCTTGTGCATCTACGCCATTGTAGCGAAACAGTGACTCGCGACTGATGACTCGCGACTCGCGACTACGGGATCGCCGGCGCGCCGAGGCGATGCGTCGCGGCGACTTCGGCGGCGGCGCGGCGGCCGCTCTCGACGGCGCCGTTCATATAGCCCTGCCAGGCAATGCTGGTGTGCTCGCCGGCAAAGAACAGCCGTCCGCACGGCTGCGCGAGCCAGCCGCGCAGCGACGGGTCGAACGTCGCATCGAAAACCGCGTAGCCGCCGCGCGCCCACGGGTCAGCTTCCCAGCGGACCTGCCGCCACGCCGTCATCGTCGCCTGGCTGGCGCCTAGCCAGTCGAGCGATCGCACGATCCCTGGGACGCCCTCTTTCGCCACCAGATCGGCGGTCGCATCGCTGGCGGAGCCACCGGCGAGCAGGGAGAGAATGCCCGACCGGCCCCGTTGTTCCTCGTTTCCATCCCAGACGGCTCCGATCGGGAGCGGCGATCCGAATGCTCGCGGCCGCGCCGGCACTCGCCAGAACCGGCGATTGAACTGGAGCAGCGTCTTGGTGCCGCGGCCGTACTTGAGGCGCGCGATCGCTTCGTGCTGCCGCGCCGGCAGGGCCGGAGTGATCGGTACCCGTCGCAGCAGGGAGGCCGGCAGCGCAAAGACCAGATAGTCCACCATCAGCTGCGACGAATGACGCGCGTTCTTGATCGTGGCGCGCACGCTGCGGCCGCGTTGCGAGACCGCGACCAGTTCGGTGGCCAGCCGGACGCGATCGCCAAGCTGGTCGGCGAGCGTAGTGGTCAGCAGATCGTTCCCGCCTTTGATCCGGTACATCTTCCCGGGCAGCGGCGCATTGTCCTCGTCGTCGCTGGAGGCGAAGAGATCGATCAGCTCCAGGACCGACAATTCCTCCGGATCGGCGAGAAAAAAGCCGCGGAGCGCCGTCGCTGTTGAACG
>Ga0310810_10004336_pt1 | contig 15665 bp, 25 predicted proteins | sample NCmetagenome_FD_207641 | JGI IMG/M metagenome (GOLD analysis project Ga0310810, IMG submission 207641) | Soil microbial communities from experimental microcosm in Duke University, North Carolina, United States - NC | ecosystem: Engineered > Artificial ecosystem > Soil microcosm > Unclassified ...
GTGGCCTGCCTGCGGTCCCTGCCCAACATCCCGATCGTGCAGCCGGCCGACGAGATCGAGACCCGGCAGGCGGTGGCCTACGCGATCGAGCATCCCGGACCGATCTATCTCCGCCTCACCCGCCAGAGTCTCGAGCCGGTGCACGACGCGGCGTATCGCTTCCGCTTCGGGAAGGCCGACGTGCTGCGCCCGGGCCACGACGTCACGGTGCTGGCCACCGGCGGCCCGCTCTGGTTCGCGCTCGAGGCCGCGCGCAAGCTCGCGGCCGAGGGCATTCAGGCCGAGGTCGTCAACGTGGCCACCATCAAGCCGCTCGACGAGGAGACCATCCTGCGCTCGGCCGGGCGCACCGGCCACGTGGTCACGGTCGAGGATCACAGCATCCACGGCGGGCTCGGGAGCGCGGTGGCCGAGCTGCTCTCCGAGGTGATGCCGACCCCGCTCAAGCGCATCGGGGTCACGACCTTCGGCGAGTCCGGCGACATGAAGGGCCTCTACGCCAAGCACGGTCTCGACGCCGACGGCATCGCGGGTACGGTGCGCAAGTTCCTCGCCCGCTAGTCGCGGGCGTCAGCGCTCCGGCAGCACCCAGAGGTAGACCGGCGTGGTGCGCCCGTTGACGTCCACCCGGATCATCGCCTGCGGCTGCCAGTCGCCCATGTCGAAGTCGAACGAGACGATCCGGGTGCCCGGGCGCAGCTCGGCCAGGAGCTTCGGCCGGAGCCTCAGGTTGACCTCGCGAGTGAGATAGAGCGTGACCACGCTCGCCGGGCCGAGGTCGGCCCGGAAGAAGTCCTGGTCGAGGAAGGTCACGCGGTCGCCGACCCCGGCCCGCCGGGCGTACTCGCGGCTCCGGGCGACGAGGGCCGGGTCGATCTCGATCCCGATCGCGGCGCGGGCCCGGAAGTCCCGCACCGCCGCGATCACGAGCCGCCCGTCGCCCGACCCCAGGTCGTAGACGATGTCGGCCGGTCCCACCTTGGCGAGGCGGAGCATCTGCTCCACGATCTCGGGGGGCGTCACCAGGAAGGGCACGTCGACCGCGGGGTACGGGGCGCATCCCGCTCCCCACAGGAGCGCCGCGACCAGCGCGACGGCCGTGCTAGGCTTCATCCATGCTCTCCGCGATCGTCTCGTCCCTGCACGTGCTCGCCCTGGCGCTCGGCCTGCCCGCGGTCTTCCTGCGCGGGCGCGCGCTGAAGGGCCCGCTCGACGCCGACGGGCTCCGGCGGCTGCTCGCCGCCGACAACGTGTGGGGCATCGCGGCGGTGCTGTGGATCGTCACCGGCCTCCTCCGCGCCTTCGGCGGCCTCGAGAAGGGCACCGACTTCTATCTGCACTCGCCGCTCTTCTGGGTCAAGATGGCGCTGTTCGCGGTGGTGCTGCTGCTCGAGATCCGGCCGATGACCACCTTCATCCGGTGGCGCGTCCGGCTCGGCCGCGGAGAGGCCATCGACACCGGCACCGCGCGCGCGCTGTACACCCTCAACCACGTCGAGCTCGCGCTCGTGGTGGTCATGGTCTTCGTGGCCAGCCTCATGGCCCGCGGCGTGGGGTTCTAGGGACTCCCGACCGTACTCCCGCCGAGCAGCAGCCCGTTCATCACCCCGATCTGGAACACGAGGTAGAGGCCGAAGGCGAGCGAGAGCGCGCCGGTGGCCAGGGCCAGCGCCCGTCTCGAGCGCTCGAGGCGCGGCGCCCGGAGCGTGAACGGAAGCGACAGCAGGCCGGTGATCGCGGTCATGCCCAGGATGGTGCCGACCCCGAACACGAGCAGATAGCCGATCGCCGCCCCGGTGCCGCGGATGGTCGACAGCACGAGCAGCGCGACCGCGGCGCTGCCGGCCAGGCCGTGCACCAGGCCCACGAGGGCCGAGCGCAGCGCCTGGGCCGGCCCGACCGTCTGCAGCGCGCGCAGCAGCCGGGCCGGCGGATGCGCGTGCGGGTGGCGGTGTACCCCGCCGGCGTGGGCGTGCGCGTGGCTGTGGAGGGCGGGGCCGTCCTCGTGGACGTGGGGCTCGCCGAGATGGGTCACCGGCACCGGGTCGGAGTCGCGGAGCACCCACAAGATGCGGGCCACGCCGAGGCCGACCAGCATGAAGGCCACCAGCATCCCGAGCGACAGGGCCACGCGCGGGGTGACCACCACGTTGAACACCGCGATGGCGACGCCCACCGCGGTGACGGTCACGGTGTGGCCCACGCCCCAGAACGCGCCCACCAGGGCGCCCGCGCCGAACCGTCGGGTGCGCGCCACGATGGTGGCCACCGCCACCACGTGGTCCGGATCGGTGGCGTGCTGGATGCCGAAGAGCAGGCCCAGCAGCATGGCCGAGCTGAGCGCGGCGTCGGGCACCGGCTACTCCGAGAGCTTGAGCAGCAGGCCGGTGCGGCGTGAGCGCGTGACCGCGGCGGCCAGGGCCCAGTGGGCGAGCACCGCGTAGAGGAGCGAGAGCGCGAAGCCGATGGCGAAGGGATGAGAGAACCGCGCCGGGAAGCCGTACCCGGCCCTGATCCCGTCGAGGAAGTAGGTCAGCGGGATGCCGGCCGAGATCGTCTGCACCCAGCCGGGCAGCACCGCGATCGGGTAGTAGATCCCGGAGAGCATCACGAAGAAGTTCACCGCCGCCCACGCCGAGGTCTCGGCCCGCGTGCCCCACAGGAGGACGAGCGCGCAGACCAGGAGGCCGATGACGAGCGCGGTCAGGAAGCAGCCGAGCAGGAAGAGCGCCACCCGGGTGATCCCCGCCCCGAGGAAATCGAAGCCGAAGGCGCGGCTGCCGATCAGGGCCATGAGGGCCCACACCACCACCCCCCGGCCCACCCCGACCAGCCAGGAGCCCAGCGCGAGGTGACGGATGCGCACCGGGGTGAGGAACTGGTGCTTCATCGACTTGGACCAGATGTCGAACAGCACCGCGTAGGCCACGTCGAGCTGGCAGACCTGGACCGCGGAGAGGGCGATGGTGCCGACCAGGATGAACGCGGTCATCTGCGGGGTGAGATCGAGGAAGCGGGTCAGCAGGCCGTGGGAGAGCATGGCCACCCCGGGCCAGAACGTGAGCTCGAAGACGAAGAACACGTTGCGGCGGGCCATGATGAGGTTCCGGTAGGCGAAGGCGGTGAGGCGCACCCACTCCCCCGCCCACCCTTCGGCCATGCCGGCCCCGGCGGCGAGCGGCTCAGCGCGCCAGCTCAACGAAGACCTCCTCGAGGTCCGGCTCGCGGACCTGACAGTCGCGCACCAGCACGTTCTGCTCGACGAGCCAGCGGAGGATCTCGGGCAGGCGCTTCTCGGCCGAGTCCACCGTGCACTCGATGCGATCGCCGCGCGCCTGCGCGTGGAGGACGCCGCCCAGCTCGGCGAGGCCGGCCGGCCTCGCCGGGTCCAGGCGCAGCGCGATCACGTCTCCGATGCGGATCTGGCGCTTGAGCTCGTCCGAGGAGCCCTCGGCGAGAATGCGCCCCCCCTTGATGAACGCGATCCGGTCGCAGAGCTCCTCGGCCTCCCGCATGTAATGGGTGGTCAGGATGATGGTCGTGCCCTCCCGGCGCCGCAGCTCGGCGATCTGGCCCCGGATGCGGATCGAGACGTCGGGATCGAGGCCCAGGGTGGGCTCGTCGAGGAAGAGCACCTCCGGCCGGTTGAGGAGGGCCTTGGCCAGGGCCAGCCGCTGCTTGAGGCCGGTGGAGAGCTCGTTGTACTCGGTCTTGAGGTGCGGGGTCAGCTCGAAGCGCTCGAGCAGCTCGTCCACGCGGGCCCGCAGGCCGCGACCGTGCAGGCCGTAGAGACGGCCGTAGAAGGCGAGCACCTCGGCCGGCCGCAGGCTCCACACGAACGAGGCGTTGCCGCTCGCCATGTTGAGGCGGCGCCGGATCGCGTGGGCCTCGCGCACCACGTCGTGGCCCAGGATGGTGGCGGAGCCGCTGTCGGGCAGCAGCAGGGTGGCCAGGATGGACAGGAGCGTGGTCTTGCCCGCCCCGTTGGGCCCGAGCAGGCCGAAGATCGCGCCGCGCTCCACTCGCAGGCTCGCCCCGCGCAGGGCGACGGTCTCGCGCCGGCGGAGCCATCCGCTGCGGAACGTCTTGGCGAGGTCGTGGGCTTCCACGGCGAGGAGCGAGGCCGGCATGACCCGCTCATCCTACCACGCCGCTCGAGCCGGCCCCGGCCGCGGGCCGCGGCTGCGTTTGCCCGGGCGGGATCGATCTGATAGAACCTCTGCGTGGAGCCGACGGAGAGCCAGGCCACGTGGCGGTGCGCGGCGGACGCGCTCGCGCCGGGCCAGACCGCGGTGTTCGAGCTCCGGGTGCGCGGGCGCACCGTCCGCGCGTTCCTCGTCAACCACGGCGGCGGCCACCACGCGTACGTCAACCGCTGCCCCCACGCCGGAACCACGCTCGACGCGTGGCCCAACGAGTTCTTCACCGAGGACGGCGGCTACCTGATCTGCGCCACCCACGGCGCCGTCTTCGCGCCGGACACCGGCATCTGCGTGGAAGGCCCGTGCCCGGGCCAGCGGCTCGAGCCGCTCCCGGTGACACGCCGGGGCGACGAGCTGGTCGTCACCGTCGCGCCCTGATGACCGGTTACTTGAGGAGTGTCGACCTCACTTCCCCTTCGGCTCGGGCGGCCGGACGGAGTCGGGCAGGTAGGTGTAGGTGATGATGTAGGTGGTGTTCGTGTCCGGGTCCCTCGCCATGGTGATGGCCGACGTCGGTGTGACCCGGCTCCAGCTGTAGTCCTGGGGCCGGCCCGCCGCGTTCAGCGCCGCCTGCCATTCCGTGTCGATCGCGTCGATGCAGTCCTCGAGGCGCGCGTAGCTGGCCCCGGGATGGGGTGACGGGGTGCGCTGGAACGTCGGCAGGTCGCCCGACTCTTCCCACAACACCCACGCGCTCCCGGGAGACGCCGGGGTGGCGAGGGCCAGCAGCCAGGCGAGTGCGGCAAGTCCGATGAGCGGTGAGCGTCCGGTCATCCGCGCTGCTTCAGAGATGGGCGTTCAGCGCGCGGAATGAATCCGACTGCGAGATGCCGCGAGCGACCTTCCTCCCGTCGACTTCGGTGTACGTGACCTTGAGATAGGTGCCGACGCGGAAGTCGCACCGCACCGCGTCGTCGAGGAGGAAGACGCGCGCTCCGCCGCTGAGCACGATGTGGTCCGCGTGACGCTCCACGAGCGAGCCATAGACGATCCCAGCCCACATGGCCGATCCCCTCCCCCACCCAGCTTACGGCAGGGGGAATTTTCCGCAGATTGCCTCCGCGTTCCCCGGGGCGCGGTCCGGTCGCGGCACGAACCGGGAGCGGAATCGGCCGGGGAGACCACCGGCGCAAGTACTTGAGTTAGAATGCCCGCCATGAATCCGGACGACGAGCGCGCGGAGGTCGAGGAGGCCCGGCCCCGATTTGCCTTCGCGCGGAACGCCGCGATGTTGCGAGCGAGTTGTTCTTCGCGCCATGCACCGAGCGGCACCGAACGGCACCGAATGAAACGCCGACGGGCCAAGTCCGGGCCAAGTGTCGGCCCCTGATTTCCCGCGGGTAGCATGATGAGCCCGGACGAGGTCGTCCTCCGGCGCTCGCTCATCGTGCCGCTGCCCTGGCGGATCCGCGAGCACCCCGAGCGGCACCGCGCCCCGCGGGGCACGCTCGTCCGCGAGGCGATCGTCGCCCTGGCGGTCCGCTATCCGCCGATCCTCGAGACGCTCCAGCGGATCCAGCACGTCGAGCCGTTGCAGGCCGCCCTCCGCGCCTACGCGCACGCCGCCGATATGGTCGTGGACCTGCTCGGCCTGACGCATCGGCGGGATCTCCTTCTGCGCGACGATCTGCCGATGCGATGCAGATCGACCTCAGCGAGGTCGGCGCCCGCGCCCGGCTCAACCCGACCGCGCTCGAGGGTTGGCACCTCGCGGCGGCGAGGCTGCACGTGATGCTCGATCGGCCGCTCTACACGGTGAGCGTCCGGGCGAGCCTCGAGCGCATTCCGGCGCTCCAGGGCACCACGGCGTGGCTCGTGCCGAGCTTGCTGCGGTGGCTGCACCTGCCCCTACTACGAGGCGCTCTACGGGCCGTTCGTCACGGCCGAGGGGGAGAGCCGCGCAGGTACCGCTCGAGTGGGAAGAAGCCGCCGTCGTGCGCGCCCCCGGCCCCCGACGCCGCCTCTTCGGGCACGCGCCCTGCGAAGGCGGCGTGCCGCTGCTCTATCTCGCCCGCGCCTGGTGGGCGGTGGACGTCGAGGGCTTGGCCGAGCGTGAGGCCGTTCAGTGGTGGCACCGGCGGATGACCGACGCGGACCACCGCACGAAGTACGGCGGGCCCGACGCCGAGGCCGATCCGGCCGATGACTGGTGCAAGCGGGCCGTGCGGAACGGCTTGAAGGAGGTGCGCACTCTCCTCGCCGATTGACCCCTCCGCCCCCGCCTCGGAACTGCGCGAGATTCCTAGCCAGTTATCCCTCCGTGACAGTACACGCTCGCTCCCCTGTAATGAACGCGTGCAGACGATGCCGTTCGGACGATTCAAGGGGATCACGCTCGGCGAGATCCCCGACGCGTACCTGAGTTGGCTCTTCACGATTGACCTGCGCGAGCCGCTGCGCTCCGCCATCCTGGCCGAGGCGGCGGTCCGCGGGCTCTTCGTCACCGGCGCGCCTCGCACCCCGCTCCGTCCCATCGCAGAGGAAGTCATCGGCGCCGGGCTGCGGGCGCTGGCCCGTCGGCATCATCCCGACCTCGGCGGTGACCTGGCCACGACGCAGCAGGTCAACGCAGCGGCCTCGTGGCTGCGTGGGCGGCTACAGGAGCTCGCGTCGTGACCGCCCCTCGTCCCGCGCCACTCCGTCTCACGGCGGTCGTCGCCCGCACCCTCGCGGTCGTGCAGCAGGTTTTCGACGTCGAGTTGGTGAGGGTCCTCCGTCGGCGTCCACCCGCCCGCGGGAAACTCGTCGCGGATCAGGCGATCCTCCCGGGGATGAGCTCGTGATGTACGAGTACGACCCCCGTGACGATGAGCACGATGAGGACCTGCTCACCGATGCCGAGTACCGCGCCCGCTGGGACCGCTCCGACGTATTCGTCTCGGCGACCCGGCTCACCCATGCGCCGGCCCAGCAGCTGTCCCTCGTGCGCATCGGCATCCACCCCTTTGCGACGGCCGAATGGATTCGAGACGGGCTCGGCCTGATCCTGCGGGCGGAGCACCGGCAAGCATCCCCGGATCGAGTGGAAGCCGTACGAGGCCGAACGCGCTGATGCCGAGCAGATCCGGACCTGGTGGACCGAGTGGCCGATCGCGAACGTCGGGATCATCACGGGGATTCTCGCCGCGCTGGCCGAGCCGCACAAGCCGCCGGTGCGCCGTCGGCTGGAGCGGCGGTTGACGCAGACCCGGGTGCTGCGCTTCAAGATCGAGAAGCTCCTCCAGGAGCGAGCCAAGGAGGCGCGGCGTGGCTCCTGAGCGGGCGGGCGATGGCGACTAGCCAGGGCGAGATCCTGGACCTCTGCGGCTGCCGTGGGGAGAGCTGGGCCCCGTGGCACGTGGTGGCGAAGTGCCAGGAGGGCCGGCCGCTCGTTACGCGCGACGAGCAGGCGCTCTTCGAGGCGTGTACGGGGCGGACGCGCCCGTTGACCGAGCCCGACGAGATCTGGATCGACAAGGGGCGCCGCTGTGGGGGCTCGCGGTACGGGGGCGCGGCAGCGGTGCAGGCGGTGGTCCAGCCGCACGCCAACTTGGCGCCCGGCGAGGCGGCGGTGGTCGCGCTCGCCGCCGCCGACAAGGAACAGGCTCGGGTGCTGCTCGGCTACAGCGTCTCGGTGTTCCGCGACCGTGAGGAGCTCGGCGGGATGGTAGCGCCGACGTCGGGCTGGGCGGCGTTGCGGCAGTTGGTGACGCGGGAGACGCGCTGGGGCATGGACTTCCGCAACCACGCGACGATCGAGGTCCGTCGCAGCCACTTCGGGTCGATCCGAGGGCGCACGTTCAAGCGCGCCATCGCGGACGAGGTCGCGTTCTGGGCGAGCGAGGACGGCTCCAATCCGGCGAGCGAGGTGCTGGCAGCCATCAGACCAGGATTGGCGACCTTACGCGGGCAGTTGCTCGTGATCACGACGCCGTTCCTGAAGTCAGGGCCGGTCTGGGACACGTATCTGCGGTACTACGGCAAGGACGATCCGCGGGTGCTGATCTGGAAGGCGCCGACGCGGGTGATGAACCCGCTGATTCCCGAGTCGCTCGTGCAGGACGCGCTCGAGCGGGATCCGGAGTCGGCGAAGTCGGAGTGGCTGGGCGAGTTCCGGGACGACGCGGGCAGTCTGGTCACGGACGCGGCGCTCCGGGCGTGCGTGGTGCCGGGCCGTGGGCTGCTGGAGCCGCACGCCGATCACCGCTACTTGATCTTCGTTGATCCGGCGACGGGCTCGGGCTCGGATTCGATGACGATGGCCATTGCCCATGTGGAGCATCGCCATGGTCGGCCGGTGGCGGTGGTCGACGGGGTCGCTGAGGCGCGCGTGCCGTTCGATCCGGCGGACGTGGTGGTGGCGATTGCCGGGCATGCGCGGGCCTATCGCGTTGACCGGGTGCATGGCGACCGCTTCGCCTACGGCTGGACGTCGGCGCTCTTCGAGCGGGCGGGGTTGCGCTACGAAGTTTCGCCGATGAGCAAGAGCGAGGTCTACCTGAGCGCGCTGGCGCTCATCAACGCAAGGATGATCGAGTTGCCCGACGAGGCGCGGCTGCTGGCGCAGATCGCGGGCTTGCAGCGACGACCGGGTGCATCGGGTCGGGAGTCGGTGGACCATGCGGCGAAGGCGGGGGCGCACGACGACGTCGCGAATGCGGCGCTCGGGGCCGCGGCCCTTGGTGCAGCAGCACGGCGTGATCGCGGTGCCGGCTCGGTTGTGGTGAGAGGAGGCGACACACATGGGGTTCTTGAGTTGGCTGCGAGGGGCGGCGGGTCCGGAGCAAGCTGATAGGAATTCTCCGAGCGGTCCGGGGCGCGGCGTGCCGCTGTCGCCGCGGCTGGCCCATGAGCAGCGGATTCACCGGAAGGCGGCCGCGTATCGGGCCCAGCTCCAGCGGGAGGCTGCCGCGCGCCAGGCGCGGGAGGCGCAGGCGGAGCGGGCGCGGCTGCGGCGGGCACAGGACGAGTTCGAAGACGACTGCGCTAGATCGTTGGCGGAGGGGTTCGGCCACTTCCCGCACGACCGGGACGGGGTGGCGGGGCCGCAGGTCCGGCGGCTCGAGGGCACCGAGGACGGCGGCCCGTTCTACGGATTTGTCAGGTGGTAGGCATGCTGGACGACGACGAGCCGCGTGGCGTCAGTGAGTGCGGCAGGTGCGAACGATGCCGGAGTCGTAAGGGCCGAGGAGCGGCCGGGGCTGTGCGCCCCGACCGCTCACCCGTCTTGGCCCGCGTTGGTCAGGCGTTACGGCACCGAGACGCTGGTGCTGTCGCCGGTGTTCGTGATGGTGAAGGTTCCGGCGCTCGCCACCGGGGTGTAGACGTACGTGCCCCAGCCGGCGGGGCCGTTCGGGATCGAGGCCATGAACGGCCCGCCCACCTGCCCCTGCGCGTTGGTGACGGCCGAGGTGAGGTCCGTCAGGGCGGTGGGCAGGAAGCTCGTGTGGGCGGAGTAGATGCTGACGGCGGACGCGAGGGCCCGCGAATCGGCCTGGGCCTTCGCGAGACGCGCGCGCGCCTGCACGTTGGCGTACAGCGGGATGGCGATGGCGGCGAGGATGCCGATGATGGCGACGACGATCATCAACTCGATGAGCGTGAAGCCGCGCTGGTTACCCAGCATCGTGCGGTTCCAGAACCTGTTCATTTGCCTCCTCCATGAGACCGGTCTGCTTAGCGGCGGTCAATTGCTTCTGGAGGAACGGCATGCAGGCTCGGTGCCACGTCCGTCGATGCTGTGCAAATCTCGCGGGGAAGGATGGCAAGTCGTCCATTTCAAGAGCATCCGGGCTGGGGGGGTGTGCAAACCGCACAATAACCTCATCTCGCGGACTGGCCGAGACTGTCACTGGTGGCATTCCAGTGTCTGCCCCCGATACGTCGGCCAACACGCCCGAAGCGCCCAGAAGGAGTACGTCATGAGCCTCGTGTTCAACTGGAACCCCAGCGGGCGGCGATCGCGCCGTTGCCGGCTGCCGCGCCCTGGTACACGCAGATTTGCGATGGCCTCGCATTGCGCGACGTCGACACCGCGCACCGGCTCATTACCGGGGAAGCGAGCAATATCGGCGAAGACGCCATGGGCGACGTTATCCCGCCCACCGCGCTCGATCTCACGCGCTTCCGGGCGAATCCGTGTGTGCTCAAAGATCACCACCACGACCAGCCGATCGGGGTCGTGACCAAGGACTGGAAGACGGCGACGGGCTGGTGGGTCACAGCGCGGATCTTCGACGCGGGCATGAACGCGGCGGCCGATCAGTGCTGGAACGAGATCACGAGCGGTGGCCGACGCGGCTTGTCCATCGGATTCAGAGGCGCCGGGGAGCCGCGCGTCACGAGCGAGGGCCGCCAGGGCACGCGCTGGACCAAGGTCGAGGTGATCGAGGTCTCCTCCGTCTGCCTGCCGGCGTGTCCATCCTGCTTGTTGAGCTCGTACAAGGATGCCGAGCATCGATGTGCGCCGGAGGCCGGCCGGTCGGACGAAGTCGTCCTCGTGCTGGACGACGAAGCCCAGGCGGGCCGCGTATCGCCGCTCAGTCCGGGCGTGTGGATCGGCGGCGCCGCCGCGGGCGCGCGGGCGCTGACCGAGCGGCTCCGCGGAGGGCGGCGATGAAGGCCCGGCCGGAGGTGGCGCCGACCCTGTCGGTCCGGGAGGCCCAGGCGCAGCTTGTGGCGGCGCGGGCCCAGCTCGCCGAGCTGCAAGACCGCGCCGCCGGCTCGATCGAGCACCGGACGACGCGCCGCGAGCAGCACACGGTCATCCGGCAGACGGGCCGCGCCGAGGTCGTCGACGTGGACGTGCCGCACGTGGAGACGGAGCACGTGGGGCCGCTCGGGCGCTTGCGCGCGCGACGGGCCCTGGCTGACGCCGAGGACCGGGTCGCCCTTGCCGAAGAGCGGCTCGAGGAGGCTCGGCTGGCCCCACGCGTGACGCCCGGGTGCAGCGGGCCGAGGCCATCGCCGCGGGCGAGGCGTCCATTCGGCGCGTGCTGCCGGACCTGTTGCGCGAGGTGCGGACCCTGCAGGAACGCCTGCAGGCCTTCCACGGGGAGCTGGAGCGGCTGGATCGTCCGCTCGGGCAGCGGTACTTCGCCGAGCTCGCGGGGTGCCCACTGGTCGGGGAGCTGCTGGGCGTGTGGCTCACCCAGGTCACCAGCGCGTTCCTCACCGAGCAGCGGTGATGGCCGAGCCCGAGACGCCGGACACAGCCCCACCGAGGACGCTCGGAGCCTGATCCATGTCCGAAGCCAATGCCCCGCCCGAAGTCCCGCCAGAAAGCGTGCGCACGCCTGTGGTAGGGTCTCCGCGACGCTGCCCGGTCTGCCAGGCGGTGGACCTGGCGGGCCGGCAGACGGTCTGCTCGGCCGCTTGCCGCCGGGGACGGACCCGCCAGCGGGGGATGGCGGCGCGGCAAGCGCGGGACCGGGAGATCCGGGCGCTCCTAGAGATGGCGCTGCGGAAGTTGGAGGAGGGTGGGCCATGAATCGGAGGGTGTTTCTCTCGGCCGTGACGGGCGGCCTCTTCGCCGCGCCGCCTGTCGCCGAGGCGCAACAGGCGGGGAAGGTGTCGCGGGTCGGCGTCCTGGTGACCGCGAATCCGCGTGTCTACGACGGCTTCGTCGATGAGCTACGCGGGATTGGCTACGTCGACGGTCAGAACGTCGTTCTGGACTTTCGCAACGCCGAGGGAAAGTACGAGCGGTTCCCGGCCCTCGCGGCTGAGCTGGTCCGTGCAGGAGCGGATGTCATCCTCGCCGGTGGCAGCGTAACGGCGGTTCGGGCAGCTCGGCAGGCCACCACGACGATCCCCGTTGTCATGGTCGCCGTTGACTACGACCCGCTGGCGCTAGGGTTCGTAGCGAATCTTGCGCGGCCTGGCGGGAACGTCACTGGCATCTTTCTCCAGCAGATCGAGCTGACTGGCAAGCGAATGGAGCTTCTCAAGGCGCTGTTGCCGAAGCTGACACGGTTGTCCATCTTGTGGGACCCCTCCGCCGCGGACCAGTTCAGGACTGCGGAAGTTGCGTCACGGTCCCTGGGTATGCGCGTCCAATCGCTGGAGATCAGAAATCCTTCTGACGATTTCGGCGGCGCATTCGCGACGGCTGCCAAAGGCCGCGCAGACGCCGTCTACGTCGCCATCACCGGGGTCTTCTTTCGCGAGCGCGCACAGATCGCCCAGCTCGCCCTGAATCATCGACTTCCTGCCGTGTCCACGTTCCGAGAATTCGCCGAGGCAGGTGGCCTGATGAGCTACGGTGCCAACCTCCCCGACATGTTCCGGCGGGCAGCCATCTATGTGGACAAGATTCTCAAGGGAGCCAAGGCCGGGGATTTGCCGATGGAGCAGCCCACCAAGTTCGAGCTCGTCATCAACCTCAAGACCGCCAAGGCCCTCGGGCTGACGATCCCGCCGTCGCTCCTGCAGCGGGCGGATCAGGTCCTCGAGTGATGGATCGGCGGGTGTTCATCGGAGGGGTGGCGGCCGCCGCGGCTGTTGGGCCGAGGGCGGTCTACGCCCAGACGCCCGCGACGGCGCGCCGTGTCGGGCTGTTGATGACCACGACGCCAACGGCAGCCGCGCACATCGTCCTGGCCTTCGCGGATGGCCTGCGCGAGCTCGGGCACATGCAAGGCAAGAACGTGGTGTTCGAATATCGCTGGGCCGCAGGCCGGCCCGAGCGCCTCGCTGAGATGGCCGCCGACCTCGTGCGCCAACCCGTGGAAGTGATAGTCGCCTCCTCCCAGGCGGCGGCGCTGGCGGCCCAGCGAGCGACCACGACCATCGCGATCGTGATGGTCAATGCCGCGGATCCCGTGGGGGCAGGGCTCGTCGGCAGTTTGGCCCGGCCCGGTGGCAACGTCACGGGGCTGTCCCAGCAACTGACCCCAGAGATCCGAGCGAAGCAGCTCCAGCTCCTCAAGGAGATGCTACCCAAGATGTCCCGGGTCGCAGTCCTTTACAGTGCCGCTACAACGGTGGGCCTCCGCGAGTACGAGGCCGCCGGGCAGACCCTCGAGGTGCGGATCCAGGTCGTCGAGATACAGAACCGGAACGACCTTGAGCCTGCCTTCGCGGCGATGGCCCGAGCGCGAGTCGACGCCCTGTTGGTGCCGACCGACCCGTTCTTGTTCACGGAGCGACAGCGCGTCGCGGAGCTGGCACGCGAGCACCGGCTGGCCGGCATGTACTCGACTCGGGAGTATGCCGAGGCGGGAGGCCTGATGTCCTACTCGGCGCGTCTCAGCGAACAATTCCGTCGCGCCGCCATCTATGTCGACAAGATCCTCCGCGGCGCCAGCCCGGCCACCCTGCCCGTGGAGGCACCCAGCCACTACGAGCTGGTCATCAACGTGACGACCGCCCGGAAGCTCGGGCTGACGATCCCGCAGTCGCTCCTGCTCCGGGCGGACCAGGTCATAGAGTGATGGATCGACGAACATTCCTCGGCACCTTGGCGGGCAGCCTCCTCGCCGCACCGCTCGCCGCCGGGGCACAGCAGGCGACCAACGTCCCTCGCATAGGCTATCTGCACCCAAACGTCGCCGCTTCGCCCCACCTGTTAGAAGCCTTCCGTCAGGGACTGCGTGATCTTCGTTACGTTGAGGATCGCAACGTCGTGATCGAATATCGAGATGCTGAGGGGAAGTTCGAGCGGCTCCCCGCTCTCGCAGCCGAATTGGTGGCGCTCACGGTTGATGTCATCGTCGCCTCCGGCACACTCGCGGCTATGGCCGCCAAGCACGCGACCAGCGACATCCCCATCGTTTTCCCTACTGTTGGTGATCCCGTTACCGACGGGCTTGTCGCCAGCCTGGCGCGACCGGGCGGCAATGTCACCGGGTTGTCCAACCTCACTCCAGAGTTAGTCGGCAAGTGTCTAGAAGTGCTTAAGCAGGCCATTCCGGCAGTGAGGCAGGTGGCTATTCTGTGGCAACCAAATGGCTTCGTAGAACGCACAAGACTAGACGTCCGGAAGGGGGCAGAACGCGCGGGGCGGGCGTTGGGAATGCCGCTTCAATTCGTCGAGGCGCGAGGTCCGGAGGACTTCGAGCGGGCCTTCTTGGACATGACCCGAGCGCGCGTGGGTGCTGTGATTGTGGTGGTGACCGCCATGTTCGTCCAACAACGAAGACGCCTGGTGGAACTTGCGGCAAAGAGCCGGCTGCCGGCGGTGTACGGGTCGAGAGAGAGTGTGGATGCCGGGGGTCTGATGTCCTATGGACCGGATTTGGCTGATTCGTACCGCCGCTCCGCGACCTACGTGGACAAGATCCTGAAGGGCGCGAAGCCCGGCGACCTGCCCGTCGAGCAGCCGACGAAGTTCGAACTGGTCATCAACCTCAAGACCGCCAAGACCCTCGGCCTCACGATCCCGCCGTCGCTCCTGCAGCGGGCGGATCAGGTGATCGAGTGAGTCGGGCGCGGATCGCCGACAAGTGAATCCTTGACATGCAGGTAACGGGTAGTTACCGTGTCACGTAAGGAGCTTAGTCAGGTAATCAAGACACTGCGGGGTAACCGGACTCAGGCTGAGATCGCGAAGGCGGCCCGAGTGACCAAGAACTACATCACGATGCTCGAGGCCGGGAAGCGCAAGAACCCGTCGCTACCGGTGCTCAGACGCCTGGCGAAGGCCCTCGGCGTACCGGTGGCGGAGTTGCTCGGATGAGCGAGCCCACAGACCGCGAGCAACTCAAGCGCGACCTCTCCGAGGCGCTGAGCGCGATCCAGCGAGACCATGACGTGGTCGGCCTGGATGCGCTGGCCGGTTCGCTCTCGACCCTCGGGCCCACGTATGCGTTCCATGGGCGGCTGATTCCGAGCGCCCTGGCGCCGACGCCCCGGCAGTACAGCGCGCTCATCTGGAACCTGGTGCAGGTGCTCGACAAGCTCGAGCGCGACGTGACCCGTTAAGAAGAAGTGGCGGCTGTGACAAGGCGAGAGCGGATGCAACGTCGAGGGTGGTATGTGGTGCTGGCAGACTGGCTGTTGACGGTCGCAGGAATCCTCGGGATGGCTCATGGTCTGTTTGGCCTCGTCGTGACCCTGTGGGCAGCGAAAATCGGATATCACACGCCGGGCTTCAGTGTCGTCCATAGCGCGATCTCAGACGGCGTCAGCCTCGCGATAGCGGCGGCGGCGTTGTGGGGCGCACGACACCTCAGGCGGGGCGCCGCGGAGTCACGGAAGAGCACATGATCGCCGCCATCTACGCCCGCCTCGTGCTCGCCACGCTCGGCCTGCTCGCCTGCGCCACCTCGGCCTCCGCCGAGTGCGCGTGGGTGCTGTGGGTGAGACCCGAATACTGGGTGAGCAACGACATCGAGGCCAGAAATGAGGGCGCTTGGGAGCCGCGAGCCGGCTACATGACTCTCCCGGACTGCGAGGCGGAGCGGCGGGTGCACGAGTCATCCAACAAGGCCTAGAGGCGACGTGTCGCCGCTCCGGTGAGCAACCGCGTGGAGTGAAGGTGTC
>Ga0310810_10004337_pt1 | contig 15665 bp, 10 predicted proteins | sample NCmetagenome_FD_207641 | JGI IMG/M metagenome (GOLD analysis project Ga0310810, IMG submission 207641) | Soil microbial communities from experimental microcosm in Duke University, North Carolina, United States - NC | ecosystem: Engineered > Artificial ecosystem > Soil microcosm > Unclassified ...
GCTACGAGTCCGAGATTTTCGTCGAGACCGCCGACCACCGGCTCGAGCCGCAGACCCGCGACTACCGTGAGCTCGTCGACGTCAGTCATCGCGACAACCTTCTGCTCCACCATTTCTCGCTTGGCTCGAAGGCATCGCGCACGGCATACGCGCTGCCGGATCGGATGGCGCTGATTTACCACAACATCACGCCGCCGGAGTACTTCGTCGGCGTACACCGCAGACTCGCGCGCCAGACGTTCCGGGGACGGCGCGAGCTGCGAGCATACGCCGAGCGCTGCGATCTGGCGCTCGGCGATTCCGAGTTCAACAGGCAGGATCTCGAGGCGCTCGGTTTTTCCCGTACGGCCGTGCTGCCGGTGGTCCCCGATTTCTCGCACCTCGACCACAAGCCGAACTGGCTCGTCGCCCGCGACTTCGACGACGAATGGACGAACATCGTCTTCGTCGGCCGGGTCATCGCGAACAAGAAAATCGAGGACGTGATCGCCTGGTTTCATACCTACCACACGATCTTCAATCCGCGATCCCGGCTGCTGCTGGTCGGCGCCCAGAGCGGGTTCGAGCGCTATCTCGCGTCGCTGCACCAGCTCGTCGGCCGGCTGGGCGCGACGCACGTGCACTTTATCGGTCATGTGTCGGACGAAGAGCTGGTCGCCTTTTACGAAACCGCGGATCTGTTTCTCTGCGCGAGCGAGCACGAGGGCTTCTGCGTGCCGATCGTGGAGGCGTTTTACAAACAGGTCCCGGTGCTCGCCTACGCCGCCACCGCCGTCCCCTCGACGATGGACGGCGCGGGCGTCCTGTTCGAGGACCGCGATCCGATCCACGTCGCGACGCTGATCGACGCGATCGTCTCGAATGCGGATCTGCAGGATCGGATTGTCGAAGGCCAGCTCGCCGCCGTCGAACGGCTGCAGTCGAAGGACTTCGCCGGCACCCTGCTCGGGTTCGTCGATCGGATGCTGACCAGTCCGCGGGCAGCCGCGCCGCACGTCGCCTTCGATTTCTGGGGACAATTCGACACCGCGCAGGAGCTGGAGGAGCTGCGGATGTATCGCCCGGCCATCTACCAAGCTCTGCCGGCGGCTCCGCCGCCGGAAGTCAGAAGTACGAAGGCTGAAGGTCGAAGTTGATTGTCAACCAATGGGTGCCCGCGGCGCACAAAGGCGACGCGATCGGCGACAGCGCGAGGCATGTCCGCGATCTGCTCCGCGCGATGGGACACGAATCGGAGCTGTATGCCCTGACCATCGACGACGATCTCCGCGACGACGTGCGGCCGTTCGCGGATCCGGCGGCGAAAGACGGTCAGTTGACGATCTTCCACTACGCGCTGCCATCGCCGATGACCGAGGCATTCGCGTCGCTCCGTTCAGGCCGGGTGCTGCAGTACCACAACGTGACGCCGGCGGCCTACTTCGCGCCGTACGATCCGTCGCTGTTCCGTCTCGCCTCGCTCGGGCGTGACCAGCTCGCGGCGCTGGCCGGACGCGTCGACTTCGCGCTGGGCGACTCCGAGTACAACCGCCGCGAGCTCGAGGCGCTGGGATTTGGACGGACGGGGGTCTTTCCGATCGCGGTCGACACCTCGCGCGTCACGCAACCGTCCGTCCGGCCGGCGCTCGACACGATCCTCGACGACGGCCTCGTCAACTTCCTCTTCGTCGGACGGATCGCGCCGAACAAGAAGATCGAGGACATCATCCGCCTCGCCGAATTCTACAAGCGCTACGTCGACGCGTACTACCGCTTCATCTTCGTCGGCCGGTTCGACGTGGTGCCGCGGTATTATTCGATGATTCGCGCGCTCATGACGGAGTACCGCTTCCTCAATGACCGATTTCTGTTCACCGGCCCCGTGTCCGACGAAGAGCTGGCGGTGTATTATCGCCACGCCGCGGTGTACATCTCGATGAGCGAGCACGAAGGCTTCTGCGTGCCGCTCGTCGAAGCGATGGCCGCCGATGTGCCGGTGCTCGCCTACGCCGCCGCCGCCGTACCCGACACGCTGGGCGGCGCCGGCGTCCAGTTCTCGCCGAAGGATCTCGAATACGCCGCCGAACTGCTCGGGGCCCTCGCCTTCGACGACAGCCTGCGCGCGCAGGTCGTCGCGGGACAGCGCCGGCGGCTCGCCGATTTCGGCGACGTCCGCGTCACGCGCGAACTCACCACGCTCCTCCAGACCCTGTCGTGAAGATCGCCTTCGTCATCCAGCGGTACGGCGCGGAAGTGCTCGGCGGATCCGAGCACCTGTGCCGGCTCGTCGCCGAACGTCTGGCCGGCAACCACGACGTGGACGTGCTGACGAGCTGTGCGCAGGACTACGTCACCTGGAAGAACGAATATGCGGAGGGGGCCGATCGCGTCCGTGGCGTCACCGTGCGGCGCTTCGCCACCTCGGTCACGCGCGACATCGACGCGTTCAACGCGTACTCCGAGCGGATCTTCAACAACCCGCACAGCCGCGCCGACGAGATGGAGTGGCTGAAGCAGCAAGGGCCGTGGTGCCCCGGGCTCATCGAGTTCCTCCGGCGCAACCATCAACAGTACGACGTTCTGATCTTTTTCACCTACCTCTACGCGCCGACGGTGCTCGGCCTGGAGATCGCGCCGCAGCGCAGCATCCTGGTGTCGACCGCGCACGACGAGCCCGCGATTAAGCTTGAGATCTTCAAAGACGTGTTCCGCAAGCCGGCGGCGCTCTGCTACCTCACCGAGAGCGAGCGCCGCTTCGTCGACGTGCAGTTCCCGGAGCGGCCGATGCTCGAGGAAACCGTCGGCGTCGGCATCGATCTGGCGCAGCAGCAGGTCTATCCTCGCATTCCCGCGCCGTCGGATGAGGAGGACCCGCTTCCCTCGACCGCCGGCGGCGACGCGACCGAACCGGAGACCGATTTCGAGGGCACCGCCGCGACCCTCGACTTCCCTGAACATCTGCGGGCGCGCGGCGCCGTGTTTCGACGCCGCCACCGGCTCTACGGTCCGATGCTGCTGTACGGCGGGCGCATCGATCCTGGCAAGGGATGCGAGGAGCTGATCCACTACTTCACGGAATATGTGAAGGAGGGCGGCGATGCCACGCTCGTCCTCATGGGATCCAAGCTCATGGCGCTGCCGGAGGAGCCGTACATCAGATTCGCCGGCCGGCTCTCTGATCGCGAGCGGCTGCAGGCGCTCGAGGCGGCGACGGTCGTCGCCTGCCCGTCGCCGTACGAGAGCCTGTCGCTGCTGGCGCTGGAAGCGCTGTCGGTCGGCACACCGATCCTCGCCAACGCGCGAAGCGCCGTGTTGGTCGAACACTGCGTCCGCAGCAACGGCGGTCTGTACTACGGAGATCGCGATGAGTTCGTGGAAGCGCTGAAGCTGCTGGTCGCCGACGACAAGCTGCGCGCCGCCCTGGGGCGCAACGGCGCCGATTACATCCGCCAGAACTACCGCTGGGATGTGGTGCTGGCGAAGTACGAACGGCTCTTCGCCAAGATCAGAAACGCGCGCTAGCTACTTCTCGTCGAACACCACGGCTGGCGGCACGGCGCCCGCCGCGCTCTCCGCCGGCACCTGAGGCTCGACGGCAGACGCGGCATCCCCGCCGTTGCCGCTCCCGGTCCGCTTCCGCCGCGGCCGGATCTCGTACCGCTTGATCATCTCGTTCAGCGTCGTCGGCTTGATGTGGAGCAGTTCGGCGGCGCGCTTCTGGACGCCGCCCGCGGCTTCCAGCGTCGACTCGATCAGGCGCTTCTCGAAATCGGTGATGACATCCTTGAACGAGATCCCTTCGGGCGGGACGATGAACTGCGGCATCTGGAAATTCGGCGCCTTGCGGACATGATCGGGGATCATCTCGACGCCAATCGCGTTGCCGGGGCTCAGGACGACGGCGCGCTCGATGACGTTCTCGAGCTCGCGCACGTTGCCGGGCCAGTCGTACTCCGTCAGCAGATCGAGCGCGTCAGGCGTGAGCTCGAGCGGACCTTTCTTGTTTTCCTCGCCGTATTTCTCCAGAAAGTGATGGACGAGCAGCGGCACGTCGTCCTTGCGGTCGCGAAGCGGCGGGAGCTGGATCGAGATGACGTGCAGACGATAGAAGAGATCCTCGCGGAACTTCCCCTCTTCCATCATCTGGCGCAGATCGACGTTGGTCGCCGCGATGATGCGCACGTCGACCTTGATCGTCTCCATGCCGCCGAGCCGCATGAAGTCGCGCTCCTGGATGACGCGGAGCAGCTTGGCCTGCGTTTCCAGCGGCACGTTCCCGATTTCGTCGAAGAAGATGCTGCCCTTGTCGGCGAGATCGAACATCCCCTTCTTCGGGTAGACCGCGCCGGTGAAGGCGCCCTTCACGTGGCCGAAGAGGGTCGACTCCAGGAGATCCGGCGGCAGGTTGCCGGAATTGACGGTGATGAAGGAGCGCTCCGACCGCGACGAGTTCGCGTGGATGGCGCGCGCCACCAGCTCCTTGCCGGTGCCGCTCTCTCCCTGGATCAGGATCGTCGAGCGGCTGGGCGCCGCCTGGATGATGAGATCGAACACCTGGCGCATGCGCGGGCTGCGGCCGATGATGTTCGCGAACTTGTGGTACCGCTCCTGGATGTTCTGCCTGAGGCTGCGGTTTTCGTTGAGCAGCCGCCGCCGCTCCATCGCGTTGCGGACAACGACGAGCACCTCGTCGTTCTTGAACGGCTTGGTGATGTAATCGAAGGCGCCGGTCTTCATCGCCGCGATGGCGCTTTCGACCGACGCGTACGCCGTGATGATGATGACGTTGAGGTCTTCGTCGATGCGCTTCAGTTCGTCGAGCGTGGCGATGCCGTTGAGGCCAGGCATCATGATATCGACGATCGCTGCGTCGAAGGGCAGCGCGCGGGCCATCTCGAGACCCTCGGCGCCCGATGACGCCACGCGCACGTCGTACCCCTCGCGCGTCAGCAGCGTCTCGAGAATCTCGCGCATGATCTCCTCGTCGTCGACGACGAGGAGCGTGCCGTTGCGGGAAGTGGCCATGGTCAGTTTGCCCGGGCCGCCCGGGCCGCCGCCGGCGCCTGCGGCAGGGCCATCGTGAACCGCGTGCCCTGACCCACGGCGCTGTCGCAGAGGATGGTGCCGTCGTGCTCACGCACGATGCCGTATGTGATCGACAGACCGAGACCCGTACCCCGGCCGATCGCTTTTGTCGTGAAGAACGGATCGTAGATGCGTGCGATCTGCTCGGACGGAATGCCGGAACCGGTGTCGGCGATCTCCGCAATCACGCGATCGCCGTCTACGCGCGTCGCCACCGACAGCCAGCCGCCGCTCGGCATGGCGTCGCGGGCGTTGAGGAAGAGGTTCAGGAACACCTGCTGGAGCTGATGCTCGATGCCGAGCACGTTGACGGGCACCGGCGACAGTTCGCGGCGCACTTTGACGCTCCCGACCTCGAACTGGTGTTCGAGCAGCGAGAAGACGTCCATGATGACGGCGTTGAGATCCACCTCGACCCGTTCATTAGACGCCGTACCGGGACGTGACAGGTTCAACAGGCCGTTGACGATCTTGGCGGCGCGGAAGGTCTGCCGTTCAATCTTTTCGAGCAGGACCGTTCTCGGATCCGCCGGATCGGCGCCTTCGAGCAGCATCTGCGTGAAGCTCGAGATGCCGGTCAGCGGCGTATTGACCTCGTGCGCGACACCAGCCGCCAGCAGGCCGATGGATGCCATCTTCTCCGAGATTTGCAGCTGCTCTTCGAGCTGGACCCGGTCGGTGATGTCCTCGATGATCATCAGCATCCCGACGACCGCATCGTCACCAGACGTGTTCTGGAGCGGCACTTCGGTGGCGTTGACGAGGAGCCGCGGCATGCTGCTGTCGCGCGAGGACAGCGGCACCCGATAGAGCGTCGCGCCGTAGGGATGGTCCTGACGCGCGGCGCGCAGCGCCTCGACGAACGGCGCGTCGAAGAGATCGCCGAGCCGGCAGCCGATCGCCGCCTCGCGCGCGACGCCGTAGAACTCCTCGAGCGCGCGATTCCAGCGGACGATCTTCTCTTCCGCGTCGAAAACGACGAGCCCGTTGTCGAGCGACTCGAGAATGTTCTCGTTGAACTCCCGCATCCGGCCGAGCTCTTCAGCCTTGAGGTGGAGCTGCCGGTACAGCCGGCCGTTCTCGATCGCGGTCGCGACCTGGCCGGCGACGGCCGTCAGCAGACCGAGATCTTCGCTGTTGAACGGTTCGTCGGTCTCCTTGCGGCTGAGCGCGAGGACCGCTATCGTGCGCCCTTCGAACAGGCAAGGGACGAAATAGTAAATGCCGGCATCGCGCCAGGCTTCGACCTCTTCGGCGAGGAAGCGGGCAGCGGCGATGGGATCGTCGAGCGCGACGGTGTGCCCGCCATCGAGCCGCGACATCATCGACGACCGGCGCGGCAGGCGCGGCACCGGCTGCGCGAAACCGTAGTCGCCAATCGAGCTGAAGTCCCCCGGCCGATCGTCTCCCGCCTCGCCGGGATCGCCCAGCATCAGCGCCATCCGATCGACCACGAGTGTTTCGACGATGCGTGCCACTAGTCGCTGGCTGAGACGGACGATGTCGAGGTCGCTGTTCAAGTCGCGCGCAAAGGCGACGAGCGCGCGGCGGTAGTCGTAGCGATCGCGGTAAAACGCCCGATCGAGCGCGTCCTGGACCGCGTCCTTCACGGGGCGCGCCAGCAGGACGATCACGAGCGTCGCCAGCGCGGCGATGATCCAGTTGTGGTCGTCGGCGTCACTGACGAACACGAAGGCGGTCACCTTGCGCAGCCCCGCGTAGAGCGCCACACTGGCCGCGAGAAACGCGGTGTATGCGAAGCCGCGCTTGACGATGATCTCGACGTCGCGGAGCCGGTAGCGCACGATCGCGCAGGCAAACGTCAGCGGCACGACCGCCAGCAGCACCGCCGTCAGCTGCAGCTCGATCGGCGGGTTCACGCCGAAGACCCACGGCAGCGCATAGCCGAGCGCGAAGGGCCCGACGCCGAGCGCGGTGCCCCACGCGATCCAGCGCAGCTGGCGCCGGCCGGTGACCGACGTGATTTCACGAAAGGCGCGGACCAGCACACCCAGAGCCGCGGCCGCATAGACGAACAGGTAGACCGGCTCCGAGCGATCGAGCCACTCGAGCATGCGTGAAAACAGCGGGCCCGACAGGCTGCCCTGCGAGGCACGCGTCACGGCAATCACGCGCGCCGCGCCCAGCACGAGAGCCGGGATGTACATCAGCGGTACGAACAGCGCGTCGAGCCGTTCGACGTTCGTCGCCCGCCGTTCGTCGCGCGGCCGCGCGGGGAAGACCATCGTGAAATGGAGCAGGAGCGGCGGGAGCAGCGCGAACGCGATCGCGTCACCCCAGTAGAACGCCCAGTCCAGGCGATCGAACGGACCGTTGAACGAGAAGGTGAAGACACCGAAAAAGGCGACGCAGAGCCAGAAGAAATGCAGCGTGGCCTGATCGCGCGGACGGCGGACCCGGACTGACGCACCGACGAGCAGCGTGAAGAGGCCAACTGCGGCGAGCACGAAATACAGCGCATTGCCCCGCGGCGCCGGCGCGAGCACCAGCGCGATCGGCTGCTGGGCACCGGACCGCATCAGTGTGTAGACGAGACGGGTTCCGGCGTGACCGCGATGCTGATACTCGATGACGTCGGAGGGCGACTGAATCGGGAGACCGTTGACGGCGAGCAGCACGTCGCCGCGCTGGATCCCCGCGGCCTCGGCGGCGGTGTCGGCGGCGACCTCGGTGGCGGTGACGCCCTCCGAGCGTGCGGACCAGAGGACGCCGTCTTCGACTTCGTGCCACCGCGAGTACATCGCGACATTGGCAATGCCGAGCGCAACCAGCAGCAGGACGATCACGACGGCGAACACGGATCGACCCCAGACGAGCCAGCGGGCCTCGACAGGTTCGGCGTGATTCAACTCGGTATCGGCCATGATCGCTGGACTAGATGGTCGCTCGCAGAAACACTACGACCTTTGCTGAGACAGCAAAGGCCATACCTCGATCGCGGCATCGTCTGCCGCGCATAACATACTGAAATATATAGCTTTCTCGTCAAGTCAAGAGTCGAAAACAGACCTCGACTCCAACGATGCGGACCCTGATCTTCAATATTGTGGATCGCTTGCGCTGAGGCTGGGGCTGGGGGCGCCTCAGAACTTCAGCGTCAGGCCGCCGACGATGCGCTTGGGCGGACGAACGACGAGCAGCTCGTCGTAAATCGACTGATCCGAGGCGGTTTCGCGAAAGAAATTACGGACCGCGACCAGCATTTCCCATTTGGCATTGCTGAAATCCATGAACGGCAACGACTGCCGCACCTGGACGTCAAAGCGGGCGTCCACCGCCGGGCCCGGCGTCTGCTGCGACGCCGGACGGGCGTACGCGTTGCTCACGCGATACAGCACAACGACGCGCGTGGACGTCTCCGGCACTTCGGTCTCGATCGACGTCGCTACGTCGTGGATCTGCTGTCGGTCGAGCCGCAGCGCCAACGGGTCGAGCACCACCATATACCCGAGGTCCGGCGACGCGACGTGCGCGCGCGTCATCGAGTACTCGACCGAGCCGTGGACGCGGCCCGCGATCGCGGCGCGGATGCCGGCGCTCAGCCCCGAGGCGTCGACGTCGCCGACGTCGCCGAGGAAATAGTGGCCGACGGCCGACGGCGCGTTCGGCATGTTCACGCCGAATAGCGTCACGATCTGATCGGAGACGTGCTGTCGGAACGCCCGCAGCGAGATCGTGGCAGATGCGACGTCGCGCTCGACTTCGACTTCCAGGTGGTTCGTGCGCTCGGCTTCGAAGGGCCTGCCCGCGGCAATCGAGGAGAACGTGCGCTGGGGCGGCAGCAGGATGCCGCTGTCGATCCGCGGCATGAACTCCTCGGCGCCAGGCGCCACGGCGCGGCTCGAGAGCATTGTGCTGACACGGAAGTGTTCGACCGGCTCGTATGTCAGGGCGACGCGGGGGCTGATCAGGCTGCCGCCTTCGAGGTAGTCGTAGCGCGCGTAGCGGCCGCCGTAGGTCAGCGTCAGCTCCGGCGAGATCGAGAAGGTGTCGAAGGCGAAAATCGTGCCCGCGTTCCGGCTGCCGTCGGTGACGTCGCGCAATGTCGCGAAATTGCCACCCTCGTAGCGCTGCGTACTGTAGGCCAGGCCGATGTCGTAGCGGTGACGCGCGGGCGCACGAGTCGTGTACTCCCCGGCGACGATCCAGGAGGCGATATCGCCCTGTGTCAGCGCGGCACGCACCGTCCAGTCGGCGTGCTCGCCGACCGGCGCGCCCAGCGCGAGATACGCGGTGTTGTGCGCAAAGTTGTCCGATGAGAACAGCTGCTGCGGCGTATCGAACGACCCGGTCGTCAGCAGGTTGACCTGGCCGGAGAACGGTGTTGCCGCGAAAAAGTTCGAGGCGAGACGAGCCGACGAGTTCGTGACGCGGCCAAACACATTCTGACCGCCGAAGCCGGCATCGCCAGACGGCGCGTCGGCGCTCGCGACCATCGCCTCGGGAACCGTGGCGTCCTTCAGGATGGTCCGGCGCGCGTGGCGGAGGCGCCACGCGAGCTCGCCGTGATCGTCGTTGCCGGGCGTACCCGAAGTGTTTGCCGTGCCCGCGGGATCGGCCGCCGGCGGCGCCGCCGGTGCGTCAGCCGCCGAGGCGATACCGGCGGCCAGCACCGGATATGTGGCGGGCGTGTTCACCGCAGTCACGTGACGAAGGGCAATTGAAGAAGAGACGCGCGCGCTCGGCCGCACATCGACGACCTGCCCGCGCGACGCGACGAACCCTGTCTGATGCGCGCGCACGAGGTACGGTCCCGGCGAGAGCGTTCGCATCTCGAAATGACCGGCGCGATCGCTCACGGCAAATGCGGACGAGGCGCCGAGGGCGGACACCGTCGCGCCGGCGATCGGCGCCCCCTGCTCGTCCTGCACGACACCTTGAATAGAACCGGCCGCGATCGAGGCGATGTGCGTGACGGGACGCAGCTGTCCCGCGTTCTGTGCCGTCGACACCGCCGGCAGGCAGAGAAGCACCAGACCGCCGACGACCGCACGACGCGTCATCCGTGAACTGGTGCTCATCTGGTTGGTTCTCCGCGCGGCTGCGTTACGAGGGAGTGACGGTAAAGTTGATTTCCCGCGTCAACGTTTTGTTCGCGATCTTGTCCGTGACCTTGATCTCGAGACGGTAGTCGCCTTCCGGGAACGACGCCAGCGGCACGGCCTGGCCGCTTTGCAGCTGGTGTCCGGCGGCGAAGTCGAAGTTCGGCGGCAGCGTCTGCGCGTTCAGGTTCTGCGGGTTCGTCTTGTTGAAGAACTTCTCCGGCTGACCGGCCAGCTTCTGGTAGAAGTTGTACTCGACGCTGACGTCGGGTTTGTTCGCGCTGTCGACCTTCGGGTTGTAGATCAGCATGAACGTCGAGAGCTCGGCCTTCTTCGTGAACTTGGTTTCGAAGGTCGGCAGGATCTCCATCATGCCGAGCGCGTACGGGCGATCCGCCTGCTGCTGCGGCGTCAGCGGCGCCGGCAGCGGGTCGATCCGCTGGGCGACGATCACCGAACTCGTCTGAAGCTCGGAGTTCCAGAAATCCGGGACGTTCACGCTCTGTTTGATCCCGGAAATCTTCGGCGGGGGCGCGTTCTTCGGCGCTTTTTCCGGCGTCGGCTCCTTGGCGATCAGGAACACGTCGTAGTTGCCGGCGGGGACGGTGAAGGAGCGCGAAATCTTCATCGACGTCTGACCCGCGGTCACCGGCAGAAAGCTGATGTCCTCGTAGGCGTAGTCGGACTTCTTGTCCTTGTCTTTCTTGTCGTCCTTTTTGCCGGGCTCGGCGGCGGGAGCCGCGGCTCCTCCCTTCGACACGACGCGCCAGTAGAACGCGACCGTTCCGCCGCTGATCTTGGAGGGATCGATCTGTACCGTGAAGGGCACATATTCCTTTTGCCCCTGCGCCTTGAGGACGTCCTCGCGCAGCCATGTCATGGACAGATCGTTGGCGCCCGGCTGGCCGGCCGCGAGCTCGTCAACGCTTTTGACGATGCTCTGAATTTCCCTCTTTTGCGCTTCGTCTTTCTTCTTGTCGTCCTTGCTCTGCGCAAAGAGCCCGATCGACGACGCACACACCGCGAGGACGAAAAGCGCAAAGACGCCACGCCGCTGTTTCATAAAGCCTAGTCTCCCAGGATAAAGGGCTCACTCGATCAGCCCATAATAGGCGTGCCCTTCCGGTCAAGTCAAACCCTTCTCCAGGCAGCACTTCAGCCGGGTTTTGGGGGTCCGGGGCTATGCTAACATCCGGTTCTTGTCATGAGGCTGATCGACGTCACCGTGCCGCTCGACGCGCAGCTCCCCACGTATCCGCACAACACCCCGTTTACGCTGGAGCCGATCAAGCGGATTGCGCGTGGCGACAGCTCCAACGTCTCGACGCTTCACATGAGCGCTCATTCAGGGACCCACGTCGACGCTCCCCGCCATTTTTTTGACGATGGGACGGGGACCGAAGCGCTACCGCTCGAGCTGCTCGTCGGCCGGACCCGCGTCATCGAAGTCTCCTCCCGCACCGGTATCACCGCCGAGGATCTCGACGGCATCGACTTCTCGGATGACATCCGCGTGCTGATCAAGACGCACAACTCGCATCTGTGGGGCTCCCCCGAGTTCGAGACCGGCTACGTCGGGGTCACCGAGTCGGGCGCGAAGCGCCTCGTGGAGCGCGGCCTCAAGGTCGTCGGCGTCGACTACCTGTCGGTCGAACAGTTCCGGAAGCCGGGCGCACCGGCGCATCACATCCTCCTCGGTGCCGGCACCATCGTGATCGAAGGTCTGGATCTGCGCGAGGTCGATCCCGGCATCTATGAAATGTTCTGCCTTCCCCTTCGGATCGTCGGGTCCGATGGCGCGCCAGCACGCGTCGTGCTGCGCCGGAGCTGATCGCCCCGCATGTCGTCGCTGCTCGACGACAGCCTCGTCATCGTGCTGGCCGGCGGCGCCGGGGAGCGGCTGTATCCGCTGACGAAGGAGCGGGCGAAGCCGGCCGTCTATTTCGGCGGACCCTACCGCATCATCGACTTCTCTCTGAGCAACTGCATCAACTCCGGGCTGCGCCGCATCTTCATCGCGACGCAGTACAAGTCGCTGTCGCTGAACCGGCACATCCGCATGGGCTGGGGCATTGTCTCGGAAGAACTGGGCGAGTTCGTCGAGATCCTGCCGCCGCAGAAGCGGGTCAGCGAGCATTGGTACCAGGGCACCGCCGACGCCGTGTATCAGAACCTGTACTCGATCATGCGCGAGAATCCGCGGCACCTCGTGGTGCTGTCCGGCGACCACGTCTACAAGATGGACTACGCGCGCATGCTGCGGGTCCACCAGGAACGGAAGGCGGCCGTGACGCTCGCGACGATCGAGGTGCCGATTGCCGATGCCAACCGCTTCGGCATCATCGCGATCGACGAGACCGAGCGCGTGACCGGGTTTCAGGAGAAGCCGGCGCACGCCACCGCGATCCCCGGCTCGCCCGACTTCGCGCTCGCGTCCATGGGCGTCTACATCTTCGACACCGACGTCCTCGTGCGCGCGCTCGAGGCCGATGCGAATCAGCCGACCAACCACGATTTCGGCAAGGACATCATCCCGGCGCTGATCCACGACGTGCCGGTGTACGCCTACCGTTTCTACGACGAGAACAAGAAGTCGTCGAAGTACTGGCGCGACATCGGCACGCTCGACGCCTACTTCGAGGCGAACATGGATCTCTGCCAGGTGAACCCCGAGTTCAACCTGTACGATCCCGAGTGGCCGCTGCGGACCTATCAGCCCCAGGCGCCGCCCGCGAAGTTCGTGTTCGCCGAAGCGGGCAGCCGCTGCGGGCAGGCGCTCGATTCGGTGATCTCGCCGGGTTGCATCGTCTCGGGCAGCCGGATTACCGGCAGCGTGCTGTGCCCGAACGTCCGGGTCCACAGCTTCTGCCAGATCGACGAGTGCATCCTGATGCCTGGCGTCCGCGTCGGACGCCACGCGCGCATCAGGCGCGCGATCATCGACCGGGACGTGCTGATTCCGCGCGGCGCACTCATCGGCCACAACGCGGAAGAAGATCGCCGCCGCCACACCGTCACCGACTCCGGCATCGTCGTCGTCACGGTGGATGACGAGCCGTACATCGGGCCGCTCAGCGAAGAAGCGCTCCGTTTCGAAGCGGACGTCGATCGCCGGGGCGGGAAGGAAAGTTAAAAGTTACAAGGAAAAGGTAGAAGTGAAAATTACACGTGTGAAGGGGCGCGAGATCCTCGACTCGCGCGGCAACCCGACCGTGGAAGTCGACGTCACGCTCGCCGACGGCGCCTTCGGCCGCGCCGCGGTGCCATCGGGGGCATCGACCGGCGAGCGCGAGGCGCTCGAGCTGCGCGATGGCGACAAGGCGCGTTACGGCGGCAAGGGCGTGCGCAAGGCAGTCGCTCACATCACTGGGGAGATTGCGAACGCAGTGTGCGGTCCTGAGCTGGATCAGCGGGGCCTCGACGCGGCGATGATCGCGCTGGACGGCACGCCGACCAAGAGCCGTCTCGGCGCGAATGCTCTGCTCGGCGTCTCGATGGCCGCTCTGCGCGCGGAAGCCGCTTCGAAGAAAGTGCCGCTCTATCGCCACATCGGCAGCCTGTATGGGAACGAGACGTTTACCCTGCCGGTGCCGATGATGAACATCCTGAACGGCGGCGCGCACGCCGATTCCAGCGTCGACTTCCAGGAATTCATGGTCATGCCGCTGAACGCCGGATCGTTCGGCGAAGCGCTGCGCATGGGCGCCGAAATCTTCCACAGCCTGCGCGGGATCCTCAAAGGGCGCGGTCAGTCGACGGGCGTCGGCGACGAAGGCGGCTTCGCGCCGAATCTGAAATCGAACCGCGAGGCGGTCGAGGTCGTCCTCGAAGCGATCGGCAAGGCCGGCCTCAAGGCCGGCGAGGACATCTTCATCGCGCTCGACGTCGCGTCCAGCGAGCTGTGGGCCGGCGGCGGCACGTACACCTTCAAGAAATCGGGCGAACCGGATCGCACGTCGGTCGAGATGATCGCGCTGTACGAGGACTGGCTCCGCCAGTACCCCATCGTGTCGATCGAAGACGGTCTCGCGGAAGGCGACTGGGACGGCTGGAAGCTGCTGACGAAGGCGCTCGGCACGCGCGCGCAGCTGGTGGGAGACGACGTGTTCGTCACCAACCCGGAGATCCTGAAGAAGGGCATCGCCGACCACGTCGGCAACGCGCTCCTGGTGAAGCTGAACCAGATCGGAACCGTCACCGAAACGCTCGACGCGGTACGCATGGCGGCTGACGCCGGGTACGCGACGGTCATCTCGCACCGCTCCGGCGAAACGGAGGACGCGACGATTGCCGACCTCGCGGTCGGCACCGCCGCGGGGCAGATCAAAACCGGATCGGCCAGCCGCACGGACCGCATCTGCAAATACAACCAGCTGCTCCGCATCGAAGAGGAGCTCGGATCATCAGCGCGGTTTGCGGGACGAAGCGCCGTCCGCGCTTAGAGGTCCGGCCGAAGCCGGACACGACCGAAGACACGCGGACACTACATGGTAGTGTCCGGCTTGAGCCGGACTGAACCCACATGCATAAAGTCGTTCTGTTACGTCACGGCGAGAGTACCTGGAACAAGGAGAACCGGTTCACCGGTTGGCACGACGTAGATCTCACGGATCGGGGCCGCGAGGAAGCGCGCGAAGCTGGACGTCTGCTGAAGGAAGGCGGCTACGTGTTCGACGTCGCCTTCACGTCCGTGCTGAAGCGCGCGATCAAGACGCTGGGGATTGCGCTGGACACGCTCGATCAGCTGTGGATTCCGGTGACGAAAAGCTGGCGGTTGAACGAGCGCAGCTACGGCGCGCTGCAGGGACTGAACAAGGCGGAAACCGCCGCGAAGCACGGCGAGGCGCAGACCAAGATCTGGCGGCGCAGCTTCGACGTCCCGCCGCCCCCGCTGACCATCGACGACGAGCGGCACCCGTCGCACGATCCCCGCTACAGGGATCTGAAGCCGGCCGATCTCCCGCTGACGGAATCGCTGAAAGACACAATCGCGCGCTTCATGCCGTACTGGCACGAGACGATCGCGCCGGCGATCAAGTCCGGGCAGCGCGTCGTGATCGCCGCGCACGGCAACAGCCTGCGCGCTCTCGTGAAAGACCTCGACCACATCCCGGAATCGGAGATCGTCGAGCTGAACATCCCGACCGGCATCCCGCTCGTCTACGAACTGGACGACGACCTGAAGCCTGTCAGGCACTACTATCTCGGCGATCCTGCCGCCGCCGCGGCCGCCGCCGCTCGAGTGGCAAACCAAACAAAGGGCTAAAGGGCTAAGGGCTCGGGGCTCAGGACCGGAGGCCGGGCGAAGGCGTCAGGCGCGGTCGAACACGATCACCTGATCGAACGGCTTGCCGGCCGCGTCGATCCCCGAGACCGTGGCGGTCATGGTCTGCCCATCCTCGGACACCTCGTAGGTACCGCGGCCGAGGATCGTGCCGTCTTTCTTGCCCATCGATTCAAGGCGCCGCTCGCCCAGCGTGCTGAGAGCCACGAAGCCAGGCGCCTCCGGAATCGCGTGCTCCCGCCCGTCGGCGTGGA
>Ga0310810_10004338_pt1 | contig 15665 bp, 15 predicted proteins | sample NCmetagenome_FD_207641 | JGI IMG/M metagenome (GOLD analysis project Ga0310810, IMG submission 207641) | Soil microbial communities from experimental microcosm in Duke University, North Carolina, United States - NC | ecosystem: Engineered > Artificial ecosystem > Soil microcosm > Unclassified ...
GGCGCGAAGGCGGGCGCGTGGCTCACTCGCTGCCGCTCGTTCGCGCCTCGCGCTTTCGCGCCTCGCGCCTCGCGCCTCGCGCATCGGCTCGCATATGATCGGTGTCCATGACCTGCCGTCACTGCGGCACTGAAATCGCCGACAAGGCCATCATCTGCTACCGATGTGGCGCGGCGACCACCGACCCTGTCCGCCGCGCGGCCCCCATCCGTCCGCGGCGTGGACGGACGCTGTCGCTCGTCGGCCTCGTGCTGCTCGTACTCCTTGGCTTGTACTTGGGGCAGGCTGGCCAGACCATCCTGCCCGCGGGCAGGGGCTACGGTCTGGGCGCAGGCCTCGCCATCGGGATCGCCATCATCCTGCTCGTCGTCAGGATCAGCCGCCGGCGGTAGGGTCATTTGATACACTTCAGCTGTGCCAGACGCACGGTTGGAGGTCACGGACGCGCTCGGGCGGCGTATCGTGCCGATCGCGAAGGAAGCCTTCGGCATCGGCAGACGCGAGACGAATGACCTCCGTCTGGCGGGGAGCGAGGTATCCCGCGACCACGCCGAGATCGTGACCGCGGGAGGCGGCTTCGTCGTCCGTGACAAGCAGTCGCGCTACGGCACGTATGTCAACGACGAGCCGATAACCGCCGATCGGGTGCTGGTCCACGGCGATCGGATCCGGTTGGGCCGCTCCGGCGGCGCCGAGCTTGTCTTTCTCCTCGCCGACACCGGCCCGCCGCAGGACAAGGCCACGACGACCGCCATCGGCGACCTCCGCCAGATCGCGGCCCTCCTCGACGGGCTCCGCGCGCTTGGCAGCGGCCGCGTGCTGGACGATGTGCTGGCGCTGGTGCTGGATTCGGCGATCGAGGTCACGGGCGCCGAGCGTGGATTCATCATGCTCGCCAATTCGGAGACGAACGAGCTCGAGTTCAAGCTGGCGCGCGCGCGGCGGCAGCAGACGCTGCCCGGGACGAGCTTCGCCACGAGCCGCAAGATTCCCGAGGAGGTGTTTCGCACGGGCGAACCCAAGATCGTGGCCGATCTGCTCGACGGCGATCTCGCGAATGTGCACATGGGCACGGTGGCGCTCGGGATCCGGAATGTCCAGTGCGTGTCCCTGAAGCTCGTTCGCTATGTCGACCGCCAGGCCGATGCCGTTGCGGACGAGCGGCGCATCGGCGTGCTCTATCTCGACAGCCGCGAGAAAGGCTCGTTCCTGTCGGGTTCGACGCGCGGCGCGCTCGAGACCCTCGCCACGGAGGCCGCGGTGGCCATCGAAAACGCCCGTCTCTATCGGGAAACGATGGAGAAGGCGAGGATGGAGCAGGAGATGCGGATCGCGGCCGAGATCCAGCAGGCGCTGCTGCCCAAAGCCGGACATTCCGGTGCATTCTTCCGAACTTCGGCGTCCTCGATCCCCTGCCGGTCGATCGGAGGAGACTTCTACGACTACGTCGACTTGCCAACCGGCGCTTTCGGGTTCGCGCTGGGCGACGTCGCGGGGAAGGGGCCGCCCGCCGCGCTCCTCAGCGCGATGATGCAGGGCATTTTCGCCGCGCAGGCCGCGGCCAGCGATACGCCGTGCCAGACAATCGCGCGCGTCAACCTGGCTCTGTACAAGCGCGGGATCGAGTCGCGCTTCGTGACGCTGATGTACGGATCGCTCGAACCGGACGGCCGCCTGACCTATTGCAACGCCGGCCACAATCCGCCGCTGGTCGTGGGGAAGGCGGGCGTGCGCCGTCTCGAAGTCGGCGGCCCCATCGTCGGCCTCTTCGAGCACGCGGTGTTCGAGGAAGAGACGGTCCTGCTGGCGCCGAACGACTGGTTGATCGTCTTCAGCGACGGCGTCTCGGAAGCGATGTCGGCAAACGGTGACGAGTATGGCGAAGAACGGATTCTGGCCGTCGTCGATCGTGACACGAGTCTGGCCCCGGCCGACCTGCTCCAGGCCATCTTTGCCGACGTGCGCACGTTCACGAAGGGTGCCCCCCAGAGTGACGACATCACGGCGCTGGTGCTCCGTTATGACCCGCAGAAATCCTGACGCGGCCTCCGGCTCTTTTACAATCTAACCCGCAGGCAAGCCGTGGCAAGCAGCATCCCCTTGAACCGCATCGAAAAGCGGCTGCTGATCCTCTGGTTCGCCCTGGCGTTCGTGGTCTGGAACGGCGTGTACGACATGCGCATGCACGACACCGTGCGCGGCTACCTGCTGCAGGCCGTCCTCGCGCAGGGAACCCCCGGCGGCGGCATCGACATGCGCGCGTACCTCCATCGCGGTGTCGTCGACGCGATCGCATTCTCGACGGCCTGGGCCCTGGGCGTCTTCCTGGCGGGCATCGTCACCATGCGAACCTACCGGATACACTCTTCACCACACCGACCCCTGAGCACTGAGCACTGATGCACCCGCTGATTTACGACTGGAACCGTACCGACGCTGCCAAGCCGCGGACCGTGCTCCTGAACGATGAGACACTGCGCGACGGGCTGCAGTCGCCGTCGGTCCGGTGTCCGACGATCGACGAGAAGCTCCGCATCCTGCACCTGATCGATCGGCTCGGGATCGAGACCGCCGACATCGGCCTGCCCGGCGCCGGCCCGCATGTCGTCCGGGACGTCGAGCGGCTGGCCCGCGAAATCGCGGCGCAGCGCCTGAAGGTCCATGCGAACTGTGCCGCGCGAACGCTGATCGCGGACATCCGACCGATCGTGGAGATTTCGCAGCGCGTCGGACTGCCGATCGAGTGCTGCACCTTCATTGGGTCGAGCCCGCTGCGGCAGTATGCCGAAGGATGGACCCTGGATCAGCTGTTGGCGCTGACCGAGGAAGCGATCGCCTTCGCGGTCGGAGAAGGCCTGCCGGTCATGTACGTGACGGAAGACACCACTCGGGCGGATCCCGACACCCTGCGCGCGTTGTACTCGACGGCCATCCGTGCCGGCGCGAAGCGCCTGTGCATCGCCGATACCGTCGGCCACGCGACGCCGCACGGCGCCGCCGCGGTCGTGAAGTTCGTCGCCTCGGTGGTCGAGGACTGCGGTGGCGGGATCGGCATCGACTGGCACGGCCACCGGGACCGCGACCTCGCGGTCGTGAATACCCTGGCGGCGCTCGACGCAGGCGCGACACGGCTTCACGGCGCGGCGATCGGGATCGGCGAGCGCGTCGGGAACACGCCGATGGAGCTGTTGCTCGTGAACCTGGTCCTGATGGGCTACATCGAGCGCGACCTGGCCGCGCTGTGCGAATACTGCGACGCCGTTTCAGCGGCGACGGACGTGCCGATTCCGGCGAATTATCCGGTCGTCGGGCGCGACGCGTTCCGGACCGCCACCGGCGTGCACGCCGCCGCCGTCATCAAGGCGTTCCGGAAGAACGACCTGGCGCTGATCGACGCGGTTTATTCGGGCGTGCCTGCCAGCCTGATCGGGCGCGAACAGCAGATCGACGTCGGTCCGATGTCGGGGAAATCCAACGTCGTGTTCTGGCTCGAACGTCACGGCTTTACGGCGACCGACGAGCTCGTCGATCGGGTGATCGCGAGAGCGAAGCGTTCCAGCACCGTGCTGACCCGCGACCAGATTCTCGAGGAAATCAACCCGTAGGCGGCATCCGGGTCCTCAGCCGACGTGGACCCGCGGCCGGCGCGACGTATCGGGCTCGGCCTGGCGCAGCACCTCACGTGTGACCGGCGCCGTGTCGCCCTCGCCGAAGGCGAGGAACTTCAGCAGGTAGACAATCGGGTTGCCTTCAGTCCATCCGAAGTACGCGTGCGGCGTCTGGCCGGTGACGTCGCGGATATTCAGCAGGAGCGCCGCGATCGCGTTTGGCACGGCCGGGCTGACGCATCGCAGGATCTGGTGCCCGCCGACGTCGATGCCGGAGACCTGGAGGTCGCCCGCGAACTCCGACACGTCGCCCGGCCGAACCTCCAGGAACAGCACGCGGGCGTCCGGCGGCAGATGATGGGAATCGCGAGCCTCCCGCAGCTTGTGGTCGTACTCCTCGGGAAGTCCCGTGTCGGGCCGGTTCGCAATGATCCGGACGGGACCCGAACCGGCTTCGCGAATGTAGCGCCGCGCGTCGTCGTCGGTTTCCACGCGTTGCACCCGCAACTCGGTTGAACGCAGGACGCGCGAGACGAGCGAGGTGCCGATAATGATGGCGATGAACCACGCCGCGATCTTCACGCCGTCAGGGCGTTCGATGATGTTGAGCACGGTCGTGTAGGCGAAGACCAGCGTGATGGCGCCGAACGCCGTCGCCAGCCGCCGCCGGTGTCGGAACTTGAGCGTGACCGCGACTGCCGCGGAGGTCATCAGGACCAGCACGCCGGTCGCATAGGCGCCTCCCTGCGCCTGGACATCGGCGTTGAAAACGACGGTGATCAGGAACGTGATTGCGGTGAACAGGACGACGAGCGGACGGGTGGCCTTCGTCCACTCCGGCGCCATGCCATAGCGCGGCAAGTATCGCGGCACCAGATTCAGGAGACCTGCCATTGCCGAGGCGCCTGCAAACCACAGAATCGCGATGGTGCTGATGTCGTAGACCGTGCCGAACTTCTCGCCCAACCGTTGATGCGCGAGGTAGGAAAGCGCCCGGCCGGAGGCGACGCCGCCCTCGCGCAGTGCCCCCTCCGGAATGAGCATCGTCGTCACGACCGAGCTGCCGATCAACATCACGCTCATGATGAGTGCAGCGGTGCGCAGCATCCGTTTCGTGTTCCGGATCCGCCCTTCGGGCCGGGCGGGATCGTCGCCAGGGTCTCCCTTCACCAGCGGCATGACCGCGACGCCCGTCTCGAATCCCGAGAGGCCCAGCGCGAGCTTGGGAAAGACGAGCAGCGCGGCCGCCGCCATCATGAGCGGACTTCCGTGGGTCGAGACCAGCGCCGCCTTCCAGCGCGAAATGGACTCAGGATGGTGGAGGAGCTCGAGTACGCCCCACCCGATGACGACGGCGTTCAGGAACAGGTAAATCACCACGATACCGACCGCCAGGCCGATCGCTTCCTGAAACCCCTTGAGGAATACCGCGCCGAGCAACGCGAGCAGGGCCAACGTGATGACCACGGGATGGTCCAGCGTGTCCGGGACGAATGGATTGTGGATGATGTGCTCGGTCGCGTCGGCCGCCGAGAGCGTGATGGTGATGACGAAGTCGGTGGCGGCGAATCCAAGCAGCACCAGAACGAATGCTTTGCCGCGCCAGCGGGGCAGCAGATCTTCCAGCATCGAGATGCTGCCCTGGCCCTGCGGACTGGCCGCCGCGACGCGGCCATAAATGGGCAGCGCCCCGAAGAGCGTCAGCAGCACCAGGACGAACGTCGCGACCGGCGACAGCAGTCCCGCGGCGACGAACGCGATGCCCGGCTGGTATCCCAAGGTGGAGAAATAGTCGACGCCGGTCAGGCACATGACGCGCCACCACGCCGTCTCGTGAGCGTGGCGGACATGCGGGCCGACCGGTTCGGCCAGCCCCTCGAAGAACCAGCGGCTGAACCGCGGGGAAGCGCCTGATACGTCGATCACTCCTGCTCCTGTCTCTCGATCCACGATGTCCATGCCCCCGCGGCGGCCACCGCAATGACCGCATCAACCGGCCACGGCGCCAGCCAGAGGAGCCACGCCGCGGCAAACACGATCATAAGCGTGGCCAACAGCGCGACCAGCCGGAGCAGGACGATCGCCGGCGGTCGGCTCGCGGCACGAACCGGGCCGGACGTGAGGGATGAGTCGTGGTCCGTTCCGAAATCGAAAGAGGTAGCCATGCCGCTACCTCGCCAGATGAAAGGGCACACTCGTGACGATCACGCGTGGCCGGAACAACAGCGCGCCCTTGATGAGCAGCGCGCGTTGGTTGTGAAGAAGATGGTGCCACCAGCGCGCCGGTATGAACTCCGGAAGGACTACGGTGACGTAGCCGGCCGGATCCTCCCGCTGGACGGCCTCGATATACTCGAGGAGCGGCTCCATGAGCGACCGGAAGGGGGAGTCCAGCGTCACCAGCCTCGTGCCGCCGCCCCAGCGCGGCCACTCACTGCGGATCTGCGCCGTTGCCGCCGGATCCACGTCCACATACACCGCGCGCACGTCCTCGGCCAGAGAGCGAGCGTAGCCGAGCGCGCCGAGTACGGCCTGTTGAATTCCGCTGATCGGCACGAGCACCGCATTGTGCCGGCGCGGCTCGGGCGCGGTGTTGCGTACTGAAAGTTGCGCCGCGACGTGATCGTAATGACGTCTCGTGGCACGGAACAACATGACGAGACAGGGAATGAGCAGGATGATGATCCAGGCGCCTTCCAGCCCCTTGGTGAGCGAGACGATCACCAGGACGATTCCAGTCACGAGCGCGCCGAAGCCATTGATCGCCGCGCTCGTCCGCCACCCGCGCCCCTTCAGCCGGCGCCAGTGCAGCACCATCCCCGCCTGCGACAGCGTGAACGACACAAAGACGCCAATCATGTACAGCGGTATCAGCTGGTGGGTATCGCCATGGTAGGCAAGGAGCAGGATGCCGGCGAAGACGCTGAGCGCGAGGATGCCGTTCGAGAACGCGAGCCGATCGCCCTGATTCATGAACTGCCGCGGCAGGAACTTGTCTCGCGCGACAATGGAGGCCAGGCGCGGAAAGTCCGCAAAGGCGGTGTTCGCCGCGAGCACCAGGATGAGCATCGTCCCCGCCTGGACGGCGTAGTACGGGATCCCCCGGCCGGCAAAGATCCCGCGCGCGAGCTGCGACACCACCGTCTCCTGATCGCTCGGGACGATGCCGTAGGCCTTCGCGAGCAGCGTGATGCCCAGGAACATCGCGATCGAGATCACCGCCATCGTCATCAGCGTGCTGGCGGCGTTCCTGCTCTCTGGCGGCTTGAAGGCCGGCACGCCATTCGAGATGGCCTCGACGCCCGTCATCGCCGTGCAGCCGTTGGAAAACGCGGTCAGCAACAGGAACCATGTGAGCGTATGGGTACCCTGTTGCGCCGACGCCACAGGAGGGACCATCTGGACTCCACCCGTCAAGTACCTCCAGCCGCCGATGCCAATCATGGTCAGGACGCAGACGATGAAGAAGTAGGTGGGCATGGCGAAGATGCGGCCGGACTCGCGAATGCCCCGCAGATTGCCCGCCGTCAAGACCACGAGACAGCCGAGCGCCAGCTCGATGCGGTACGCGGTCCAGTGCGGGAACGCGGACGTAATGGCCGCGACGCCTGCTGCGATGCTGACGGCGACCGTCAGCACGTAATCGATCAGCAGGGCCGCGGCGGCAATCAGGCTGGACCGCTCGCCGATGTTTTCTTTGGCGACGATGTAGGCGCCCCCGCCGCCTGGATACGCGAAGATCGTCTGTCTATAGGAGAACACGACGATCGCGAGGATCCCGGCGATCACGAACGCGATGGGTGCGGCGAGTCCAAGCGCCCCGACGCTGACGAGCAGCAGGACGCGGAGGATTTCCTCCGTCGCATAGGCGACCGACGACAAGGGGTCCGACGAGAGCACAGCCAGTCCGGTGACTCTCGACAGGCGTTCATGGTGCGCGAGATGGGTGGGAATCGGGCGGCCGACGAGTAGCCGCTTCAGGTATGCGTACGCTCCGGCATCAGGCACGAGGTGCCTTCCAATCTGCCGGCGAGGTTAGCTGACGGGCTCGGGGTTGGAAGTCCCCGTCCGGGTGCGCGACCGTTCGCGCCTCCCGAATTCGCCCCGGCTGTCGACATTGACAGCGGTGGTTCCCCCGCGCACCGGATTAACGGCACTTAGGCAACTACGATCGTAGCGAGCCGCACGTAAAAAAGTCGTAAGGGAGGGGCCCCCGCGTTCCGGGCCGCGATAGAGGCTTTGTAATCCTTCTGTAATCCCTTGAAAACACAAGCCGGCGCAGTTGACCGACTATTTTGGTCGGATATAGGCTGGTCAGATGCTCGGTCCAAAACTCTGCCGCGTTTTCGCTGCCGTCTGCCTCTCGCTGCTGGCATCAGTCCCCACGCAGGCCCAGGATTCGCTGACGTTCGACATTCCCGCCGGTCCCTTATCGGTGTCGGTCCCAGCCTTCGAGGTTCTGACGAAGATTAAGGTCGACGTGCCGCGGGAGATCGACCTCAGCGGCATCGCTACCGCCGGTGTCACCGGGCGCCATACCCTGGAAGACGCCCTGGCCATCCTGCTGAAGGGCACCGGGCTCGCCGCGCGCAGGATAGCGCCCGGCGTGTACGCCCTCGGGCTTCCCGCCCAGACAGTCCGCGTCGAAGTCTTCAGCAGCGCGCCTTACGCCGCCGGGTCGACCTCCGCCGCGACGAAGACTGCCACGCCGGTCATGGACGTGCCGCAGACCGTGACCGTGATTCCGCGTGCGTTGCTGAACGATCAGGGGGCGCAGTCGATCGCCGATGCGGTGCGGAATGCGCCCGGCGTCACGATCAGCCAGGGAGAAGGGAACCGCGACCAGATCGTCCTTCGCGGAATCAGCACCAACTCCGACTTTTTCGTGAACGGAATCCGCGACGATCAGGAGCGGTTTCGCGACTTGTATAACGTCGAGAGCGTCGACGTGGTGCAGGGCCCCGCCGCCGTGCTCTTCGGCAGGGGCGGGGCAGGCGGGCTGGTGAATCTTTCCACGTGGCGGCCCGATCGGGCGTCCCGATCGAGCGCGGCCCTCGAGATCGGCAGCTCCAGTCACAAGCGCGCGACGACCCAGCTGGCGGTGCCGTTCGGCGCGCGCGGCGTCCTGGGCGTGAGCGCCATGGGCGAGGACTCGGACGGCTTCCGCCAGGGATTCTTCCTGCGCCGGTACGGGATCAACCCGACCGCGGGGCTCGAGCTCGGCAAGCATTCCCGACTCGTCGTCGGCATCGAACACATGCGCGATCATCGCCTCGCAGATCGCGGCATTCCCTCCCGCGACGGACGGCCCGTCGAGATCGACCGCGCGCAGTTATTCGGCTCGCCGACACAGAACGACGCGAGGAGCGGTGTCGACAGTGTCACCACATCGATCGAGCACACGTTCGGAAACGGTACCCTGGTCCGGAACGTGTTCCTGGCAGGACGCTACGACAAGTCCTACCAGAACGTGTATCCCGGCAGTGCGGTGAACACGCGCGACACGCTTGCGCTCTCGGCCTACAACCACGACATCGATCGCACCAACGTCTTCAGCCAGAGCGACATCGTCGCCCACACGAAGACCGGGGGCCTCAGGCACACCATCCTGGCGGGCCTGGAAGCCGGTCGTCAGTACCAGGACGAGTTCCGGCGTACGGCCGCCAACCTGGTGGATGTGCCGCTGTCCGATCCCGTCCGCGACGCCGATTTCGCCGCCGCGCCCGTAACGGTCGATCGCCGCGCAAGGGCGGATGTACTCGCTCTGTATTTGCACGACCAGGTGCAGATCGCCCCGCACTGGAAGGCGGCCGCAGGCGCGCGCCTCGATCGCTTCGGCGTGCAGGTCGACAGCCGTCTCGGATCGGGATCCCGGCTGGAGCGGACCGACATCGCCGTCAGCCCCCGCGCCGGCGTCATCTTTCAACCGTCGCGGGCGGTGTCGATCTACGCGAGCTACGCGTCGACGTTCCTCCCGAGCGGCCAAACGCTCGGCCTGGCGACGAACACCGCGGAACTGACGCCCGAGAACGCGAAGAATTACGAGGTTGGCGCGAAGCTGGACGTTGTGTCCCGACGACTGCAGCTTGCCGCCGCGGCCTTCCGGCTCGATCGCAACAACGTCAAGAACGTGGACCCGACTGATCCGACGAAGCTGGTCCTCACCGGTCAGCAGCGCGCGGAAGGCGTGTCGCTGTCGATCGCCGGCGACTTCCGGCGGCTCCGGGTCTCCGCCGCCTACGCGCACCAGCGCGCGCGGATCGTCAAAGACATCGCGGCCGCGCCGGCCGGACGGGCCGTGGGCCTGGTTCCGAACGACCGCCTCAGTCTCTGGGCGACGTCGGACGTGACGAACCGCGTCGGGCTGGGCGGCGGAGTGATCAGCCAGGGCGCGTCCCGCACCTCATTCACCAACCAGGTGACGCTCCCGGCATACACGCGTACGGATGCCCTCGTGTATTACCGCCTGGGCCGGCATCGGCTGTCGCTCAACGTCGAGAACCTGTTCGACGCCCGGTACTACCCGACGGCGAACGGCGACAACAACATCTCCCCAGGGGCGCCGAGGAGCCTGCTGCTGTCGCTGAGAACTGTTTTTTAGAGGTCTAGACTTCAGACCTCTGCGATCGCCGCCAGCCGCACGGCCAAAACGTCGTACGAGGCGAGCGCGCCCCTTGCACTAGGATCGTTGACGGACACCATGGCGGCGCGCATTCTCATCGTCGACGACGAGCCGAGCATCCTGGCGACCATGGCGCCGCTGCTTCGGGCTCGCGGCTATGAAGTGGCCACCGCGACCAGCGGCCAGGGGGCGCTGGACGCGGTCGATCGCCAGCCGCCCCAGCTCGTCGTCCTCGATCTGGGCCTGCCGGACATCGACGGGGTCGAGGTGTGCCGGCGCCTGCGTGAGGGCCGCGCCATTCCGGTGCTCGTGCTGTCCGCGCGAAACGCCGAACGCGACAAGGTGTCAGCGCTCGATGCGGGCGCCGACGACTACGTCACCAAGCCGTTCGGATCGGAGGAACTGCTGGCGCGCGTCCGCGCGGCACTGCGGCGAAGTGACTCGGCGCCCCCGGTCGCCGGACCGATCGTGCGCCGCGACCTGACCGTCGACGTCGACAAGCGGCGGGTGATGCGCGGCGCCGAGGAACTGAAGCTGACGCCGAAGGAATTCGAGCTGCTGGTCTTCCTCGCGCAGCAGCCCGGGCGCGTGCGGACGCGCCGCGCGATTCTCAACGCCATCTGGGGGCCGGGCGCCATGGATCAGCCCGAGCATCTTCGGGTCCTCGTGAACTCACTGCGCCGCAAGCTCGAGCACGATCCGGCGAAGCCCCGCTACATCCTGACCGAGCCCTGGGTAGGATATCGGTTCGCGGAGGAATGAGCTCCGCATCTACGAGCAGCAGGTCGGGCCGCAGCAGGACGCAGTCGCCGGCTTGCGCGCGCGCACGAATGCGCTGGCAAAGCGGTCCTGGACCTGCGGCGCCAGCCGGTCGACGTCGATGCCGCTCTCGGTCAGGAACGTCCGCGCGTCGTCGATCTTGTAAACCCGCCACGGCTCGACTTCGACGTCCGTGAAGCCGGCCGCGCGCAGTTTCGCGCCGTACTCCCCCTCCTCGAGCGCCCCGGCGATGCAGCCCACCCACAGCTCCATGCTGCGCCGGATGGCCTCGGGTACCTCGCCGCGCACGACGACGTCCGAGACGGCGAAGCGGCCTCCGGGTTTCAGCACGCGAAACGCCTCGCGAAGGACCGCGTCCTTGTCGCTCGACAGATTGATGACGCAGTTCGAGATGATGACGTCGACGGAGTCGTCAGGCAGTGGAATCGCTTCGATCGTGCCCTTGAGGAATTCGACGTTGACGGCCCCGGCCTTCCGCTGGTTCTCACGCGCGAGCGCGAGCATCTCGTCCGTCATGTCGAGCCCGTACGCCTTGCCCGTGGGACCGACACGCCTGGCCGATAACAGTACGTCGATGCCGCCGCCGGACCCGAGGTCCAGGACGGTCTGTCCGGGCTCGAGCGCGAGCAGGGCCGTCGGGTTGCCACAGCCGAGCGACGCCGCCACCGCATCGGCCGGCAAGCCGCTGGTTTCCGCTGCCGAGTAGAGGTTCGAGGTGATGGGATCGCCGCACGACGTTTCCAGGGAGCCGCAGCACCCGATTCGGGTCTGAGCGGACGACCCGCTCACCGAGGCGGCGAAGGCGCCATATTTGTCACGAACGGCCTGGTTGATGTCCGACATTGTCACTGCTCCTTGTATTCGCAAATACGAATATAAGAAAATCTAGCGCACACCTATATATCTGTCAAGACAAATATATTGACACCATAAACAGCATCAACGGGTCGGTGTTGGCCTGTGGCGGATGTCGCGTGCTCTGCGTTTTGCCGTGGCCGGCGCGAGGGAATCGAGCAGAAACGCCGGACGGTTTGCGGGGGTGGCGGCGAGCGTCGCGTCCCAGGTCTTCAGCGTCGCCTTCATCGCCCTGCGGGTGGCCGTCAGTTCGGCGATCTGCCGGTCGACCGCGTCGAGCATGCGCGCCGCGGCGGCCCGGACGTCGTGGCATGGCTTGCCGCCGCCGTCGCGGACACCGAGGAACCTGCCGATCTCCCGCAGTGAGAATCCGAACCTCTGGGCGTTTCTGATGAGTGCGAGCCGGTTGACGACGCCGGCGCGGTACTGGCGATAGCCCGCCGGCGTCCGGATCGGCTTCGGCACCAGCCCCACGCGCTCGTAGTACCGGATCGTGTCGCGGCTCTCGCCCGTTCGCGCGGCGACGTCCCCGATCGTCAGAAACGATTCCATCGACCGATGATATCCGCCGCTTGACTCTGGAGTCCACTCCAGGGTTTACCATCGCGCCATGACTTACACCGCATTGCTCGTCGCCGCGCTGGCGCTTCCTGGCCAGCATGTCCACACACCGGGCGGGATGGATTTCGACCAGGACAGGACCGCGCACCACTTCCGCCTTGCCGGGGATGGGGGCGCCATCGAGATCGAAGTGCGCCGCGCCGCCGACGTGGAGCTGCGCGAAGCCGTGAGGACCCACTTGCGACACCTCTCGCAGGAGTTCGCGGCCGGCAATTTCGACAAGCCGTTCGCGACCCATGGTGAAACACCTGACGGCGTCACGGACCTGATCCGGCTCAAGGACGCCATTGCCTATAGCTTCGAGAGGATGAAGGGCGGTGGCCGCGTCCGCATCCGCGCCGCCGGGCCGGAGGCACGCGACGCGGTGCACGCGTTCCTCAGGTACCAGATTCGCGAGCACGCGACCGGGGATACGCTGACGGTGAAGAAGTGACGTCTGCGGATTCCTGGCCCCGGGCCCCGGCCGTCCGTCTCAAATCTGCGGTATAACGCTTCGGGCGCGACGCTACGAAGGGGGACGACGGATGGGAGCCGTTCGCCGCATGTTCGGTCCGAGCCAGAAGGAAATCTGGCGGCAACTCAGCGAGGAGATCCACGCGACGTACGTGGACGGCGGATTCTGGAAAGGCGACCGGGTCGAGGCCTCTCACGGCCAGTGGACGGTCACGCTCGACACCTACGTCGTTTCCACGGGCAAAGTCACGATTGTGTATACGAGGATGCGAGCCCCGTACGTCAATCCGGACGGTTTCCGGTTCCGCGTCTATCGCCGCGGCGTGTTCAGCGATCTCGGCAAGCTGCTGGGTATGCAGGATGTCGAGATCGGCCATCCGGAATTCGACCGCGACTTCATCATCAAAGGCACCGACGAAGGCAAGCTCCGGCGGCTGTTCTCCAATCCGAGGATCCGGGCGCTGATTGAGGGGCAGAAGGGCATCGATCTCTCGGTGAAGGATGACGAGGGATGGTTCGGGGCGAAGTTCCCGGACGGTGTCGACGAGCTCGGGTTTGTGGTCGTTGGCGTGATCAAGGATATCGAACGGCTCAAGCAGCTCTACGAGCTGTTTGGCGAGACGCTCGACGAACTCTGTCGGATGGGTTCCGCCTACGAATCAGATCCCGGGTTCAAGCTCTGACCTCAATGCGGCCGTCCGTCGGCGCGCCTCCCGGCGATCACAAACGCGAGACCGAACATCAGCAGGAAGCCGCCCCAGATCAGATCGACGTTGATCCCGAGCGACCGGTCGAAAATCGCCCGGTCGGCGACGAGACCGTATCCGCTGAGCAGCGTGCCGATGACGGTGAACATCATCCCGATGGGAAGGCGGATGTCGAGACCCATGTGATCCTCAGTAGAAAATGATGTTGAGCAACGCCACGGCCGCCAGAACGATGACCCCGAGCACCGCCGGGCGCATGTACCACCGCGTTTCGCCATCGTCCTGCCGCGGCGTCAGCGAGTAGACGAGGCCGGTCAATTCCGCGTCGGGCCGCGGGCGGGTAATGAAGCTGACGAGGATGGTGACGACGAAACACACCGTCCAGGCATCGATCGCCGTCCAGAAGTTCTGAGCCATCTCGCTGTAGTAGGTGTGCGTCACGCCCAGCCAACCGCCCTTCACTCCGGCGATCGCCCCGGCCGGCAGCGTGAGGCCATGGTGCAAAGCGGCGGCGGCGGTTCCGGTGAGCAGGCCGGCGAACGCCCCATGGCCCGTGGTCCGCTTCCAGAACATGCCCAGCAGGAAGGTCGCGAGCAGCGGGGCGTTGACGAAAGCGAACACCAGCTGCAGGACGTCCATGATGTTGTTGAATTGCGCCGCCACATACGCCGTCAGCACCGACGCCGCGATGCCGAAAACCGTCGCCAGCCTTCCCACCATCAGGTAATGCTTGTCGGTCGCGGTCTTGTTCAGATACGCCTGATAAATGTCGTACGTCCACACCGTGTTGAAGGCCGTGACGTTGCCGGCCATGCCGGACATGAAGCTCGCGAGGAGCGCGGTCAGGCCGAGGCCGAGCATGCCGGGCGGAAAGTAGTGCAGCAGCATCACCGGGATCGCGAGGTCGAAGTCGCGCTCCGTCGTCCCCGCCTTGAAGGGGATGAGGCCGCCCGACAGCGCGATCAATCCCGGCAGGATCACCAGGAAGGGAAACACCATCTTGGGAAAAGCCCCGATGAGCGGTGTCCGCCGCGCCGCGCTCATCGAGTTGGCGGCCATCGCGCGCTGGACGACGAGGAAGTCGGTGCACCAGTAGCCGAACGACAGGACGAAGGCGAGCCCCATGCCCAGCCCGAGCACTTCGACCCCCATCGGGTTCGTTTCGGGCGATCCCATCCCGCGCCATGTGTGGACGAAGGCCGCCGGCAGAGTGGCGCGCAGGCCCTCCCACCCGCCGACGTCGCGCATGCCCAGATACACCAGCGGCAGAAACCCCGCCACGATGAGGAAGAACTGGAGCACCTCGTTGTAGATCGCGCTCGACAGCCCGCCGAGCAGCACGTAGGCCAGGACGATGACGGCCGACAGCAGGACCGACGCGTGGAAAATGTATTGCGGTCCGAGTCCCATGGCCAGCACCGGCGCGTCGAAGATGTGCAGGACGCCGAGCAGCCGTGCCATCGCGTACATCGAGATGCCGGACGAGAACACGGTCATCAATGCGAACGAGAACGCGTTGAACGCCCGGGTCTTCTCGTCGAAGCGGAGCCGGAGGTACTCCGGCACGGAGCGGGCGCGCGAGCCGTAGTAGAACGGCATCATGAAGACGCCGAGGAAGACCATCGCCGGCACGGCGCCGATCCAGTAGAAGTGGCTCGTCGCGATCCCGTATTTCGCGCCGGAGGCCGCCATCCCGATCAGTTCCTGGGCGCCGAGGTTGGCCGACAGGAACGCCAGGCCGCAGACCCAGGCGGGGATGTTCTGACCGGCCAGGAAGAAGTCCTTGCTCGTGCGCGTATAGCGCTTCAGCGCATACCCCACCCCCAGCACGAACCCGAAGTACACGAGCATCAACAGCCAGTCGATGGTGGTCAGTGACATGAGCGGCGACAGTATATGGGCGAATCGCTAATCCCTGATCCCTTGTCCCGAATCCCCAATCCTGAATCCTGAATCCCCAATCCTGAATCCTGAATCCCCAATCCTGAATCCCTGACCAGCGATTCGGGATTCGCGATT
>Ga0310810_10004340_pt1 | contig 15660 bp, 16 predicted proteins | sample NCmetagenome_FD_207641 | JGI IMG/M metagenome (GOLD analysis project Ga0310810, IMG submission 207641) | Soil microbial communities from experimental microcosm in Duke University, North Carolina, United States - NC | ecosystem: Engineered > Artificial ecosystem > Soil microcosm > Unclassified ...
CGAGATCCACGACCGCGTCGCCCGCCTTGAGCAGCCGATAGCGCTCTTGCAGCTCGAGCAGTTTGTAGGCGGCCCGCGAACGGTAGCCTTCCTGCTTGGCTTTTTGGTAGTAACGATCGCGCGGGTTATAGGCCATGAAACGAACCGGCTTGAAGGATTCAGCCATTGTGCCAGTTCACCGACAAAAAAAAAGCCCGGAGTGATTTCACTCCGGGCTTTTGATTATGGATCAGGCTTTACTTTCAGCGCGCTCCCTGCACCTGAAACTCGACCCGGCGGTTCACCGCGTGCGCCCACTGGGTATTTTGATCGATCAACGGTTTGGCTTCGCCGAGGCTTGCGGCCGACATACGATTGGGTTCGATGCCCAACGCGGCCAACTCGTTCATCACCGTCTGCGCGCGCCGCTGGCCGAGCTTCTGGTTGTACTCTTCGTTGCCGGCGGCATCGGTATGGCCTTCGATCGCCACGGTTAAATCGTTTTTCTCCTTGAGCCGCTGGGCCGCCAAATAAACCTGGCCCTTGCCGAGGTCGGACAGCTCGGCGGAGTCGAAACGAAAAGCGACGGCAGGAAAAACTACTTTTTCGACTTCGACGATTTTAGGCACTTCCTTAACGATGATTTTTTCCACCGGCACCTGCACGACTTTCACGGTTTCCGGCGCGGAAGGTACCGCGGCCTGCGGCGCAGGCGGAGCGACGGGCTTCATCGGGACTTTCTTCGGGACACCGTAATCCTGCACAGGCTGCGGATCGGCCAGGATAGATGGATGCGGGTTATGGCCAAAAAAGGCTTCCTGGGGCGCGGTTGCGCTCACAAGGAAGTGAAACGGTCGAAAGATCGTCCATTCCGCCAGCCAGCCCACCGGGTGAAGCAGATAGGCGGCAACGCGCAAGGGATTGGATTGGCTATCGTCGTATTCATCGGGTGCTGCCTGCGCCGGTTTGACCGCAAGTGCCAATACGAAGAGCAATCCTAGAGCAAAAAACCGCGGATTTTTCATGGACATTCTCCTTGAGGAGTCAATCAATCGTAAGTTTAGGCTCAAGCAGGTTTTTTGTCAAATTTCCAGAGCATCGGTTGCTTGTAAGCTTGGACGCCATGTTCTAGAAAAAATCAGCGCGCGAGGTGCAAAGATTGGCGCTGCGCCGCGGGCGCGGGAGGCAAGCATGAGCATTGCGTTGGTAAAGAGCGGCCGCTCGATCACGATCACCTGGGAGCGCCCGCCGTTGAATGTTTTCGATCTCGCGCTTTTGCGCGAAATGGATCAGGCGCTCACGGCCTGCGCCCAGGACGCCGAAGTCGACGTGGCGGTGTTTCAAGGAGCCGGCACGCGCGCGTTTTCAGCCGGTGTCGATATCCGCGACCACAGCCGGGAAAAAGTCCCCGAGATGCTCGAGACCGTACACGGTGTCATTCGTAAAATGCTGGCGCTGCCGCAGGTAACGATCGCCGCCGTGCGCGGGCTTTGCCTCGGCGGCGGCTGTGAAGTCGCCAGCTCCTGCGATTTGATCATCGCTGCCGAGGACAGCACCTTTGCCACACCCGAGATCCTGGTCGGCTGCTATCCACCGGTGGCACTGGCGCGCTTCGCTCAACTGATCGGCTATCACCGAGCTGCCGAGATGATTCTCACCGGACGGCGCTTCTCTGCGCGCGAGGCGCAGGCTTTGGGCTTGATCAATCGCATAGCGAATGTCGAACAATTCGATTCGGGAGTGAGTGAGCTGGTAAACGAGCTAACGAGCAAGAGCGGCAGTGTGCTCCGCCTGACTTTGAAGGGTCTCCGCGAGCAGTCCTGCGCCGGCTTCGATCAGGCGCTCAAACGCTCCGAAGAAATTTATTGCCACGAGCTTCTTCAGACCGAAGACGTGGAAGAGGGTGTCAGCGCTTTTCTTCAAAAGCGCGCCCCCAAGTGGCGCCACCGTTAGGCAATGCGCCTACCGCGCCTGAGTTCCCAAAGCCCAAACCATATGTTATTTTTGCGTGAATGGCGGATTTCGAGGTCAAGATTGCCAGCGGGCCGGGCGAGATCGAGCAGGCCCAGCGGCTTCGCTTCGATGTCTTCAACCTGGAACTGCACAAAGGCCTGGCATCCTCCTACGAGCGGGGCTTGGACGTCGACGAGTTTGATCCCTATTGCGAGCACTTGATCGTTCGCGAGCTACGCGGCGGCGAGGTGGTCGGCACCTACCGGCTGCTGCGCGGCAAAAAGGCGCGCCGGCACATCGGTTTTTATTCAGAAAAGGAGTTCGATCTCAGCCGCATCAAAAAACTCGACGGGGAATTGATGGAGCTCGGCCGCTCCTGTGCGCGCAGGGATTTTCGCGATCGGGCGCTGATCCCGCTCATGTGGGAGGCGATTGCTGAGCAGATTCGCAAGCACGATGTCCGCTATCTTTTTGGTTGCGGCAGTCTCTACACCACCGATGTGGTGGAAGTGAGCGCGATGTTTTCGCTCTTGAAAAGCAAATACTATGCGCCCGACGCCTTTCGCGTGGTGCCGGTGGCAAAGTGCGCGTTCGGCGGTGTCAGTGATGATGCGCCGATCGCCGACGAGCAGGCTTTGTATCAGAAGCTGCCGAGTCTGATCAAAGGCTATCTGCGTATCGGGGCTCTGGTGTGCGGTCCGCCGGCCCTCGACCGTGAATTCGGCACCGCCGATTTTTTTTTGCTTCTGGATTTTGCGAGCCTCAAGGGCGAGTATCTGAAACGGCTCGGCCTGGGCGAGATCAGGGTAAACGATGCGCCTGCTTAAATTAGCTGCGTTTCTCTCACTCTGGGCAGTGTTTTTCGCCCTGGTGGGGATCGTGCATGTATGGATTTCGGTTCTCGGATTGCCCAACCGCTGGAAGATTATCAGCCGGCTGAACCGCAATTACACTCTTCTCCTGCGTCTTATTCTCAACATCAAAGTGACCATCGCCGGGGACGAGGGCCAACTGGAGCGCGGCGGTTACGTGATCATCGCCAATCATGTGGGCTACGTGGACGGCATCGTACTCGGCAGCATTTTTCCGATCATCTTTGTCTCCAAGCGCGAAGTGAAAAAATGGCCGGTGGTCGGGCAGTGGAACGTCCTCTGCGGGACCATTTTTATCAACCGCCAGCGGAAAAATCAGGTGGGCGCGCTGATCCGCGAGATGAGCCGGAAGCTCAAGCAAGAGGCCAACATCCTCTTATTTCCCGAGGGCACTTCGACCAGCGGCGAAAAAGTGCTCCCCTTTCAGACCGTGCCGCTCGCCGCGCCGCTGCGCAGCCGCTCAATCATCGTGCCGGCGACGGTGACCTATAAAACCATCAACGATCAGCCGGTCACTCCTGCCAATCGCGATTTGGTGTACTGGTACGGTGACATGGATTTCGTCACCCATCTCTGGAAGTTCCTCGGTCTCCGCGGCGTCGAGGTTTTGGTGACGATCCAGCCGAAGATCGAATGTTTTCGGTATGCGGATAATTCGGCAGGGCGAAAAAAACTGGCCGAGGACTGTTACAACCGCGTCCTCGGCCGAGTCACGAACAAAGATTTACCGCTTGACGACGACAGCGACAGCACCGACGAGCCGTCGACTCCGTTACTTTCCAGTTAGCTGCTTTTTGATATTTTCGACGAATTCCTTGAGCATGGCGTCGGCCTTTTTGCGGATGATCGGCTGACCGAACTCGCCGATCTTGCCCAGGATATTTACGTCGGTTTCCACCGTGAGCTGGGTCTGATTGGCGCTGACCTCTTTGAGCGTCATGCTGGTCTTGCCACTCACGGCGCCGGCGGCCATGCGGTCTTTCGCTTCAGCGCGGAGCGCCGCCCGCCAGTCGTTTTTGTTCTGCTCTTCGAGAATGATCTTGCCTTGCAGGTTGAGCTTGATCGGTCCGACGCGTACGGTCAGCGCGCCTTCGTAGGTCGTGTCGTCGATCTTGCTCACCGACTCGACGCCGGGCAGCGATTTGGCGACTTTGGGCACGTCCATCAAAAAATCCCAGAGCGGCTCGCGGGCCACCGGGATCTCGGCAGTTTGGCTGAATTTCACTTTCTCTTACCTTTCTTCGGAGCTTTCTTCTTTGCCGCGGGCTTCTTTTTCATCGGTGCGGCCTTAGCGCGCGCCTGCTGGCGCAGGTCGGCGAGCGCTTTCTCCAGGGCGCGCCGGACAAACACGGCCGCCATATCTTTTTTATAACCTGCCGAGCCGCGGAAATCACTCACCGGATCGACTGCATCCTTGGCCTTTTCGCCGGCTTCCGCGAAGGCTTCGGTCTTGAGCGGCTGGCCGCGCAGAACGGCTTCGGCGGCGGTGGCGCGAATCGGGGTCACGCCGACGCTGCCGAGCGCGATGCGCACATCGGCGATGTTCTTCATCGATTTATCGAGAGTCAACACCGCCGCTGCCGACACGGTGGCATAATCGTCGGCCGTGCGCGGCAAAAATTTGATATAAGCCGCGCCGGTATTCGGCGCCAGCTTCGGCACCATCACTTCGGTGATGATTTCGTCTGGTTCCAACACGGTTTCGTAATAGTCTTTGAAAAACTCATCCAGGGCCAGGGTTCGGTTGCCATTCGCCGAAGTGGCTTTCACCGTCGCACCGAGGGCGATCAGACTCGGCGGCGGATCCTGATTGGGATCGGCGTGGGCCAAGCCGCCGCCCACCGTCGCCATGTTGCGGATGCGCAACGTCGCCACGTGATGATAGGTCTCCGCGAGCATCGGCAAGCGCCGGCGCACCAGCGGCGAGCCTTCCACGGCGCGATGGGTCGCGAGGCCGCCGATGCTCAAGCCGCCGTCCTTGAGTTCGATGCCGTTCAGACCGCGCACCGAACCGAGGCTAACAAGACAGCTCGGCCGCACGAGCCGCTGCTTCATCATGATCACCAAGGCCGTGCCGCCCGCGATCAACTTGGCGTCGGAGCCGAACTCCTTCAGCGTGGCGTGAACTTCTTTGAGATTTTTCGGAGTGCGATATTCGAAAGGTGTCATGGCGTGTCCTTGTTATTTGGCGAACTGATGCGCCTTCTGGATCGACTCGATGATCTTGTAGTAGCCGGTGCAGCGGCAGAGATTGCCCATCATCCAATCCTTGACCTCGTCCTCGGTGGGCTTGGGTTTTTCTTTGATGAGCGCGGTCGCCGCGACCACCTGGCCGGGCGTGCAGATACCGCACTGAAAACCGCCGTATTGGATAAAGCTCTTTTGCACCGGGTTGAGCTCGCCGTTTTTGGCCAGACCTTCCACGGTCGTGATGTCGCGTCCGTCCACCATCACAGCAAGCGTCAGGCAGGCGCTGATCATATCGCCGTCCATCAAAACCGTGCAGGCGCCGCACACGCCGACGCTGCAGCCTTCTTTGGTGCCGGTCAAGCTGAGATCGTAACGCAGGCAATCGATCAGCAGGCGATTGGTCGGAACATCCACCTCCACGCGCTTGCCGTTGACGCGAAATTTGATCTTCTTATTCATCGCTGATCCTTTCTCTCGTTCTGTGGCGCGGAATATAAACGCACTAGGTGAGCTGCACCAGCGCTCCTTATAGAAAGAAATTTTCTAAACTGCAAGCCACTGACCGGCAAAAAACAGCGAAAATCATAGCGAATTTTCGCTGTTTTTCAGGTTTGTTCCAGGCCCGTGCCGAAAGCGCCGTGGGTGCAGCAAGATTCAACCCGGCAGATTAAAATTTAATAACCGAGCGGATGCTCTTTCCTGCGTGCATCAGATCGAAGGCCTCGTTGATGCGTTCCAGCGGCAGGGTGTGGGTAATCAGCGGCTCGACTTTGATCTCGCCGGCAAGATATTTTTCCACGTAGCCGGGGAGTTGCGAGCGCCCTTTCACGCCGCCGAAGGCAGTGCCGCGCCAGACCCGCCCGGTCACGAGCTGAAACGGCCGGGTGCTGATTTCCTCGCCGGCCGCCGCGACGCCGATGATCGTCGCTTCGCCCCAGCCTTTATGGCAGCATTCGAGCGCCGCGCGCATGGTTTTCACGTGGCCGATGCACTCGAACGAATAATCGACTCCGCCGTCGGTCATCTCCACGATCACTTCCTGCACCGGCCGGGCGGCCTGTGGCACGACAAATTCCGTAGCCCCGAGATTTTTTGCCATCTCGAACTTCGCCTGATTCGTGTCCACGGCGATGATCCGCTCCGCCTTCGCCATCACCAGGCCCTGAATGACGCTGAGGCCGATACCGCCGAGACCGAAGACCGCGGTGGTCGAGCCGGGCCGGACCTTGGCCGTGTTCAGCACTGCGCCGATGCCCGTGGTGATGCCGCAGCCGAGCAGGCAGACTTTGTCGAGCGGCGCGGCGGGATTGATCTTGGCCACTGCGATTTCCGGCAGCACGGTGTATTCGGAAAAGGTCGAAGTACCCATGTAATGGAGAATCGGCTTGCCGCCGAGCGAAAAGCGCGAGGTGCCGTCCGGCATCACGCCTTTGCCTTGAGTGAGCCGGATTGCGCCGCAGAGATTGGTGCGTCCGGATTTGCAAAATTTGCACTCGCCGCATTCGGGAATATAAAGCGGAATCACGTGATCGCCGGTCTTGATCGACTTGACCCCGGAGCCGACTTCCATCACCGTCGCGCCGCCTTCATGGCCCATGATCGCCGGGAAAAGACCTTCGGGGTCTTTGCCCGACAGCGTGTAGGCGTCGGTATGGCAAACGCCGGTCGCCGAAATTTTCAGCAACACTTCGCCTGCTTTCGGTCCGGCAACGTCGACTTCCTCGATCACCAACGGTTTGGTTGCTTCCCAGGCAACCGCAGCGCGCGATTTCATAAGACCTCCGGAAAAACGGCTGGTGAAATGCTAAGCTCTTGGGTTAAAACCAAGAGCTAAAGATAATTTGACTCTTAGCAAATAAGTGGGGCTTTGAAAATCTGCCGGTGAGAGAAATGCGGTGGCGGACGGATGCCAGAGACAAAGCGCCGCAGCGTTGTGGGATGGGTGAAGCGAAGCGATACCCATTTCCGAAACGGTGGGTTCGTCGCTGCGCTCCTTAAGCCACCCTACGTAGCTGTTTATGTACCATTTAATTCAACCTCCATTCATCACACTTAAGTTCCGTGAAATGGCGAAATCAGACCTAAAGGAATATTTCGAGTGGTTCCAAGAGGTTTTGCCAGAACGAATATCTGAGCTGGAACGTGCCGTCGTCACGAGCGCCACAAAGTATGAAACGTGGAAACCCGATCTTACCCGAGAGTCGCTCAATCCACTTGGCGAGTGGTTTTCAGAGCAGGTTACAACGCGTCCCAAAACTGAGGAAGAAATCCGGGCAAAGTATGCATTGCCGTATCCGGAGTGGGTATCAAATAATGAGCTGACCAACCACACAATATCACTAGCGATGGATTTAGGAATGTATTTGGGCAAAACACTCCAAACTAACAATCCGCAGCTTCACTGGGCTCAAATTCTAAAAAGCAAGAACTTTGTCGATTACGGGCAGCCGGTACTGACCGGCTTTCGGTCGCACTTGGTCAGTTTCAATCCGGTGCGGATCATGATTGGGTTAGCCTATGGTATATCGCGACAAGAGAAATCCAATAATGATCTTGTTGCGGTTTATGATGTTTGGACACAACACGCGCAACCGAAAGCGTCATAACGCTGTCCGGAAGTTTCAAACCCCTTGCGAGAGGGGCCCATCGAGGTAAATCTCGCCGAGACCCCCTTCACAATTCCTAGAACCTATACAGCACGCGTGGGCCGACGGTGAAGTAGTTGAAGCCGGCGGCGGAGCCGGCGGAGAAGTTACCGCCTTCGACGTTGACTTCAATGGACAGATTGGTGAGCGGCTTGACGCCGATGCTGCTGGTGCCGCCGTGGATGACGTTCTTGCTGACAGCGTCGTTGCGCCGGAAGCTCTCGTAGCCTATGTAGCCTTCGATGTAGGTGTAGAAGAATCGATTCTCGTAGTAGAGCGAGCCGAAAGCCCGGTTGGCGATGTAATTGTTCGGATCGAAAAATCCGCTGTGACTTTGCTCGTTGAAATCGAGGAAGCGGAAGCGGTGGCCGATGGTGATGCGCGGCGCAAGATAGATCGTATACTGGGAAACGAACTGTAAATCGTTGGCGTGGTTGCCGTCGGAAAAGCTCTTGTAATTGTACGCGCCGGAAACCGTGAAGCGTTCGGTCAGCGGCTGCGCTAGATAGAGTCCTACCTGGGTGACACGAATGCGGTTGTCGATCAGTTCGGCGGTATCGGTCAGGACGTCGCGCGTGACCTGCGCGACGACACTGCCGGCGAAAAGTTTGGAATCGATCCGAAAGAAGCCAGTGGGGAAGTTCGACGTGTGGCCGTCGTTGAGCTGAGTGAAGCCCAGTCCTCCGCCGGCGGCAAATTGATCCGTCAGTCGCGAGTAGACTTTGAAAAGAAATTCCTCCGCCCGGTTGTCCCGGCTCGGGTCGTCGGCATCCGTGTGCCGGTAGCTGATCCCATACTTCTGGTTGTCGAGCCAAAAGCTACCGCTGAGTAAGTAACGGTTCAGCCGGTTCTTGTCGGAATCGTGGTAATAGTTGTAGCGCGTCTCGATCGTCGGGCGCGTTTCCTGATCGATGGCGTCGCTTAGCTTCGCCAGCTCTCGCCTTTGCCGCGCGTTGGTCGGCTTGAGCGCTTTGAAATTCTCCAGGGCCGCGGTGCGGTTTCCGAGCGCGAGCCGGCAGCGAGTGAGTCCGGCGCGCGCGTCAAAGTCATCCTCCCGCGCAAGAATCTTTTCGTAAATCGGGATCGCGTCGCGAAAACGGCCCTGCCACTGAAGCGAATCCGCTTTGACCAGGAGTGCGTCTTTGTGATCGGGACGGTCGGCGAGAACGAGATCGGCTTCGCGAATCGCTTCGTTTAAATCGCCCGACCAGGAAAGCACGCGCGCGAGATGCGTGCGCGCGGGAACGCTCTTTGGGTCTTTGGCAAGAATTTGACGGAGCTCGTCGGCCGATTCGCTCAGGCGATCGGCCCAAGAGAGATAGATTGCGATCTGCACGCGCTCATTGGTCGAAAAATTCTCCCGGCCTGCGGCCAGGGCCTTTGTGAACGCATTGGCAGCCTGCTCGAGCCGATCCTGCGCCACCAAGGCGTCGCCGAGTTGCTTGTAGAGCTTTGCTTGAGTCGCGTGATCGGTTGCGGCAAGCGCGGCCTTTTGGAGCTCGTCGACCGATTGTGCCGAAGCCGCCACGGGCAAAGCCAGGAGGCCAAGGAGAACGAGACAAGTGAAGATCATCGGGTGCCGTCGGACTGTCGGAAGTAGAGCAGCTAAATCGAACGGCTGAATTATAACAGAACTAAGTTATAGGCACATAAATTTTTTGTGAAGGCCCATTGTCGGCGGGTCAAAAAATTGACGGGGATCGTGAGAAGGACCGATCGCGCCAATGGACGAATCAAGCGCGAGCAGTGCTTTGATCGACTACCATTTCTTGGTCATGCCCAAGAGCTCCTGGCCATAACCGATCACACAGATTGGCGACATGAGCGCCTGATAGATCAGCATGTAGACGAAAAAGCCGAGGAGATTCTGGCGGATTTTGAGGCCGAGCTCGTTGAACACCGCTTTTTGTTTTTTGAACATGACCAGCACGATAAGAAATGCCAACGGCACCACGAGCAAGGTCAGCGGACCGACGATGTAGTAGTGTCCGAAGAGCGCCAACACGGCGCCGGGAAGAAACACGAACGCGTAGAAAAGATCGACAAAGGGGATGATGAAATCGATGCCGACGAAGAACGATGAAAGGCGCGATCCCTTCCACACCAGACGGCCGTGCTGCTTCAAGCCCTCGATCATGCCGCGCGCCCAGCGCTTGCGCTGGCGGTAAAAACCGAGAAAGGTCTGCGGCGCGCTAGTGAAGCCGATGGCGGTGGGCTCGAAGCCGACGCGCCAGCCGCTGTTGATCAGTGACCAGGTAAGCACGATATCTTCGCCGATCACGGACGGCCATCCTTTATGGGCTTTGACCACCTTGGTCCGAAAAGCGCTGAACGCTCCCTGCGCAACTAAAGTGCCCTGATAGAGCGATTGCTGGCGCTTCGCTGACGCAATGCCGGTGAAATAATCCCATTCCTGGAGGCGGGTCATGAACGTCGATCGCGAGTTCTTGACTAGCACGCAGCCGGCGATCGCCGCAGTGTCCTCGGGATCTGTCAGAAAGCGCGCCAGAATGCGCCGCAAAGCCTGCGGGTGAAGAAACGTGTCGGCGTCGATGCACACCACGATGTCCTGAGTGACATGTTTCAATCCTTCGTTGAGCGCCCCGGCCTTGCCGCCGTGATACGCCTGCACGATTTTCAGATTCGGCATGTTGTACGAACGAAGGACTCTCACGGTATTGTCCGTCGAGCCGTCGTCGACGATGATGATCTCGAGCTGGCCCGGATAGTCCTGGTTCTTAATGCCGCGAATGGTGTCGGCGATGTTCTCTTCTTCGTTGTAGGCGGCGATCAGCAGGCTGATTTTCGGGAAGTTCAAATCGAGGCGAAGCTTCGGAGGTCGATCCATGATGACGCTCGCGATGATGTGAACGTTCAAGAAGCCGGGCAGCAGGGCGATAAAGAAAATAATCAAAACCGCCGGCGCGTAGCCGGTCACCTGAGCAAGATCGCCGAGCCAGTTTTGCGCCAGCAGCCACGAGGCACAAAGCCAGACGGCGGAGAGGGTCGTCGAGATCAGGAATTTCCCTTTGACCGGGACATAGTATCTGCGTTTTTCTAACGGTGCACGACGAGCGGTGGTTTCCGGACGAACATGATCGGTTGATTCCTCGACGTTTTCCCGCGCGCGGCGGACGATTTCGATCGACGGATGTATAGCTGGCGATCGGGTGACGCGCGGTGCGGCCTGCTCGTTTGAGTTGGTTGCTTCCATCGGATTCTAACCTTGAGTAAGAAAAGCCGGCGCGCCCTTCATTCGCGCCGGCAGGCTCTTCTATCAGCAACCGGCGTACCGCGGCTCCAAGTCGCCAACTCGGTAGCGCGCCGATATTCCTGGTCGGAATCCGGTAAAGCAATGTTTGACGCGCTGCCAGGACTGACAATCCAGGTTGGTTCGATGACAATCGCACCGGCGGTGTGATTTGTCGCTTTCTTCGCTTTGGCGACGTGCCGAGGGTGGCAGCGCCGGCGAAGGTCCAATCTACACGCATCCAGTCGTGAAAATTTGCCGTCTGGCACTTGAAGCCACGCCTTGGCGTTTCTGTCCAGGAAGAGATGACAGAGACCGCTCGGGTTGCATTTGCTCGGCGGTTTATGGGAAAGGTGGGGAAACTTTATCGAGGAGGCCCGCGATGATTCTGGAGATGAGAACCTACGTACTGAAACCGGGGATGACGCATAACTTCGTCGAGCGTTTTGCCGAAGGCCTCACGGCCCGGCTGCAATTCTCCAAGTTGCTCGGTCTCTGGCTGTCGGAAGTCGGCGGCCTGAACCGGGTGGTTCACGTCTGGCCCTACGCAAGTTTCGAGGATCGCGAACGCATCGGCGCGGAAGCGCGCAAGACCGGCAAGTGGCCGCCCAAGACGCAGGAATTCATTCTCACGCAGGAAAACAAAATCATCCAGCCCGCGCCTTTTTCGCCGCCGCTGCCGGAGCGCAAACTCGGCGAGCTCTATGAATTTCGCACCTATACCTATCAGCCGGGCGCCATGGCGACGGTGTTGGAGCGCTGGAGCAAGGTGATCGCGGCGCGGACCAAGGTTTCGCCGCTGGTGTTTGCCGGACAGACGATGATCGGACCGCTCAATCAATACATTCACGTCTGGGCATACAAAGATGCGGGCGAGCGCGAGCGTCTGCGCGCCGAGGCCATGAAATCTGTGGAGGGCTGGCCGCCGGCGACCCGCGAGCTGCTGGTCGCGCAGGAAAATATGCTGTTGATTCCGGCGCCGTGCGCGCCGTTTAAATAGATCGCTGCGGCGCGACTTTTTTTTTCCGCTTCCATGAGCCAGCGAGAGGGAGGGCTTCGAAAGCCTCCCTCTCGGTTTATTCAAACCCGGAAACTTATCTAAACCCGCGAAGGAACACACGCCTTCGCCGGACAAGAGGCCAGCTTGTACAAATCGATCCTGCGTCCGCTACTGTTTCGTAAAGACCCCGAGTCCAGCCACGAGATGATTTTACATATGCTCGCGCGGCTGGAATTTCTTTCCGGCGCGTTGGAGGGGTTTTACAACGTCGAAGACGAGCGCCTGGTCGTCAATATCGGTTCGTTGAGATTTCCCAACCCCGTCGGTCTGGCCGGCGGCTTCGATAAAAACGCGCTGGCGCCGAAGACGATCGCGTCCTTCGGCTTCGGTTTCATGGAAGTGGGCGCGATTACGGCGCAAGCACAGCCGGGCAATCCCAAGCCGCGGCTCTACCGCTTGCCGGAAGACGTGGCTTTGATCAATCGGCTCGGTTTCAACAACGAAGGCGCGGCGGCGATCGCGGCCAAACTCGCGCGTCTTCGCGCTCGCGGCGGCTGGCCCAAGATCCCTCTCGGCATGAATCTCGGCCGCACCAAGATTGTCGAGACCAAAGACGCAGTTGCCGATTTCCTCGATTGTTTTACCCGGCTTTTCCCGCACGGCGATTTTTTCACTTTGAACGTGAGTTCGCCGAACACGCCCAACCTTCGCGACCTTCAGGAAAAATCGCTACTCGGCGATTTGCTCGCGGCGATTCAACAGCGAAACCGCGAGCTCGCGGCCGCTGCTAAAATAGAATCCAAACCGCTCTTTGTGAAAATCGCTCCCGACATGGAATTTTCCCAGGTCGACGAAATCATCGAAGTGGCCCAGGCTGCCAAGCTCACCGGGATCGTCGCCACCAACGCGACGGCGTTCATGCGTGACGGCTTGAAATCGCGCCACGGCCCCGAGCCGGGCGGTTTGAGCGGCCGGCCGATCACGGCCTTCGTGAGCAAATTCGTTGAGCATATTTACCGGACGACGCGCGGCCGGTTGCCGATCATCGGTGTCGGTGGCATTTTCAACGCCGAGGATGCCTACGATAAGATTCGCGCCGGCGCGGGGGCGATGCAGATCTACACCGGTTGGATCTATGAAGGCCCCGGCGCTGTCAAGCGGATCAACCGCGGTTTGCTCAAATTGCTCGAGCGCGACGGCTTCAAGCGCATCAGCGATGCGGTGGGCAGCGGCGTGAAATTCTAAATTCTGCGTCCACGAGCTGCGCCGACGGATTGCTTGAAAGGCCAAGCCCTTTTGGCTAACGTCAGCCATGTCGAAAACCTTCAGCATCGAAGTCGCCAAAGATTATTTCAATTTCGCCTCGGCGCATTTCCTGATTTTCGCCAACGGCCAGAGAGAGCCCCTGCACGGGCACAATTATCAAGTGTCCGTACGCATGGAGGGTGAGCTCGACCGCGCCGGCGTATTGCTCGATTTCATTTCTTTCAAGCCGTTGGTGAAAAAAATCTGCGACTCCCTCGACCACCGAACTTTGATTCAGGCCGCCAGCACGGAGATCAAAGTTCACCGGCGCGCGCGCGAAGTGGAGCTGCGCTACAAAAAACAAAAGATGATTTTGCCGCGCCAGGACGTGATCTTGTTGCCGCTAGCAAACACGAGCACGGAGTTGCTGGCAGAGCACGTGGCCGATCAGATCCGAAAAAGAGTCCGACAAGACTTTCCCCGGACCCAGATTCGTTTTCTGGAAGTCGGCGTCGAAGAGGCGCGCGGCCAGCGCGGTTTGTATCGCGGCGAATTCTAGAGAGGCGCTAAATTCGAAAAAAGGGCAGGCGCGGGGGCCTGCCCCTACGTTTTTTTGGATTCCGCAAGCGTCCAGCGCGCGACTTCGTCGTGACGCGCGAACCACACGTCGGGAAGTCCTTTCATATAGCGGAGCAACTCGTACAACATCGCCGACATCATCGGCCGGCCGCCGAAATGGGTGTGGACGGTGAGATTGATCAACGACGGCGCTTCGTGCTGGTAAAGAAAATCGAAAGTATCTTTGTAGACGTTGTAAAAATCGCGCGGGCTCGAGCGCAAGGTGCGATTGTCGGTAAAATCGCTGTGCGCGAGCGCGACGAGTTTGCCGTTGTTGGTTTCGCGCACGTAGGGGAGATCGGTGTCGTTGTAGTCGCCGTGCCAAAGAAAGCCCTCGGCTGCGAGCAAATCTGCAGTGTGAACGGTAGCCGCAGCCACGGGACTGAACCAGCCCACGGGCGCGGCGCCGACGGCGTTTTCGATGATCTGTTTGCATCTTTGGATCACCTCTTTTTCTTCTGCCGGTGAGAGATAGGGCAGCACGAGGTCCTGGGTGTAGGAATGGCCCGCGATCTCGTGGCCGCGGCGATGCAGTTCTTTCACGGCGTCGGGAAAAACTTCGGCGGCTTTGGCGTTGAGACAGACCGTAGCTTTCACGTCAGTCTCCTGAAAAATTCGCAGGAAACGCCAGATGCCGGTCCTGCCGCCGTACTGCGACCAGGAAATTCCTAAAAGATCCGGCGTGCCCGGCTTGAGCGAAGTCGTCATCGGCGAATAAGGCGGCGCCTTGCCTTCCGACCAGATTTCAAACATCACCGTGACCATGACGCAGAGTTTTTTCTGCTCGGGCCAGCACGAAATAGTTTTCTCCATGCGTTAACTCCGGTGTGGTCGCGTGGTGTCGCTTAAACCGCAAAACCGCGGCGCCAAAGCTCCGCGACTCGGGTCAAATCTTCGGGCGGGATCTCGATCTCGGCGCCGCCGGCGTTCTCGTGCATCTGCTCGGAGTTGCGCGCGCCGGGAATCACGATGCCCACCGCGGGATGAGCGATGCAGAAGGCGATAGCGGCCTGGGCCAGATTCTTCACCGCGCCGTGAACCAGGAACTTCAGCTGTTCCGCTTTGGCTAAATCTTTGGCGAAGGGCTCGCCTCTGAAGCTGCGCGCGCGCACGTCCTCGCCTTGAAAACGATCTTCGTCGGCGCGCGTCATTTTACCGGTGAGGATGCCGCGTTTGAGCGGCACCCGCGCGATGATGCCGATATTTCCCGCCTGGGCTGCGGGAAAAAATGTTTCCGCCGGTTCCTGGGTCAATAAATTGTACTCGACTTGAATGGTCTCGGCGCGACCGTCTTTCACCGCGGCGGCGCCTTCCTCCATCGTGTTGATCGACACACCGTAATGACGAATTTTGCCAGCTTGCTTGGCGCGTTCGAGGACCTGCCAGACCTCGCCTCGCTCGATCACCTCGACGGTCGGATTATGCAGTTGATAGAGATCGATATAATCGGTTTGCAGCCGTTGCAGGCTCTCGTCCATGACCCGCGCAATGTAGTCGGGCTCGAAGACACGCTTGCCGCGGTTCGGGCCGACCATGACGTTGCCGCCCTTGGTCGCGAGAATGACTTTGTCGCGTCTGCCTTTGAGCGCCTTGCCCAGCAGCGTCTCGCTGTAACCTGCGCCGTAGGCATCCGAGGTGTCGATGAAATTGACGCCGAGATCGAGCGCCGCGTCGATGGCGCCCAGCGATTCGGAATCTTTCATCGGGCCGAAGTGGCCGGCGTGCACCATGGTGCCGAGGCCGACAGCGCTGACCCGCAAGCCGGTTTTGCCGAGAGTTCGATATTTCATGGCCCCTAATTAGTTCTCAGTGAAAAAGTACGGTTAAAAGTCCAGGTTATTCGGGACGGGAACGAGTAACGGAAATTGTCATGAGAGTTCAGTTGGTTTTTCATCTCATCTTAGGTTT
>Ga0310810_10004341_pt1 | contig 15660 bp, 16 predicted proteins | sample NCmetagenome_FD_207641 | JGI IMG/M metagenome (GOLD analysis project Ga0310810, IMG submission 207641) | Soil microbial communities from experimental microcosm in Duke University, North Carolina, United States - NC | ecosystem: Engineered > Artificial ecosystem > Soil microcosm > Unclassified ...
CACGATGACGTACTCGTACCCTCGCGCCTCGGCGGCCTCGACGAGACGCTCGAGCGCGTGGTGGCCGTCGGACCATTCCGTGTGATCGTGCAGGTCACCGCGCAGATCGCCGCGCTCGACCAGCGCGGGCAGCCGGCCCTCGCGCGCAGCGTCGATCTCGCCGCTGTCCTCGCGCAGCTCGGGTGGGATCCACGGCAGCCCGACCGCGGCATAGACGTCCTCTTCGGTGTCGCCCGCGATGCGCGCGCCGGTCGCCTCGTCGAAGACGCCGTACTCGTTGATCGTGAGCCCGCGGCGCACGGCCATCTCACGCAGCCGGACGTTGTGCGCCTTGGAGCCGGTGAAGTACTGCAGCGCGGCCCCGAACGCCTCGGGCGCGACGACGCGCAGGTCGATCGCGATCCCGTCCTGATGGCGCACGGACACTTTGGTTTCTCCGCGCGCGGTGATGTCCGCGACCGACGGCAGGCTGACCAGGGTCTCGATCACGCGCGCGGCTTCGGTGGAGGTCACCAGGATGTCGATGTCCTTGACCGTTTCGCGCATTCGGCGCAGCGAGCCCGCGATCTCCAGGCGCTCGACGCCGCCGTGCGCGCGGAGCGCGGCCGCGACCTGCGCCGCCACCGCGCGCGCCGTCGGCAGGAGCACGCGCGCCCGGCCGGCCCGGTACTGAGCGATGGCCTTCAGGAGGTTGTCGCACGTCTTCTTCTGGATGCCCGCCACGCCGATCACGCGCCCGCTCCGGCACGCCTCCTCGAGCCGCTCGACGGTGTCGATCCCGAGCAGCTCCCACAGCGCGCGCGCGGTGCGCGGCCCGAGCCCGCGCACCTCGAGCAGGCTCAAGAAATTCGGCGGCAGATTTTCGCGCAGATGGTCGAGCAGTCCGAGGCGGCCCGTGGCCAGATATTCTTCGATGCGCGCCGCGATCTCCTTGCCGATGCCGGGCAGCGCGCGCAGGCCGCCGCGCGCGGCGACCACGCTGACGTCCTCGCCGAGCGCCTCGAGGGTCTGCGCCGCGCGCTGCCAGGCGCGGATGCGGAAGCGCGACTCGTCGCGCACCTCGAGCAGGCTCGCAATCTCGTAGAACAGCCGCGCCAGCTCGAAATTCTTCACGTATGCAATCTACCATTCGGGTGGCGGCGCTCCGGGCGCCGCCACGCGTGATACACTCCGCCTCGCCAGTGATCGCGACGTGGTGCTGGGACCTGCTCGAGCCATACCTGCGGCGCAACCTCATCAACCGCGGCGTCGCACGGCCGACCCACAAGCACGTGCTCGAGGAGTTCGGCCGCGTGTGGCCGGACGTCACGATCACGCTCGGCGTCCAGGAGCCCCACGCCGGCACCATTCGCTTCAAGTGGCTCGTGCGGTTGGCGTCCGCCGAGGCCGATTCATTGCTCGCCGATCCCGAGGGCTGGATCGCCGCGCGCTATGGCGGGGGAAAGTTCAAGCTGAACCTGCACCACGGCATGCACTTCGTGAACACGAAGAACTTCAAGCCGGCGGGCGACGCGCGCTGGGCCGAGGCTCCGGCCCTGGAGGTCTAGATGCCGAGCGACGAGACGCGGCGGGTGCTCAAGGTGTTCGGCGTGGCGGTCACGAATCTCGAGGACGCGATCGATCGCCGCGCCCCGGTCCCCGACATCATGAAGTGTGACGCCGAGCTGGCCGACCGCACGCGCGAGATGCTGGCGCACGTCGAGCGGCTTCGCACTCGTCGCATCGGGTAAGCGGCGACGGCGCTCGTCGACGCGTCCGGCGTCGCGCTCACGCTCGACGCTCCCCCGCGGCGCATCGTCTCGCTCATCCCCAGCACCACCGAGCTCCTGTGCGCCCTCGGCCTCGCCGACCAGCTCGTCGGCGTCACCGTCTACTGCGTCGAGCCGCGCGATGTCGTTCGGGCCAAGACCCGGGTGGGTGGTGAGAAGGATCCCGACCTGGCGGCGATCGCCGCGCTCAGGCCGGATCTCGTGATCGCCAACGTCGAGGAGAACCGCGCGGAGGACGTGGCGGCGCTGCGCACCGCGGGCATCCGCGTCTGGGTGACCTATCCGCGCACCGTCGCGGAGAGCCTCGCGATGATCGACGATCTCGGTGAGGTGACCGGCACGCGCGAGGCGGCGCGCGGACTGCTCGCGATGCTGCGGCCCCTCTATGAGCGGGTGCGCGCCCGCACATCGGCGCGCGCGCCGGCGAGCGTGTTCTATCCGATCTGGCGGCAGCCGTGGATGACGATCGGCTCGGACACCTACGTGCACGATCTGCTCGCCACGTGCGGGGGCGCGAACGTCTTCGGCGACCGCACGCGCTATCCGACCGTGACCCTCGACGAGGTGGCCGCCCGAGCGCCGGCGGTGATCCTGTTGCCCGATGAGCCGTTTCGCTTCCGGCGCGCGCACGTGGCCGACTTCGATCCCTACCCGCAGGTGCCCGCCGTGCGCGAGCGACGCATCCATCTCGTCGACGGCAAACGTTTTTCATGGCATGGCCCGCGGCTGGCCGAGGCACTTGGCACCGTGCCGGATCTGCTGCGGCCGCACTGATTCCGCTCGGCTCCAGCCCCCGCCGTGTGCCAAGATCGAACATGCGCCGCGCCTCGCGGCGCGGGGAGGGCTGCGCAATGGCCGACAGCTGTCCGCGCTGCGGGTTCGCGGGCGTCTCCAGCGCCAAGTGTCCCCAGTGTGGCGTCATTGTCGCCACCTATCAATCCTCACTGGACAAGATGCGGCGTGGGCCACAGCCACGCCCCGCCGCGTCGCCGTTTGCGCGCGCCGCGGCCCCCACGGCCACCCCCGTGGCGACGACGCCCGGGCCCACGGCCGCCGCGCCACGCGCCGCCGCCGCGGCGCCCACCAGCGGCTCGCGGCACGCCTTCTTCCGTGGCGGCGGTGGCACGCTGTTCGGCATCCACATCGTCAATGCGCTGCTGATCCTCGCCACCCTGGGCGTGTACTACTTCTGGGCGAAGGTGCGCGTGCGCAGTTATTTGTGGAGCCAGACCGAATTCGAGGGCGATCGCTTCGCGTACCATGGCACGGGGGCGGAGCTCCTCGCGGGCTTCGTCAAGGCCGTGGCGTTCTTCTTCCTGCCCGCAACGATCCTCAATACTCTGCCGAGGATCGTGCACGCCGGGCCGGCGGTCAGCGTCGTCGCCCGCCTGCTCGTTTCGGTGTTGGCGCTCGTCTTCATCCCGCTCGCGATCGTCGGCGCACGCCGCTACCGGCTCAGCCGCACGTCGTGGCGCGGCATCCGATTCTCGCTCCGCGCGTCGACCCGCGACTTCATGGCGCTCTGGATCCGCGGCTGGATTCTGACCTCCGTCACGCTGGGCCTGTACTATCCCGTGTTCGTGACCAACCAGCACCGCTTCCTCACGAGCCAGATGTGGTTCGGCTCCGAGCGGTTCGGATTCGACGGCCGCGGGCGCGATCTGCTCTGGGCGTGGGTGGCGACCATCGTGCTGTTCGTACCGACCTTCGGGCTCGCGTGGTTCTGGTTCGCCGCCAAGCGGCAGCGCTATTACGCCGCGCACACGCGCGTCGCCGGCGCGCGGCTGCGCTCGACGGTGACGGCCGGGCAGCTCGCGTGGCTCACGATCACGACGTGGATCGGTCTGCTCGCCACGCTCGGTCTCGCGTGGCCGTGGCTCACGGTGCGGAAGGTCCGCCGCACGTTTGCCTGGCTGTCGGTCGACGGCCCGCTCGCCGTGGACGCGATCACCCAGCAGGCCCAGCGCGTGAGCACCACGGGCGAAGGGCTCGCCGGCTTCTTCGACGCCGACCTGGGCTTTACCTAGCCTTGCGGCTGGAGTGGGAGGCGTCGTACCTCGACGGCCGCACCGCGGCCCGGCGACCCGCGAGCGTTCGCATCACGCGGAGCGGCCTGGAAATCCTCGTGCCGGCCACGGGCGCGCGCATGTTCTGGCCGTTCCGCGAGCTACGGCAGACGCAGGGCGCGTACGCCGGCGAGCAGATCCGTCTCGAGCACGGCGGTGAGCTGGCCGAAGCCCTGTTGATCACGGACGTCAGATTTCTGGCGGCGGCGCGCGCGGTCGCGCCGGACGCCGCGCAGCTGCACGCGCCGGCCCGGCGTCGCGTGCGCGTGAGCCTCACGATGGGCGCGCTCATGGCCGCGGTCGCGCTGGCCGTCGGTATCTACTATGTCGTGATCCCGGCCTTCGCGCGTGTTGCCGCCGCGCGCGTGCCCGTCGCGTGGGAAGCGCAGCTGGGCGCGGCGATCGTCGACCAGTTCGCGCCGAGGGCCGACCGCTGCGAGGACGCGACGCGCCAGGCGCGCATCGACGCGATCGTCGCGCAGCTTACCGGTAGCATCCGGCCGCAGCCGTATACGTTCCATGTCACGGTCGTGAACAGCCCGATCGTGAACGCGGTGGCCGCGCCTGGCGGGCACATCATCGTGTTCCGCGGGCTGCTGGACCGGACCGACAGCGCGGAGGAGCTCGCCGGCGTGCTGGCCCATGAGATCGCCCACGTGCTGCATCGCGACGTCACGCGCGCGATCGTTCAGAAGGCCTCGACCGGGGTTCTGCTCACGGCGCTGGCCGGCGACGTGTCCGGCGTCGTCGCGTACGGCGTCGAGGGCGCGCGGACGCTCGGCGATCTGCAGATGAGCCGCACGGCCGAGAGCGAGGCGGATCGCGAGGGTATGGGGCTGCTCCAGGCGGCGGGCATCGATTCCGCCGGCATGATCACATTCTTCGACAAGATCGCGCATGGTGACAGCGGCGACGCGACGGTCGCGCGCTATCTGCGCACGCATCCGACAACCGCCGACCGGGTGGCTGCGCTGCGCGCGCTGGCCGCCGCCGGCCCGCACGCCGAGCGCCGGCTCGTGCCCGACGCGCCGTGGACCAGCGTCAGGACGGTCTGCGGCGATCTTCCGGCGCCGACGCCGCCGCAATGAGCGCACGCACGCGCCACGCCAGCGCGGGTGTCTCGGTCAGCCGCACGCCGAGCGGTACCAGCGCGTCGTCGATCGCGTTGGCGATGGCCGCGGGCGGCGAGATCGCGCCGCCTTCGCCGAGGCCCTTCATGCCGAGCGGATTGCGCGGCGACGGGAACTCGAGGTGCACCGTCTCGATGCGCGGCAGATCGCTCGCCACGGGCACCGCGTAATCCATCAGGCTGCCGGCCAGGAGCTGTCCGTCGCTGTCGTACGCCATGTCCTCGAACAGCGCGCCGCCCACGCCCTGCGCGACGCCGCCGTGGATCTGGCCGTCGACGATGATCGGATTGATGACGCGGCCGCAGTCGTGCGCGACGACGTAGCGCACGAGCTTCACGATGCCCGTGTCGACATCGACGTCGACGACGGCGACGTGGACGGCGCTCGCGAACGTGACGGTCGGCACGTGGTGATACGCGGTCGCATCGAAGTCGGGCGTGACGACGCCCGGCTTCGCGAACGTCGGGATGGCGGCCTGCACGACGCGCGCGAAATCGACGGCGGACGCCGGCGCGCCGCGCACGTACACGCGGCCGTCCTCGATCTCCAGATCGTCGGCTGACGCCTCGAACAGCGCCGCCGCGGCCTGCAGCACCTTCGTGCGCACCTGGCGCGCGGCGTCGGCGATCGAGTTGCCGGCCGTCACGCCGCTGCGGCTGGCGAACGTGCCGATCCCGAACGGCACGCCCGCGGTATCGCCGCCGGTCACGGTGACCCAGTCGAGCGGCACGCCCAGCGAGTCGGCCGCAACCTGCGCGAACGAGGTCTCGTGGCCCTGGCCCGACGAGACGGCGCCGGTGGCGACGAGCACGCGACCCGCCGCGTCCAGCGTGACCCGCGCGCCCTCGAACGGGCCGATGGCCGTGCCCTCGACGTAGCCGGAGATGCCGACACCGCGCCACACGCCCCGCGCGCGCAGCGCGTGCTGCTCCTTGCGCACCCGGTTGTAGTCGGCGGCGGTCAGCGCGGACTCGAGCACGGCCGGGAAGTCGCCGCTGTCGTACACGAGCGGGTTGCCGTCGCGGTACGGCATGCCGAAGTCGAACGGCAGCTCGTCCGCGCGGATGTAGTTGCGGCGCCGCACGTCGGCGGGATCGAGGCCGAGCGTGCGCGCCAGGCAGTCGACCGCGCGATCCATCGCGAACACGGTCTCCGGTCGTCCCGCGCCTCTATAAGGAGCGTTCGGCGTCTTGTTCGTCACGACGGCCTTGACGTCGACGCTCATGTCGCGAATGCGGAACGGGCCGATGAGGTGCGCAACCGTGTTGTAGGGCAGCACGATGCCCCAGACGTTGTACGCGCCCAGATCGACCCAGATGCGATCGGTGAGCCCGACGATGGTGCCGTCGCGGCGGGCGCCGAGCCGGATCGTGTGCGTCTGGTGACGCGCGTGGGCGGCGGCCATCATGTGCTCGCGGCGGTCCTCGATCCACTTCACGGGCCGGCCGAGCAGGCGGGCGGCGATCGGCACGAGCGCGTCCTCCGCGTAGCCGGAGGCCTTCGTGCCGAAGCCGCCGCCCAGGTCCGGGGCGATGACGCGGATGCGATGCGGCGGCAGCTCCAGCGTCGTGACGAGCCCCTGCTGGACGAAGTGCGAGACCTGCGTGCTGTTCCAGGTGGTGAGCGTCCCGTCGCGGCGGTCCCACGCCGCCACCACGCCGCGCCCCTCGAGCGGCATGCCGACGTAGCGCTGGATGCGAAACGTTTCCTCGACGACGACGTCGGCCGAGGCCAGGGCGCGCTCGGCGTCGCCGATCGCGTGGCGGAAGCCGACGGCCACGTTGGTGCCCCAGTCCGGATGCACGAGCGGCGCGCCGGGCTCGGCGGCTGTCAGCATGTCGACCGCGGCGGGCAGCGGTGCCCAGTCGACCTCGATCGCGGCCGCGGCGTCTTCGGCCCGAGCACGATCGGTGGCGACGATCATCGCCACGACCTCGCCCACGTAGCGCACGCGATCGCGCGCGAGCGCGTACTGCGGCGCCTGGCGGATGTCGAACTTCACCGCGGCGGCCAGGCCGGGCGGGGGAGCGCCGAAGAGCGGCAGCGGCTTCATCCAGCGCGCGAGGTCGGCGTGCGTGAAGACGGCGATCACGCCCGGCATCGCGGCTGCGGCGTCGGTACGAATGCCCTCGATGGTGGCGTGCGCGTGCGGCGAGCGAACGAACGCGGCGTGCAGCAGCCCGGGCAGTGTGACGTCGTCGACGAAGCGGCCTTCGCCGCGGAGAAAGCGCGGGTCCTCGCGGCGGCGCACGGCGGCGCCGAAATACTTCGCGCCCATTTCAGGCCACTCGGTGCGCCGTCGGCGTCGTCGCGCGCGGGGTCAGCGCTGTCGGTCGCGGGCGGGCAGGATCCAGTCGAGCCATGGCGCGGCCGCCGCCATGAACAGGCCCGGCAGCGCGACGCCGCTGATGATGCCGAGGATCGTCAAGAACGCGAGCGAGATCGCGGTGACGGCGATATCGGCCAGCACCGTCATCTACTCGACCTCCACGATCATCTCGATCTCCACCGGAATCTGCATCGGCAGCGACCCCATGCCGACGGCCGAGCGCGCGTGCTTGCCGATCGTCTCGCCGAAGACCTCGACCATGAGATCGGAGAAGCCGTTGATGACTTTCGGCTGCTCGCCGAAGTCTTCGACCGCATTCACCATGCCGAGCACCTTCACGACGCGCTTCACCTTATCGAGGCTGCCGAGCTGCCCGCGGATGGTCGCTAACAGATTCAAGCCGACTTCGCGCGCGACCTGGGCCGCCTGCTCGGTCGACAGATCCTTGCCCACCTTGCCCCGCGACAGCGGCTTGCCGTCGCGCATGGGGCCGTGGCCGGAGACGAATAGCAGGTTACCGACACGGACGGCGCCGACGTAGTTCGCGACCGGCGTGGGCGGCGTAGGCAGCGTGATGTTCTTGGCTTTGAGATTCGCTTCTGCGCCCATCGGGATCGCGCGCCTCCTTGGTGAGGACTGACAATCGCGCGCCATCGTGTCACACTACGCCGTGCCCGTCAAACCTCCGGCGATCGCTCCGGTGCCCGCCGCCACGCTCGTACTGCTTCGAGATCGCTCCGGCGACGCGCGTTCCGGGCCGGGTGTCGAGATCTTGTTGATGCAGCGGCACGCGAAGAGCAAGTTCGCCGCCGGCGATTTCGTGTTTCCCGGCGGCAAGCTCACCCGCGAAGACAATCCGGCCGACGCCGTCCGCTGGTGTACGGGGCTCGATGTCGCGACGGCCGCGAAGACGCTGTCGCTGGACGACACCGAGCTGGCGCTGGCCCACTGGATCGGCGTGATCCGCGAGACGTTCGAGGAGGTCGGCGTGCTGCTCGCGACGTCGGCCACGGGCGCGCCGCCGCGTGTCGCACCCGACGTGCTGCACGCATGCCGGCGCGCCTGCCAGGCCGACAACCGCGCGTTCTGGGAGCTCGTGAAAAGCGAAGGCTTGCGGCTGGCCACCGATCGGCTCGTCTACTTCGCCCACTGGATCACGCCCGAGGGCAGCCCGCTGCGCTTCGACACGCGCTTCTTCGCCGCCCCGATGCCGCCCGACCAGACGCCCAGCGGCGACGACAAAGAGGTGACCGATCTGCGCTGGCTCGCGCCCGCCGAGGCGCTGGACGCGCACAAGCGAGGCGAGATGTCGCTGCGCAACCCGACCGTGCGCAATCTGATGCTCTTCAGGGAGGCGACGTCGGTGGAGGATGCCCTGGCGCGGCTGCGCGGCCGCACCGTCAAGACGGTCGCGCCGAAGGTGGTGTTCGACCCGGACGGCACGCGGCGGATTTTGATGCCGGGCGATCCGGACTATGGGAAAGCGCCATGACCGACGAGCAGCAACGCATCCGCAGCTACCTCCAGGCCCGGGGTGCCAAGCAGACTCCGACCGACATCATCGCCAAGGTCGAGGGGGCGATGGACGATCTCGCCAAGGCCGCGCGCGCGGTGCCCGCGGCGCGCTTCGCCGAGCGGCCGGAGCCCGAGGAGTGGAGCGCGAACGAAGTGCTCGCGCACGTCGTCGCCGCCGATACCTATTTCGGTGGCGGCATCATTGCGATTCTCGACGGCCGGCCAACGCCCGCCCCCCGACAAGGGCGCGGGATCGAGAACGCGCCGCTCCGCACCGCCGACGAGTGGGTGCAGATCTTGTGCGCGCAGCGCGCCACGCTCTTCGACCGCGTGCGGGCCGCGGACCCAAATGCGAGGCTCGAGGCGACGATCGAGCATCCGTTTTTCGGCCCGCTGAACTGGCGCGAGACGCTCTTGTTCACGCGGCTACACGACCTCGACCACGCCGGTCAGCTCGCCAAGATCGCCGCGGCGTTCGCGTGATGCGCGTCGCGATCTCGCTGCGTCTGGCCACCGAGGACTGGACGACCGGCAGCGCGTACGTCGTCGAGGCCGAGAAGCTCGGCGCGGAGTCGGTGTGGACGCCGGAGGCGTGGGGGCACGACGCCGTCGCGCCGCTGGCATTTCTCGCGGCGCGAACCTCGCGCATCGCTCTGGGCACCGCGATCATGCAGGTGGGCACGCGCACGCCGGCGCTGATCGCCATGACGGCGCTCAGCCTGGCCTCGATGTCCAACGGACGCTTCCGACTCGGACTGGGCGTCAGCGGGCCGCAGGTCATCGAGGGCTGGCACGGCATCCGGTTCGATCGGCCCGTGCGCCGCCTGCGCGAGACGGTCGAGATCGTTCGGCAGGCGATCGCCGGCGAGCGGCTGCAGTACAAGGGCGAGATGTACGAGCTGCCGCTGCCCGGGGGCGAGGGCAAGGCGCTGCGCGTCGCCGCGAAGCCGCGCGCCGGCATTGCGATCTACCTCGCGACGCTGTCGCCGCGCAGCCTGGAGATGACGGGAGAGATCGCCGATGGCTGGCTCGGCACGTCGTTCATGCCCGATCACGCGAGCGTGTTTCTCGACCACATCGCCGCGGGGGCCACGCGCGCGGGACGTTCCCTCGACTCGCTCGATCTTCACGTTTCGGCAGGCGTCGTCGCGTTCGGCGATGACGTCGATACGCTGATCGCGCCACGCAAGCCGGGCCTGGCGTTCAGCCTCGGCGCGATGGGCTCGCGTCGCCACAACTTCTACAACGACGCCTACCGGCGCGCCGGCTACGCGGACGTCGCGACCGAAGTGCAGCGCCTGTGGCTCGACGGTCGGCGCGATGAGGCCGCGGCGCGCGTACCGGATGAGCTCGTGCTCAAGACCAACCTGCTCGGCACGGCGGCGATGGTGCGCGAGCGCTTGAAGGTGTACGAGCGCGCCGGCATCGGCACGATCCGCGTGGAGCCGGCCGGTGATACCCTCGATGCGCGTTTGGCCAACCTCGGGCGGGTGCTCGAGCTGACGAAAAGCCTCTGAGAGGAGCGGAACGATGGATCTGAACTACTCGCCTGAAGAATCGGCGTTTCGCGACGAGGTGCGCGCCTGGATCGGCGCGAACCTTCCCACCGAGCTGCGCGACAAGGTTTTGAACTATCGCGAGCTCTCGAAGGACGATCTGCTGCGCTGGCACAAGACGCTCGCCAGGAAGGGCTGGGTGGCGCCGCACTGGCCCAAGGAATGGGGCGGCACCGACTGGACCGTCGTGCAGCGCTACATCTTCGAGGAAGAGTGCGGCGCCGCCGGCACTCCGCCCATCGTGCCGTTCGGCGTGCGCATGTGCGCGCCCGTCTTGCTGCGCTTCGGCACCGATGCGCAGAAGCAGCGGTTCCTGCCGCGCATGTACAACGGCGAGGACTTCTGGGTTCAGGGCTACTCCGAGCCGGGCGCGGGCTCGGACCTGGCGTCACTGAAGACGCGCGCGGTCCGCGAGGGCGACCACTATATCGTCAGCGGCCAGAAAATCTGGACGACGCTCGGCCACTACGGCGACTGGATCTTCTGCCTCGTGCGGACGGATGCGAAGACCGAGAAGCGGCAGGACGGCATCTCGTTCCTGCTCGTCGACATGAAAACACCGGGCATTACCGTGCGCCCGATCGTGCTCCTCGATCAGAGCCGCGAGGTCAACGAGGTGTTCTTCGACGACGTAAAGGTGCCGGCCGAGAACCTCGTGCACGAGGAAAACCGCGGGTGGACGGTCGCGAAGTTCCTGCTCGGCTATGAGCGCATGGGCACCGGCAACATCGCCGTGTGCAAGCGCGAGCTCGCCCGGGTGAAGGAGCTGGCCGGGCGCGCCGGCTTGCTCGACGACCCCCGCTTCGGCGACCGTCTCACGCGCGTGGAGGTCGAGCTGATGGCGCTCGAGATCACGAACCTCCGCTACCTCGATCAGCTGCGGGGCGGGCGGCCGCCGGGCGCGGAGGTGTCGCTGCTCAAGATCAAGGGAACCGAGATCCAGCAGTCGCTGACCGAGCTCATGATGCAGACGGCGGGGCCGCTGGCGCCGATCTTCCGGCCCGTCACGCCGGATGCGCCGTTCGACCCGTTCACGGCCGCGCTGTTCCCGCGCTACTGCAACGTGCGCAAAGCCACGATCTACGCGGGCTCGAACGAGATCCAGCGCAACATCATCGCCAAGGCGACGCTCGGCCTGTAGCGGAGGGGCAGAGATGAACTTCGAGTACAGCGAGGAGCAGCGGCTCCTCTCCGAAACCCTGCGTAAGTTCCTCGCGACGGCCTATTCGTTCGACGCGCGCGGCAAGATCGTCACCTCGCCGGCCGGTGTCAGCGAAGACGTGTGGGCCGCCCTGGCCGAGATGGGGATCCTCGGCGTGCCGTTCGCCGCCGAGCACGGCGGCTTTGGTGGCAACACCGTCGACATGATGGTCGTGATGGAGGCGCTCGGCGAGGCGCTCGTCGTCGAGCCGTACCTCGCGACCGTCGGGCTGGGCGGGCGCTTCGTCGCGCGTGCTGGCAGTGCCGAGCAGCAGGCGCGAATCCTGCCGGCGCTGATCCAGGGCAAGCTCAAGATGGCGTTCGCCCAGACGGAGGCGGATGCGCGGTGGGATCTCCGCCGCGTCGCGACGCGAGCGACGAAATCCGGCGACGGCTGGGTGCTCGAGGGCGAGAAGCGTGCGGTGCTACACGGCGGCTGCGCGAACCTGCTCGTCGTGTCCGCGCGGACGTCGGGCAGCGTGGGCGACGGGCGCGGCATCAGCGCGTTCCTGGTCGAGCGCAACGCGCCCGGCCTGCGCGTGAGCGAGTATCGCAGTCTCGACAACCTGCGCGTCGCCGACGTCCGCCTCGACGGCGTGCGCGTGGGACGCGAGGCGCTGCTGGGCGCCGAGGGCGACGCAGGACCGCTGCTCGAAGAGGTCGTCGACTATGCGACGGCGCTCGTGTGCGCGGAGGCGGTGGGCGCCATCAAGTACGCGCACGACGCGACGCTCGACTATCTCAAGACACGGCGACAGTTCGGCGTGCCGATCGGCTCGTTCCAGGCCCTGCAGCACCGCATGGTCGACATCCTGATCTCGTACGAGCAGGCCCGGTCGATCGCGTGTCTGGCGTGCGTGAAGGTCGACACCGCGGACGCCGCCGAGCGCCGCCGTGTCGTCTCGGCCGCGAAGATCAAGATCGCCGACGCCGCGCGCCACGTCAGCCAGGAATCCGTGCAGCTGCACGGTGGCATGGGCATGACCGAGGAGCTGAAGGTGAGTCACACGTTCCGACGGCTGACGACGATCGCGCAGGCGTTCGGCGACGCCGATCATCACCTCGCGCGGTTCGCCGCGGCAGGCCGCTGAGGCGCGCGATTCAGCGAGCCGCGTCGGAGTCGATCAGGGCGATGATTTTTCCGATTGCCTCGTGCAAGGCGACCTCGCGTCTCTTACCGCGCGCTCCACGGCGGGGTGGGGAACTTCGGCTTGCCTGTCGCCACCTCATCAGGCCAGAGGATCACCTGCTTGCCGTCCTGCCACTGGGTCGTCACGGCCTTCTGCGCGGTCTGGAATCCACGCTCGTCGACGGCGAAGTCACCGAGGGCTGTCTTCGTTTTCAGCGCGAGCAATGCCTCGCGTAGCTTGTCGGACTCGACGCTCCCCGCGCGGCGTGCCGCCTCGACCAAGAGCTGGCAGCCGGCGTAGGCATTCGCCGCCTGAAGCGCGGGAGCGCGGTTGAACTCCTTCTCGTACGCCGCGACGAACTCGCGGTTGCCGGGGTAGGGAAGCGACGGCTCCCAGAACGTGGCGCTGTAGACGAACTCGGCCGATTTCTCGAGACGCTTCTGGTAGTCGGGCAGGCCGCCGTACGGCAGACTGCTGAACATCTTGACGTTGAGGTCGACGTCTTTCATCTGGCGGGTCATCGTGATCAGGTCCGCGAACACCTGGGCGGCGATCACGAACGCATCGGGCTTGGCGGCCTTGACGCGGTTCAACAGCGGCGCGAAATCCGTCGTGCCCTTCGGGTACGTCTCGGAGAAGACGACGTCGAGGTTCTTTTTCCGGGCCAGCTCGCCCGCCCCTTTGGCCGCCGCCTTCGCGACGAGCCCGTCTTCGTTCAGCACCGCGAGCGTCTTGAGCCCGAAGCGGGCCGCGAGATCGACGAATCCCTCGGGAGTGAGCTCGACGGGCGCAATGACCATGATGAGATATTTCCGCCCCTTCTCCCACAGCGACGTCGTTCCCGCCATCGGCGCGATCATCACCTTCCGGTGCTTTTCGGTGACCTCCGCCACCGCGTCGGTGATGGGGGACGAATACGGACCGAGCACCGCATCCACTTGATCCTGGCCGATCAGCTTCTCGTACACGCCGATGGCGGTCTTCTCATCCGAGGTGTCGTCCTGGATCGTGAACTGGATCGGACGTCCGAGCACGCCGCCCTGGGCGTTCACGTGCTTCTGGCAGAGCTGATAGCCATCACGCGCGTAGCCGCCCTGAAGCGCGTATTTCCCGGTCAACGCCGACGATGCACCGATTCGGATCGACTGCTGGGCGGTGCTCGGCCACGGCGCGCCGATCAGGAGCGCGCCAAGAACGAATACGACGAGGCGCCGAACTCTGTTGCCTTCATCGCTGTTCCTTTCGCGTCCACGCTCGCCGCGCCGGTGTCGCGAGCAGACTTACCCGATCGTCGCCGTGAGTACGCGCGCCACGTTGTCCCCCATGACCTTGGCGACGTCGGCCCGGCCGTAGCCGCGGGCCAGCAGCGCCGTCGCGATGGATGGCCACTCGGCATAGTCGTCGAACGTGGAGTTGAGCGGGATGCCGTCCATGTCCGTGCCGATGGCGACATGGTCGATGCCGACCGCGTCCGCCATTCGGCTCACGTGATCGATGTACCCGCTGAATCCCGGACCACCGAACGCGACGGGAAACACGCCGACGACCCCTCCGCGCTGCGCCACCAGTCGCGCATGCTCGCGACTGACCGCGCGGGCGAGGCCCGGGACGTCGACGACGGTGTGCGAGAGGACGAATGGCTTGCTCGACGCCTCGGCGGCGGCGCGGACGAGGTCGAGCGTGCCGTGAGCGACGTCGACGAGCATGCCGAGCCGGTTCATCTCGCGGATGACGTCGCGGCCAAATGGCGTGAGGCCGCCGTGCCGTACCGCCTCCGTCTGGATGTCGCCGAGCTCGTTGACACGATAGTGCACGAGCTGAATGGAGCGGATGCCGCGCGTGTAGGCTTCCTCGACGCGCTCGAGCCGGCCCTCGAGAAAGTCCGCTCCCTCCACGGCCAGGATGGCGGCATGCCGGCGCTCACGCCGGGCGCGGTCGAGATCGGCGCTCTCGTGGACCGGCAGTAGCGCACCCGCCGTGATCCGGGTCCGCACGCGCTCCAGCTGCGCATACGTCGTGCGATACAGCTCGCCGGGCTGGGGCTCGCGCTGAGCATAGATCCGCCCGCGCGAATTGACCGTGAGAACCGCCCTGTCGGCCACGGCGGCCACGAGCGAGGCGCGAACGCGCCCGGCGGCCATGCGTTCGATCTGGGTCTCCATCGTCGTCGTTCGGCCCAGCCCGCGAATCAGTCCGGGATGGCTGTGCAGATCGATCGAGGTCGTCTCGTCGAGCAGGCCGGCGGCGTCACCGACGGCGGGGCGCTTCGGCGCGGCGCTCGCACAGCCGCCGCCCGCAACTGCGAGCGTCGCGGCGATGCCTCGCAGAACGTCGCGCCGGCTCTGCGCGAATGGCTCCAGGCACCCGCACCACATGGCGCCGTACTATGACACAGTCATCGGTGCTCCGCCGCGCACAAGGCCATCGCGAAGCGCCGCACAGGGCGGCGACCAGAGCGCGTTGCGCTGACACGCCACGAGATCGCACGTCCGGCACCCGGCGGCCGCGTCCAGATAGATCCGGTCGACGCGCGCGGCGTCGTCGAGCACAGCGCCCCGGCCGCGGCGCCGATGGCGGCCAGAGCGTGCCCGTCGCCGTCGCACGGCCACGATCCCCGCGGCGAGCGGGCAGTCGAGCTCGGCGCGCCGATAGTTCCGAAGGCAGATTCGCAACGCGTCACTCACCCGGCGTCGCATCGTCGTCCGCATGGGGCACCTCCGCGACGATCCGGGTGCAAGCGCACCGCCGATCCACGCGGCGAAATGTGATGCGATCGGCTCACCGACGATGAGCTCCGCGCACTAGCTGAGCGGGCGTCGGGTAAACCGCTACCGCGTCACGTGACAGCAACTACCGGGATGTGGTCGCGCGCTTCACGCCGTCGCCGGCGCGCGCTCGGCTCATTCGATGAGCCGATCCGCGCGCAGGAGCAGCGACTCGGGCAACGTCAGGCCCAGCGTCTTCG
>Ga0310810_10004342_pt1 | contig 15658 bp, 15 predicted proteins | sample NCmetagenome_FD_207641 | JGI IMG/M metagenome (GOLD analysis project Ga0310810, IMG submission 207641) | Soil microbial communities from experimental microcosm in Duke University, North Carolina, United States - NC | ecosystem: Engineered > Artificial ecosystem > Soil microcosm > Unclassified ...
CCAGGCGCTTCCGCCAAGCTTCGCTACGGATCGCCGGAATGGCACAATCGCCGGAATTGCCATAATTTCGTTCCCGGATTTTAATTACGGCAATTCTGGCGATTCGGCAATTCCCGTTACTTCCCCAACCCCAACTTGTACGCAATCAGCTTCTCCAGCTCTGACGGAACGTAGCGGAGGTCCGCGCGTTTCGTCCACCAGCGCTCGGGCGTGGACGTGTCGAAGCGCGATGCCCGCATGAGGATCTCGACGTTCGAGCCTGCGAACTCCCGAAGGAACGCGAAGCGCGCGCGTCGGGTGTGATATTTCGACGTGACGACGATCACGCGCGACAGATGGCGCGGGGCCGCGAGCTGGTGCACGGCGGCGGCCTCATCTGCGGTGTTGTCCAGCGATCCAGGCAGGGTTTCGACAGCCGCGGCAGGCACCTTGAGTTGAAGCATGGCGGTGCGCGCCAGCTCGGCGTCCGACGGAAACCGGATCCCCATACTGTGCAGCTGTACTTCCGCGCTTTCGAGCCGGCCGGGACTGATCAGGATCTGTGGCGCCCAGCCGCCGCGGTACAGCTCGACCGCTTCCAGCCATCGCTCGACACGTGCGCCGGCCAGCACGACGATGACGTCACTTTTCTGCAGCGGATCTTCGTACACGAGGTAGCGGCCCGCGAACGGAAAAAACGTGGCGCCGGCGAGGAGGAGAAGGCCGATCGTGACCCGGATCACGCGCACCAGAAGGGGGCGTGCCGCATGCGTGACCGCCGGTCGAGCCATTGAGGTGGGAGGATGTCCCGGTCGGCGGGGCGAACTGCCCCGCCCGCCGGGCCGCGGGAATCTCAGCCTTCGATGAGGCGCACTTCTCCGGCGCGTGGACCCTTGCCGGATTCTTCTACTTGGAACTCGACACGCTGCCCTTCGCGCAGCAGCTCGAACACGGCGCCACGCACGGAGCTGCGGTGGAAGAAGTGCTCGATGCCTCCCTCGTCGCGGATGAATCCGAATCCCTTGTCGATCAGAAGGCGAGCGATGGTGCCGGTCGGCATACCCGTGTCCTCCGATGAACGCCGTCCCGTCGAGATCATCCCGACGGACTTGCCCAGACTGTCACTCGGGAAAAATTCAGGGGCCGGGGGGCGGCCCGAACTTGCAGGGAGGCGCCGGCGACCTGACGAAAATCCCGCGCTTGCTGCGCCGGCGGCTCGGTGGCCCGCCGCACGCTGAGCTGAAAGCGGGGCCAGTGTAGGGACTTCCGGACTCGAAGTCAAGCAAACCACGAGGGTTAGGGGGCACCCCCGAATGACGTTTCCAGTGTGGCTTCTGCCCCATTCCTGGGCGTCGGGACACCCGGCGGGACGGCGTACGTCGTCCAGAAATGGCGGCCACACCGTGGGCAGACCCAGAACTGGTCAGTTTTCCATGGCTCTCCCGGGGCGGGATCGCGCAGGTCCATATTCGTCCCGCAACGCTGGCACCGTAAGGTGAGCATTCGCGGAGAATTGTACCGTGGTTGCCGGAATCATCCTCGCGGCGGGGCGATCCGTACGGATGGGGACGCCCAAAGCGCTCCTCGCCGCGTCGCCGACCGAATCCTTCGTCGCACGGCTGCTGTCGACGCTTCGCGACGGCGGTATTCAGAATCCCGTCGTGGTGGGGCGGGCGGGCGATGAGCCCCTGCGCGCCGAGGTTGAGCGCCACGGCGGCATCTACGTGGTGAACGCCAACGCGGAGGAAGGGGGCCAGCTGTCGTCGCTGCTGGCAGCGCTGTCTGCATGCGATCGCGCGGACCTGCGCGGGGTGATGGTCGTCCCGGTTGACGCCCCGCTTCTTTCGCCGGCAACCATCGCAATGCTTCTCGCCGTCTTCGATGCCACCCTCGCGCCGGTGGTCCGCGCGCGCTATCAGGGGCGGAACGGCCATCCGGTCATTTTTTCTCGCCGGGTTTTTGACGAGCTCCGCGGCGCCGACCCCGCGACGGGCGCGAAATCCGTGGTCCACGGGCATCACCAGACGACGCTGAACGTCGATGTCGACGACCCCGGCGTGGTTGGGGATGTCGATACGCCGGAGTCGTACCGGGCGACGTTCGGTCGCGATCCGTGACCTCTTGCTGATTCTCGTCAGATCTGGATCTTGGCGAACGACTGCGCACCGAGCGCCATGAAGATCGCCGCGACGGCGCCGAGCACCGCCGCGTCGGTGGCGGCGGAGAAATGCGCGGTTCCAATGAACGCGCCGCGCAGTCCATCGATGCCGTAGGTCAACGGATCGATGCGCGTCGCAATCATGAGCCCCGTCGGCAGATTGTTGAGCGGATACAACGCGCCGGACAGGAAGTAGATCGGCATCACCAGAAAGTTCATGATCAGCTGAAAGCCCTGCATGTTCCGCAGGCGCGATCCGATCACGGTTCCCAGCGCCGCGAACACCAGGCTGATGAGGACCATGAACATGACGCCGAGCGGAATGGTGAGCGCACTGGTCGAGCGGAAACCGACGACCAGGCAGATGACGATCACGAGCATCCCCTGCATGATCGCGATCGTGGCGCCGCCGAGGGTCCGGCCGATCATGATGTGGAGCCGCGGGACGGGCGCTACCAGCGTCTCCTTCAGGAACCCGAACTGCCGATCCCACAGCAGGCCGATTCCGGAAAAGATCGACGTAAACAGCACCGACATGCCGATGACGCCGGGCGCGACGAACTGGAGATAGCTGCCCTGGCCGGCTTTCTGAAAGACCGGACCGAGACCGAACCCGAGCGCGAAGAGATAGAGCAACGGTTGCGCGAGCGACGCGATGATCTGCGAGCGCGATCGCGTGTAACGTTTGATTTCGCGGAGCCAGAGGATGTAAATCGCGCTCACGCCTACCGCCCCCACATCTTGGCAACCTGGCGCATCTGATCCGCGGCGTCCGCCCGCTCGTCGCGGATGGTGCTGCCGGTGAGCGCCAGGAACGCGTGTTCGAGCGAATCCGTTCGGGTCTGCGTCTTCAGCTCCTGCGACGATCCCTGAGCGACGATGCGGCCGTGATCGATGATCGCGATGCGCTGCGCAACCCGATCCGCTTCGTCCATGTAATGGGTCGTCAAAAACACCGTGACGCCCTCCGTTTCATTGAGATGCTTCACGTGCGTCCACATCTGGTTTCGGCTCTGCGGATCGAGCCCGAGCGTCGGCTCGTCGAGGAATAGGATCTTCGGCGTGTGGAGCAGGCCGCGGGCGATCTCGAGCCGGCGTTTCATGCCGCCCGAGAACGTCTTGACGAGTGCCTCGCGGCGATCCCAGAGCTCGAACAGCGCGAGCAGCCGCTGGATACGGTCATTGCGAATCTTCCGCGGCACACCGTAGAGCACGCCGTGGAGCTCCATGTTCTCCCGGGCGGTCAGCTCGCCGTCGAGGCTCGGGTCCTGGAATACAATCCCGAAACGGCGGCGCACTTCGTGCGGCTGCCGGCGTGGATCGAGACCGTCGATGCTCATCGTGCCGCTCGTCGGCGCGAGCAGCGTCGTCAGCATCTGGATCGTCGTCGTTTTGCCGGCGCCGTTGGGGCCGAGAAATGCGAAGATCTCGCCCGCCGCGACTTCGAACGAGACTCCGTCAACGGCTTTTACTTCGCCAAACGTCTTCACGAGGTTGTCGACCTGAATCATGCTCATGTCGTTCGTTACCCCTGAAGCTATCGTGCTCAGCGCACGATAACCAACGTGGCGTCAGAGTCGGGCTTTTCCGCGGGGCTTCGGCTTGTCGTCGTGCCAAACGTGGCCGCAATCACCGCACCGATAGTAGGCGCCGCTGGCGGTTTTGAGCGTCACTTCGACCTCAATCGAGCGGCATACGGGGCAGGGGGGCGTAGCGGCCCCTGGCGGAGGCATACTCTCGGCACTCCCGTTAGAATAGGTTGTCAAGCTGGAGCCGCAACTCTACTCCAGTAGGCATCTCGCGCGCAATCCGCGCGCCGCTCAGCCCGCGGCGAGGACAGGATGGAATGGCGATGAGTGCGGAAGACAAGCTGGCGCTCGACACCCAGCTGATGGAGGTCTATCTGACCGGGCTGCAATCGGAAATCGAAGCGAAGCTGCGGCGCGTGGCGAAGTTTCGCGGCGAGCTGAAGAAAATCGACACCGCGGGACGGAGAGCCGAGAAAACGGCGCGGCAGCGATCCGCGCGTGCACTCATGGCGCAAGTCGACGATATGCTGGAAACCAACCTGACGGTGCGCGACATGCTGCTCGAGCTCAAGGCAGCCGCCGAAGCCGTCCTCAAGGACCTGCAGGACTGAGAAGCTCTATGGCGAACGAAACTGCAAACGTGGTCAGCGCCGCGACGACCGGTGCAAAGCTGCCCGACGGCGTCGTGGATCTGGATCAAATCGACGGCACCGATCCGGTCCTCGGCTGCCGTGTGTTCACGCACTACAACGGGCCGACCGACCAGTTGAGCGGACTCTGCGCCGGCATGTGCGTGCTCGAGCCCGGGTCGACGCCACACCCACCGCATCAGCATCCCGAAGAAGAATTCATGATCGTGGCGTCGGGAACCGGAGAGATCGAGTGCGCCGGCCAGACGACGAAGGTCGGACCGGGCGCGATGATGTATTGCGCCGGCGACGTCATCCACGGCATCACCAACACGGGTAAGGTGCCGCTGACCTTCTACTGGTCGAAGTGGCTCGCAAAGAGCAGGTAGCGCGCGCCGGCCCAGGCGGCGATTGCTACCGCTCGCCCGCGTAGATCAACGGCAGACCGTTCCTGGAATTGCCGACGACAATCACCTTGGAGTTCTGACTCTTCACGAGTTCCATGGTCGCCTCGATGCCCTTCCACTCGAGCAGCTTCTCGCTGATTCCCTGGCTGACGATGTCCTGGAAGTCCTTGATGCCGGAAGCCTCGACGCGCTTGCGCTCGGCCTCCTGCTTCTCGCGTTGCAGGACGAACTCCATGCGCTGCGCTTCCTGCTGCGCCTGTTGCTTCGCCTCGATGGCGCGCTTCAGGGTGTCCGGCAGCTGCAAATCTCGCAACAGCACGTTCTCGACGATGACGCCGCGGGGCGCCACCTGGCGCTGGACGTCTTCGAGAATCTGCTTGGCGATCGCTTCGCGCGTGTCCGAATAGAGCGACGCGGCGGTATGGCCCGCCGTGATCGCGCGGATCGCGGATCGGAACGTCGGCTGCAGGAGGACCTCGGCGTAGTTGGGCCCGATCTGCTGGTAAAGGTCCGCCGCGCGAGAGGGGTCGAGGTGATACAGGATCGACGCCTCGAGCCCCATGATCAGCCCCTCCATTGAGGGCACCGACGCGTGTTCCTTGACTTCCTGTGTCTTGACGCTCAACTCCGTGATCGTCGCGGCGGGGTTGACAATGTGAATCCCCTCGGCAAGCGCTTGCCCCGTGACCCGGCCGAAGATGCTGACCACGCCCACGTGCCCGGTACGGACACATGATGTGGAAGCAGACGCGATGATGACGGCGACGACCAGAAGCACCAGCATTCCCGCGCTACGAATGAACGCCTTGCCGCCGCGTGCGGTGTGGTCAATCGTCAAATCCCTCATGCTGCCTCCTCAAGGCTGTCGATACCGTTTCTCTGCAGCGTTCGATCGCGCTCAGGATACGACGACGCTGTTTCGGACTTGTTTCGAGGGGAATGGCGGTGTGAGAATGGGTCGTAACTGGCTGACGCAGCTTCGCTTACAGATCCGTCGGCTCGCGGCCCGCATCGATCACTTCGAACAAATAGCCGTTGACCGGCTCGCGGAAGAAGAAGCGCTGGAAGGCCGTCGCGCGCATCGGCTCGACAATCTGCGCGCCTTCATTCACCAGCCGCTGCTTGAGTGCCGCAAAGTCGGCGACCGGATGAAATACGGCGATGTGGCGGCCGAACTCCAGCTCGAACGGAGAAGGGGTGAAGCCCTCGGTGTAAATGACGTGGATCTCCTGTCCGCGTCCGAGATTCAGCCACGCCACGGTGACCGGTGAATTCGCCGGCACGGGATTGCGTTTGTAGCCGAGCGTGCGCTCGAAAAAGTCGGCGGTGCGTTCGACATGCCGCGTCGCCAGCGTGAAGTGGGCAAGACTCATCGTTCAGCCCTTCGGATTCCAGCCGTGGCGATAGCCGCGTGAAAGGTACTGATCGGCCTCGTGCTTGTCCGGGAACGTCAACGTCCTCGCGTCGAACTTCAGTGTCTCGCCTGGAAAGTGCGCCGCGACGTTTCCGATGATGACGGACTCGGTCAGCGGGCCGGCGTAGCCGAAATTCGCGGAGCACTTCTGCTTGCCTCCGCCTAGCACCACGTCGATGAATTCGGCATAGTGATCGCGTTCGCTGATCTCGAAAGCGGGCAGCGCCGCCATTTTCGAATCCGGCAGGACGAACGCGTCCGGGCTCACGTGAGGCAGCACGATCATCCCGTCGGTGCCGACGACGATGCTGCCCTGCGGGGGAAATCGGTTGCCGACCGGCTCACGAATGGCATCGGGCGGCAGCTCGCCGCCGTCGTACCACCACACGTCGACGGTGTTGTCAGCCGTGTACTCGGTGCCCGGATAGGTCAGTTTGACGCGCGCCTTCGTCGCCCAGCTGTCCGCGGTCGGCGACGGGCCGTACGCGGTGACCGCAATCGGCGAGGTCAGATTCAGTGCGCGATACGGCGGGCTGTAAATATGGCAGCCCATGTCGCCGAGCGTACCGGTCCCGAAGCCCACGCGGCGTCGCCACTCCGATGGGTGATAGACCGCCCGCTTGAACGGCCGCGGATCGCTGACCCCCAGCCACAGGTCCCAGTCGAGCGGCGCCGGGACGGGATCGGTCGTGTCGGGCAGCGGCTTGTCGTCTCCCCAGCTCTTGTTCGAAAACGTGTGCACCTCGCGGATCTTGCCGACGATGCCGCTGCGAACGAGGGCCTCGCCGTGCCGCTGGCCGCGCGTCGAGGACACCTGAATACCCATCTGCGTCGTGAGGCCCTTCCGCTGCGCATACTCGGTGAGCAGTCGGGTCTCGCGAATCGTGTTGCACAGCGGCTTCTGCACGTAGACGGGCTTGCCGCGCTTCATCGCCTCGAGCGCGATGAGACAGTGCATATGATCCGGTGTCGACACGTTCACCGAATCGAGGTTCTTGGATTCCTTCTTCAGCAGCTCGCGCCAGTCCTGGTAGACGCGGACTTTGGGAAAGCGCTGCTGGACGCGATCGAATCGCGCCAGGTCGACGTCGGCAACCGCCACGAGCTCGAACGCGGGATGTTTGGCGAACGAGAGCAGATCGCTGAACGCCTGGCCGTTCGCCCCGAAGCTCGCGTGCCGCAGCGTCGGCGGCGCGGTACGGGCCGGGATCGACAGGAAAGGGGCGACAGCTGCTGTCGTGGCAACGGTCTGGAGAAACTCTCGGCGCGTGATGGACGAGTGCGGCATCGCGGCAGCGTATCGCCAGTTGCGCTCGCGCGCAATGGCGAGCTTCACGCGACGGAGAAATCGACCGGGGTGCCGGTGAATGTCTGGTAGCGCTCGAGTGCTGCCGAAATCGCACGACGCTCGCGGGCCGTCAGTTTCCGGTGCGCGGTGACCGTGACGTGAACTCCTCGCGCGCCGGGGACCCGGCGCCACGTGCCCGCCACCTGGCCGGCGATGACGACGGAGTTCTCAAACGTCACGAAGCGCGGGCCCGGAGCGATCGCCGGAGGTCCATGCGGCACGGCCACCCGATCGCGGTAGGCCACGAGATACTCGTCGTAAATCGGCAGCAGGTGAACGAGCGATGCCTGCGCCTTCGCGCGCGGCGGCGCTCCAGTCATCCAATACGTGCGGCCGTCGGCTTCCAGCCGCCGTGCTTTGATGATGTCGAGCGACCGCTTCGCGTCCGCGGCCGCCAGGCCCGACCACCAGGCGAAATCACGACTCGTCGCCGGGCCATGACTCGTGAAGAACCGCGTGGCAAGCGTCGCGAGTGCTTCATCGCGGGATAACGCGAGTGCCCGAGGCGCGCGTTCGCCGAGAAGCGCGTAGGTGAACTGCTTCCCCCGGCGCGGGCCGCTGCACACGACCCGTTCGAGTTCGGCGTGCATGGCCACGTGTGCGAGGCGCACGCTTGCCCCCGGCAGAGCGGCCCGTTGGAGTTGCTCTCCCAGCTCGGCGCGGGTGAGGAAGCGCCGATCGCGCAGCGCGCGTTCGATCACCCGAAGCGCGCGCGTCAGCGTTCCCGGATCCAGCTCCAGTTGCCGGTTGTACGGCGCCATCCGTCGCTGCACGCCCGGAGCCGTCAGCTGCAGCAGCCACCCGATGTCCGATGCGGTCACGAAGTGCCACGTCGGGCGCATGACGTGCGTGCGCAGGATGCGCCCGTCGTCGACCGCGCGCTCGATGTCGGCGGCGACCACCCCGTCCCGCATGCGCAGCGCCAGCGCCCACTTCGCCGGTTCGTACTCCTGCGCCTGGACCGCGCCGAACCAGGCGACGACGTCCTCGGGTTGACCAAGTCCGGCGGCGGTGAGGCGCTGACGCCGGAGCCGGTAGTCCGCAATCGCGGCGATCATCGGTGGCTGTGAAAATCGTGAAGCACGGGCGCAGATTACCGTTCAGGGCTCAAGCACTGCAACTGGCCCCGTTGGCGGTTTTACGGTCGATTCGGTACAATGAGGGTTCGTCTTCACACCGAACGGGCCTGTAGCGCAGTTGGGAGCGCGCCTGAATGGCATTCAGGAGGTCACCGGTTCGATCCCGGTCAGGTCCACCACCAACTTTCATTTCCGGTTCTGATTTCCCGCAAGTAGCCGAAAGGCGGCGCGGTACGCCGGTTCCAATACGCCGAGACAGGTCTTGGTATTGGGCGGGCTCGTCGCTGGGACGGCGGTCTCGGCACAGAACACACCGGCGGCGACGGGCACGGATGTGTATCACGTCCAGTTCGGCAAAGCGGGACGCGGGCAGGCAGGAGCCCTGGGAAGTCGCTCATGGTTGCGGACAAGACCGTGTCCATGCCCGAGCACTTCCTCGTGCTTCGGCATCAGGAAGGCGATGACTGGGACTACGTGGTCATCCAGCACCTCGGCTCGAAGGCAGAGGTCACGACGACCACGCCGCCACCGACGGATGCGCAGCCCTCAACGCGTGGCACAACGATACGTTCGTCGGCGGACCTTCCTGGGGTGAGTTCACGAAACAGATGGGGATCGCGGGATCGGCGGCTGCGTCGGCCAACGTGTATATCGTCGGCGTTCAGCGCGCGGTTCCCGGTCACCGCGAGCAACTCCTGAAATCGCTGAGCGCTCCGGGGGCGACAAGCAAGATCGAAATGGGCAGTGTCGTCCTACAGCATCTCGAATAGGGCGATTGGACGTTCGCGACGATTACTCGATACAACTCGTGGCAGGATTTTGCGGCTGACCGCATGGGCGCCGCGTACGCAGGAGACGCGACCTCTGGCGGGTGGGCCGACATCCGCCAGCACTCCGGGTTCCATCGCGACACGATCGCGGATCGGATTCAGCCAAGTAGATCGACAAGCGCGTCCAGGTGAGGTCGGGAGAGCGTTCCCGCCTCACCAGTCGCGCTGCAGTTCGCCCGATCGTTGCGCGCCCAGCGTAGGCTTGGCTGCCTCAAGCACTGCGTCGGCGCACCAAGCTGAGTAAACAAAGCCAGCCACCAGTCTCGGCTGCGTCAGTCAACGCAGCAGCTTCAGGAAGGCCACCATGTCGGCCTGATCCTCTTCAGTGAAGACGAATCCTCCCATGCTGGGACTATCGCGGAAGAAGAGGGCGTAGAACTTCGCGACGTCCTCGAGCGTCTTGGCCGAGTTGTCGTGGAAGTACGGCGCCGTGTCCGCGATGCCCCATAGCGGCGGGATTTTGAAAAGGTTCGCGAAGAACGACCGAGGTGGCGTGGGCACTCCCGGTGGCGCGCTCGGCGGCGGATTGTTCAGCATCGCGCCGGGGTCCGGTGTCGTGATCGCGGTCGTGCTGCCATCCGCCTCCCTGACCAGGAACGTATAGACCGGGTTTCCCATCAAGTTCCGCTCGGAGACGCCGATGCTGGCACGGCGTCCTCCCGGGGGGAACCCAAAGGGATTACCAGCGGCGAACCGGTTGAGCATCGGTCCCGAGTGACAGGTGTTACACATGCCCCTGGTCGTGACGCCGTCGAAAGGCGCGTTGTCGAACATCGCGCGCCCGCGCCGTTCGGATTCCGTGGTTCCGGCCGGGAGTTGCGGCGGAGGACCGCCGGCCGCGAACACTCGAAGGGCCGCGGAGGAGAAAAAGCGTGGATCGGTCCGCTGGAACTCCCCGATGAGATCGAGCTCCAGCGCAGTGGGCTCGCGCGTGTTCTGCGCGTGACCGACGATGGCATTGAACGCCTGCAGCTGCAGGTTCGGCTCACGCGTGTCGTACATCAGCATGGGATCCAATGCGGGCGTGTTGATTGTGGTGGGGGTCCCGCGGTTCAGAACCACGCTCCTGCGGGCCGGATCGTCTGCCAGGATGACGTCGGGGGGTAGCGGGATCTCGATCCGCACTGTCGCGTGTTGGGTGATCCGCGTCGTACCCGTGACGCCGTCGTCCAATCCGTCATGAACGAAGAGCGCATCGCTCGCATCATCGATCAGCCGGGCAAGCGCCTCTTCCGGCGTGAACGTGCCGGTCCGATTGCTGTGGCATGTGCGGCACGTCCGCCCGTTGCCGCCGAATTTCTCCACGTCGAAGAGTCTCCGCCCCTCCTTGAGCCGCGCCTTGGCGCACGCGTCGGACAGGGCCGGATCGCAATCGAGGCTTCCAGGCTGGCCGGGGGGACTGATCCTGGTTTCCCCTCCGATCGCGGCCGGATAGGATCCGGCGATGACGAACAAGAGTGATACAACCGCCGCAGCACCAAGTTTCACATCCATGGCGAGCTCCCTTCGCTGGACATTCCCTTGCGCTGAGACTAGAAGCGAGCTCCACGACCCTCAAGTGACAAGGCAAGACGTCAGGCCGATGACCGACAATGTCATTGATGGATCCCGACTCGAATTCGGAAATTAAAACGGCTCAGCTCGGAGACCGGCTGGATTCCTGGAAAGAAATTGCGCGCTACCTCAACCGGAGCGTTCGGACGCTCTATCGCTGGGAGAAGGAAGAGGGTCTTCCCGTTCACCGCCATCACCACAAGGACCTGGGCTCGGTGTTCGCTTATAAGGGCGAGCTCGATGCGTGGCTCAGCGCGCGAAGCCCCGATCCGGACCTGCCGGCTGAAGATCGTCAAACAGCCGCGCCGCGGCGATCCATCTTGGCCGTCGCACTCGCACTCGGGACGGCCGCCGTCGTGATCGGCTCGACGTTCTACATCAGCAGCTGGTTGTCACACCGCCGCGGGGCGCAACGGTCCGCTCACGTCGCTGCTCTCGAATTGATCTCGTCATTTGCAGGATCGCACCGTTGGCCCGCTCTCTCGCCGGACGGGCGCATGCTTGCCTTCGTCAGCGACGCAGCCGGCACGCCGCAGGTGTGGGTGAAGAACCTGAGCAGTGGGGATCCAATTCAGATTACGTTTGGCGATCGCCCGGTGGTGCGTCCGCGGTGGGCGGCGCGTGGAGATCGCATCATTTTCTCGATCCAAGGTGGCGGGATTTGGTCTGTCGCACCGCTCGGCGGGGGCCCTCGCCGGATTGTGGAGCACGGGTGGAACGCGGACCTGTCGCCGGATGGCGAGCGCCTGGTTTTCGAGCGCCGGAGCCAGGTCTGGGTCGCGAAGGCTGATGGAACCGGGATCACTCCGCTGTCGGACCTTCCACAGGCGGTCATGCCGTTCTACGGCGATACGTGGCCGACGTTTTCACCAGACGGCAGGTCGATTGCGGTTTTCCTGGGCGAAGAAGGGCGTTACGGAGATTACTGGGTCATTCCGTCGCAGGGGGGCAAGGCCCTCCGGCTGACGACTGATCTCGCGGAGGGTGGTGCGCCGGCGTGGACGCCCGACGGCAACTTCCTCGTCTTTCCATCCGCGCGAGCGGGCAGTACGAACCTGTGGCGCGTGCCGGTCTCCGGCGGTGTTCCCGAGGCGCTGACGACGGGTGCCGGTGACGATCTCGACCCCGCCGTCACGCCGGACGGCCGCGCCGTGCTGTTCACGAACGTCAAGCGCACATGGGCATTGGTGGTTCACGACCTGAAGAGCGGCGTGCGCACGACGCTTCTCGAGAAACGGACCCACCTCGCCTTCCCAAGGTATTCGCCGGACGGCAGCCGCATCGTGTTCTTCGGGAGAAACTCGCTAGGCGATACGCATCTGTTCGTGATGCACTCGGATGCGACGAACCTGACTGCGGTCACCGATGGTGCGGGCGAGCTCAACATCATGCCGCAGTGGGCTCACGACGGCCAGGCACTCTATTTCTACCAGGTGCGTCCGACGCGGACGTTTCGGCGCGTTCCCGTCTCGGGCGGCGCGACGCGAGAGATCGCCCCCTGGTCCTGGAGTCGACAGCAAGCCGCAGCGGTAGATCCTCGAGGGCGCGAGGCCCTCTATTCAGCGATGGACCGCGGACTCGTGCAGTACTCGCGAGCACGTGATCTCGAAAGCGGGCAGGAAACCACGCTGCCGGTTGCCCTGTACGCCATGCGATTCTCGCGCGACGGCCGTTGGATAGCCGGAGTGTCCAATGAGGGCGAAGTCGTCGTGTGTGAAATCTCGGTCACCCGGTGCCGACCGCTCACGCCGGAGAATGAGTATGGTGTGCCAGCACTGGCGTGGTCGGGGGACGGCACGCGTCTCTTCTTTCTACGTCATACGAGCGCCCGAATCCTCGGGGAGCTCATGTCTGTCGGCGTCGAGGGAGGCGTCGCGCAGACGCATGGACCGATCGGTCCCTTCCAGTTGCCGTTCCTGCTCTGGATGGACGCCTCGCCGCGCGACGAGATCGTCTTTGCACTCTGTCGCGAGGGTCCGTACGAGTTGTGGATGGCGAAGCTGCGTTGATCGCCGCGCTTCCAGGATGAAGCGCGATTGAGCGCTCGACTGCTCAAGGCTTTATCGCGATGAGGTACAACCGGTTCGCGGTCGCCAGATACAGCGCATCGCCGATCACCGCCGGGCGCGAGTAGAGTGGCGCATCCATCTCGATCGTCGCCAGCACCTCCTTTCGACGCCCGGCACGAAGAACGGTCATGGTGCCTTCCACGTTGCCAACGTACAGCCGATCGCCGGCCAGCAGGAGACTTCCCCAGATGGGCTCGAGGGTCTCGTGCTTCCACACGTGGGCTCCGGTCTCCGCGTCCAGGCAATGGATCGTCCCGCCCAGATCCCCCACATACAGCAAACCGTCCTTCGCAATGGGTGTTCCCACTACGCGACCGACCTCGCGAGACGTCCAAAGGAGCCTGCTTGTGGTGACGTCTCCCTGGCCGTTGGGACTGATCGCATGGATCAATGAAGGTCCGTTGCCGTGGCCAGGACTCTGTCCCATCGCCACGAAGACGCGGCCGTCGGCAAAGACCGGTGCAGCAATGATGGAACCGCGTGACAGGACTCTGGGTCGCGGAAGCCAGAGCGCCTCCTTCGGATTGCCGTCAAATCGCCAGACTTCGTGGCCCGACGCCGCGTCGTAGGCGCGCAGCCAGCCATCGCCGCCGCCGAGGACCACCTGCATGCGGCCGTTGACGTTGGCCGCCACGGGGCTGGACCACTGGCCGTGCAGCACCTGCGCGCCCGCGCCGACGGCGCGCCAGACCACGTCGCCTGAATGCTTGTCCACCGCGATCAGACTTGGGGCGCGTGGCGATGGAACGCGCATATGACCTTCATTCTGGCCGTTGGAGGTGGAGACCATCAGCAGATCACCCACCGGCAACACTTCGCTGTTCGTGGCTTCGTGCGGAAAGACACCCAGGCGGGCACACATGTCCAGTTCCCAGACGATGTCGGGACCGTGTGTGTCGAGGCAACGCAGCTGGCACTCGGCGGTGACGTAGTACAGCCGGTCCCCTTCCACATACGGCGCGCTTGTCGTCGAGGGCAGCAGGAACTCCCGCAGGCCGCGGTCCACTCGGGGAGCCACGTCCTGCCAAAGGAACCGGCCATCGGTCGCGCGAAAGGCCATGAGCACGCCGCTCTCTTCCTGGTAGGCAGGGTTCATGGGTCTGTCGTTGTTGGTGCCGAGATAGACCGTATCGCCGACAACTACGGGACGGCCGAACGTGTCGTATCCCAACTCGACACTCCACACGATGTTCCGCCCGGTGGTCCGATCCCAGTCAACCGGCGGAGTACCCGTTGGCGGCCTGTCCGTCTCGGGTTGGGTTGCGACGGAAGTTGCGGGCATCAGGGGTGAGTCGACAGGCTCGCCAGACTTGACGCCAGCAATTCGATTCAACGCCCACTCAGCCTCGCCACGCAGCGTCGGATCGTTTGCCGCCGCTCGCAGTGCCTCTTGCGCCGTCTGTGCTTTCGGTCCGATGCTTCCGAGCGCCCCGGCCGCGAAGATGCGCACATAGAGGAATTCATCGTTCAGAGCTTCGATGAGCTGCGGCACCGCAGACTCCGCCGCCGGCCCGATGCCTGCGAGGGCCTCACACGCGGCCCATCGGACGCCGGGAGTCGGATCGACGACGGCTCGGGCGAGGTCCTTGGTCGCTGCGGCTGCCTTCGGGCCGATCGACGCTAGTGCTTCCGCCGCGTAGATGCGGACGTAGGGGTCCTCGTGCGAAAGCGTCTTGACCAGCGCGCCTACCGAAGGACTCGCCCTGTGCCCCAAAGCGCCGAGAGCCCGTGCGGCATCGCCCGCGACCGCGGAATCCTCGTCTCCGAGTGCCCGTCGCAGCGCCGGTTGAATCCATTCGGTCTGGGGTGCCAGGTCAATCAAGGCATCAACCGCGTCGCGCCGGATGGCGACCCGCTCATCCCGGAGCAGGGCCACCAGGAGCGGAATGGCCGGAGGACCGATGCGCCGGACGATGTCAAGCGTTACCACCTCCAGGTCTTCATTCCGGCGGTTGACCAATCGGGTCAGCAAAGGCAGCGAACGCGGCGCCCCTTGGACCAGAGCGGCTTCGGCGATCGCCCGGACCTTCGGGTCTTTGGCGCTCAAACGATTGGCCCAGTCACGCACCGTCGCGGACGTCAGGGAAAAATCTGAACCCTTGGCGTAGTGAGGCGGAGAAGGTGAACGAGTGGTTTGGGCGAGTACTGATGTCGGTACGATGCAGAACAGCGTAGCGATGAATACGGATCGCATGGCCCAGGAAGACAACGTAGGCTTTTACCCGTGCTTTTACAACCTCTCGTTTCTGCTCATGGCATTGCCCTGAGGCGCCCGATGGTCTCGGGTCTCATCCTGTTGGCGGTCGCGCTGCTGCTGGCGCACCTGGCGCCGGCCCCGGGACTGCTCGACGCACTCGCCGGGGACCGAGCGATTTGGCACATGCCCCGCACCAACCCGCCGACGGTCTATCTCACCTACGACGATGGGCCGAACCCGGCGACCACCCCTGCACTGCTCGACGTGCTGGCGCGCGAGCACGTGCCGGCGACGTTCTTTCTCATCGACCGCGAGATCACCGAGGCCACCGCGCCGCTCGTGGCGCGCATGTTCGCCGAGCAGCACGCGGTCGCGCTGCACTCCGACACGCGCGGCGATGTGCTGATGTCGCCGTCGGCGTTCGCCCGGAAGCTCACCACCCATGCCGATCGAATCGAGCGGATG
>Ga0310810_10004343_pt1 | contig 15656 bp, 15 predicted proteins | sample NCmetagenome_FD_207641 | JGI IMG/M metagenome (GOLD analysis project Ga0310810, IMG submission 207641) | Soil microbial communities from experimental microcosm in Duke University, North Carolina, United States - NC | ecosystem: Engineered > Artificial ecosystem > Soil microcosm > Unclassified ...
CTATCAAACCGAAGGGAAGCAAATGGGGACGCTCGATTTCCCGGAGCTGGAAATCCTCGCCCTGGGTCCGGAGACCGCGATGGCGCGCGGGCGGTGGCGGTTGAAGATGTCCGACGGAAAAGAGTCGAGCGGGATGACGTCGGTCCTCTTTCGAAAGCTGCCAGAAGGCTGGCGAATCGTCCACGATCACTCGTCGGCCGAAAGCGGCTAGGAGGTGCGACAGCGCTTGTTGACACCTCCCTTGGCCGCGCCTAGGATGGCGGAAAAATGAGACCACTGCTGTTGGCTCTTGCTGTTCTTGTGGCGTTTCCCGCCCTTCGCCAAGCCTCGGTCAGCTCAGGGCAGGCCGCGCAGACGCGGACGGCGAAAAACCTGGAGATCTATGTCGTGGACGTGGAGGGCGGAAACGCCACGCTCTTCGTGTCACCGTCGGGCGAATCGGTGCTCATCGACTCGGGCAATGGCGGCGACGCTGCCGTGAGGGACGCGGGCCGCATCATGGCCGCGATCAAAGATGCCGGTCTTACGCACATCGACAACCTCATTACCACGCACTGGCATGGCGACCACTTTGGCGGCATGGCGGAGCTCGCCGCGCGCATTCCGATTCACAATTTCATCGATCACGGCGCGAACGTACAGCCTGCCGCCGCCGCCGATGAATTTCTGCAGAAGACGTATCCGTCCCTGTACGGCAAGGCGACGCATATCGTCGCCAAGCCCGGCGACAAGATCGCGATTGCCGGTTTGGATTGGCGCGTGGTGAGCGCGGCCGGCGAGGCCATCAAGACGCCGCTGCCCGGGGCGCCCGGGTCCGGCCGGCCGAATCCGTATTGCGCCGCGTTCAAGCCACAGGACGTCGATACGACAGAGAACGCGCAGTCTGTCGGGAGCATCATCACGTTCGGGAAGTTCCGGGCCGCGCATCTGGGGGACCTGACCTGGAACAAGGAATTCAATCTGATGTGCCCGACCAACCGCATCGGTACCGTCGATCTGTTCGTGGTGTCGCATCACGGACAACCAATCTCGAATTCAGAGGTGCTGGTGCACGCGATTCAACCGCGGGTTGCGATCATGAACAATGGCACCCGCAAAGGCGGACAGCCTGATGCGATGAGAATCATCCATTCGTCGCCGGGCCTCGAGGATCTCTGGCAGCTCCATTTCTCGCTCCTCAGCGGGCAGGAGTACACCGTGCCGGGACTCTTCATCGCCAACTCCGTCGACGAGCCGCCGTCCGCGATGCCGGTCGCTGCGCTGCCGCCGCCGCCACCAGGGCCGGCTGTGGCTCCGCCGCCTGCACATAACGGGACGGCGTATTGGATCAAGGTGTCGGCACAGGCGGATGGGTCATTCACGGTGACCAACAACCGGAACGGCTTCAGCAAGACTTACAAAACAAGTCTCAAACCGTGACGGATCATCGCCGGCGCCGCATGTTGCAGGGTGCGGGCGGACTTGTTGCCGCGACGGCACTTCCTTTCCGGCAAGCTTCTCTCACGCCGTCGTCGAACGCGGGCGTGGACATCACCGGCCGGCTCGCGCGCTATATGGTCGGAGCCCGGGACCTGACGCTTCCGCCGCAAGTCGCGCTCCAGGGCAAACATCGGATTTTGGACACCATCTCTGCGATGGTATCCGGAGCGCGTCTCAAACCCGGCGAGATGGCGATCCGCTACGTCCGGCAACAGGGCGGGACCGCTGAGGCTTCCGTCTTCACAACCAATATCCGGACGTCCGCCGTCAATGCGGCTCTGGCGAACGGGATGTTCGCTCACGCCGATGAGACCGATGACTTCGACCCGATCACAAAGGCGCATCCTGGTTGTGCCGTCGTGCCTGCCGCTCTCGCGATGGCCGAACGGGAAGGTCGATCGGGATTGGAGCTGCTTAGAGCGGTCACGCTTGGCTACGATCTGTGCTGCCGCTTTCTTCTCGCGTTGGGTCCGGATCTCGTGCGCGCGACGTACCGCAGCGCCGAGGGCACAAGCGCGACGTTCGGCAGCGCTGCGGCGGCCGCCTCGTTGGCTCGCCTGGATGAAAAGGGGATGCGTTACGTGCTCTCCTACGCGGCCCAGCAGGTCTCCGGCGTCTGGAGCTGGGATCGTGATACGGAACATGTCGAGAAAGCGTTCGACTTCGCCGGAATGGGCGCCCGCAATGGCGTCACGGCCGCCATCATGGTCCAGACCGGGTTCACGGGTGTCGAGGACGTGCTCGATGGCGAGCAGAACATGCTCGTCGCTTTTTCCACCGAGCCAAAGCCGGAAGAAATGCTCGCGGCGCTCGGCATCCGGTTCTTCGTCGGCGAAACGGCGATCAAGACTTTTTCCATCGGGTATCCGATTCAGGCTCCCCTGGACGCGTTCCTCACGCTGCGGCGGGACTACGGCCTGACCGTCGCCAACGTGGAGCGCATCGTCGTCAGGCTGCCGGCGGATGGCGCGCGCATCGTCGATAACAGCGCGATGCCGGACGTCAATTGTCAGTACATCATTGCGGTGGCGCTGGTGGATGGCACCGTTTCTTTCTCCGACAGCCACTCGCGCGAGCGCATGAACGATCCGCTGGTCCGTGCCGTGAAGGCGCGTGTGCAGCTGGTGGCGGATCGGGCGCTGGTGAATCCGGAGGCGCCGCGCAGCGGCATGGTGGAAGTGACTCTCCGCGACGGGCGTACGGTGAGCCACTTTACCCGTCATGCGCCTGGCACGAAAGAAAACCCGTTGGACACAGAGGGCGTCAATCAGAAGACGCGCGAGTTGATCGCGCCGGTCCTGGGTAATGAGCGGACCGAGGCGATCATCCAGCGCGTGAACACCCTGGAGCAGCTGGACAACGTACGCGCTCTGCTGGCGCTCCTCACGCTCTAACTCTCGAGGTGTGTCGATCTCTGCGGGCTCGGCGTCGAACGTCGTCTTTGATACGAAACTGATTCAGATAAGGCAGGATACGAGATGAGCAAGGAGGATACATGTTCAAGAAAACGTTGACCGTCTTCGCGCTGGCAGTCGCAGTGGCCTGGACCACCTCGGCGCAGGACGCCAGGGCGGTCATCGCCAACGCGTCGAAGGCGATGGGCGTCGATACGCTCAAGACGGTGCAGTATTCGGCGACCGGGCTGGATTTCACGCTCGGCCAGGCGCCAAATCCGAGTTCGCCGTGGCCGAAGTTCATCAACAAGAGCTACACGCGGAGCATCAACTTCGAAGCGCCGGCATCACGGGTGGACCGCGTGCGGGTGCAGGGCGAAAACCCGCCGCGCGGCGGTGGCCAGCAGCCGGTCGTCGGTGAACAGCCGCAGACCCAGACGATCATCGTCAATGCCGACACGCCGTGGGCGCAGCAGCTTGAAATCTGGATGATGCCGCATGGCTTTCTGCGAGCGGCGTCGGCCAGGAACGCCACCGTCGAGCCGAGGACGATCGGCGGAAAGAAATACAACGTGGTGACGTTCGTCGGCGATAACAAGGCCAGGGTCAATGGCTACATCAACGACCAGAACCTGGTCGAGCGCGTCGAGACCTTGATCGACAATCCGTTTCTCGGAGATATGCCGTTCGAGGCCATCTACAGCGATTACAAGGACGCGGGCGGCGCGAAGTTCCCGATGCACATCGTTCAGAAGCAGGGCGGATATCCGATCTTCGATCTGAACGTCAGCGATGTGAAGGCGAACGCGCCGGTGAACATCCAGGCGCCGCAGGGGAGAGGCGGCGCGCCGGCGGCGGCTGCCGCTGCTCCGGCAACCCCGCCCGCACCATCAGAGAAGCTCGGCGACGGTGTTTACTTGATCACCGGCGGCTACGCGGTCATCGCCGTCGATTTCAAGGACTACATCGCACTCATCGAGTGCGGGCAGAGCGAGCCTCGCGCGCTGGCGGTCATCGCCGAAACCAAGCGTTTGATTCCCAACAAGCCGATCAAGTACCTGATCAACACGCACAGTCACATCGACCACTCCAGCGGACTGCGGGCGTTCGTTGCTGAAGGGTCGACCATCATCACCCATCAGGTGAACAAGGCCTATCTCGAGAAGGTCCTGAGCTCGCCGCACACGCTCAATCCGGACAGAGCGCAGCTGTCGGGGAAGAAGCCGGTGATCGAGGCGATGGGGGAGAAGAAGGTGCTGACCGACGGCACACACGTGATCGAGCTCTACCACTTGCAGAACTTCGCACATCACGACGGGATGCTCATCGCCTATCTTCCGAAGGAAAAAGTGCTGCTCGAGGCGGACGGCTACAATCCGCAGGCGGCTACGGCGACGCCGCCGAATCCGCCGTGTCCGTACACCGCGAGCCTCGTCGACAACATTCAGCGCCTGAAGCTCGACGTGCAGCGCGTCGTGCCGGTGCACTATCCCGCGGATAACCACGTGGTGACGATGGCGGAGCTGATGCGATGGGCGGGCCGGACCGCCGGTTCGGCTCACTGATTGTGAAAGGGCCACCTATGAAAAACACTTGGGTCGTCGTCCTGATGATCGCGTTGGCCGCTATCCCACACATCGTTCACGGTGCTCAGGCGCCGGTGACCGGCGTCGCAGACCCTGAATCGCTGTTTACGAGTCCCGATCCGAAGCTGAATGCGAACAAACAGGTCGTGCTTCACATCATGCGCGACCTGCTGGAAGCGAATCACTGGGACCTGGCCGACAAGTACCTGACGAAAGAATATATTCAGCACAACCCGAACGTCGCCTCGGGACTCGAACCGGTCCTCAAGTTCTTCGGCAGCCGCAAGCCGACACCGATCCCCGACCGGAAAAGCTGGAAGACCAAGGTGGTGTCGGTGCTGGCCGAAGGGGATAAGGTCGTCGTTGCCATCGTGCGCGAGTATCCCGACCCGAGAACCCCCGGCAAGACCTATACATCGACGTGGTTCGATATGTGGCGGATCAAGGACGGCAAGGCCGACGAACATTGGGACGGAGCGACGATTGCGGCCCCGGCCGCGGCGCCGGCGCGGTAAATCCTGCTCATGAGGCCCACGAAATCAACGTCATGGTTCACGAATTTCGCCAAAACCATATCACGCGCGAGCGGCCGGCCCGCCGCGTTCGGACTCGCGGTCGCCGTCATCGCGGTGTGGGCCGTCACTGGACCGCTCTTCCGGTTCAGCGACACGTGGCAGCTCGTTATCAACACCGGCACGACCGTCGTCACGTTTCTGATGGTGTTCCTGATTCAGAACACCCAGAACCGTGATGCCGAGGCCATGCAACTGAAACTTGACGAGCTCATCCGAGCAACGGAAGGCGCGCACAACGCGCTCCTCGACCTGGAGGAACTGGAGGAACGCGAATTCGATCAGATTCGCGTGACCTATTCGAAGCTGGCCGACAAAGCGCGAGCCGACCTGCGAAAAGGGATGAGCGACACGGGATGCCCCGCTCTCGAAGAGCCGCGCCGATCAGGCCTGGAGTGACGCCATGTCGATCACGAAGCGGTACTTCACCTCACCCCGCTGCATCCGATCGTAGGCGTCGTCGATCCTCTGGACAGGGATCATCTCGACGTCGCAGACGATGCTGTGCTGCGCGCAGAAGTCGAGCATCTCCTGCGTCTCCGGTATCCCGCCGATGAGCGACCCGGCGATGCGGCGGCGCTTGAAGATCAGGATGCCGACGCCCGGAGAGGGGTGAGGAGTCTCAGGGACGCCGATGAGCACCATCGTGCCGTCGCGCTTCAGCAGCGCCGTATAGGCGTCGAGATTGTGCGACGCCGCCACCGTGTTCAGGATCAGATCGAAGCTGCCCGCGTGCTTCAGCATCGCGTCGGCATCCTTCGAGACCACGCTCTCATCGGCGCCAAGACGCTTCGCGTCGCCGGTCTTGCCGGGCGAGGTGGTGAACAGCACCGTGTCCGCGCCAAAGGCGTGAGAAAGCTTGACGCCCATATGACCGAGTCCGCCGAGACCGACGATGCCCACCTTGGTGCCCTTCGCGGCGCCCCAATGCTTCAAAGGCGAATACATCGTGATGCCCGCGCACAGCAACGGCGCGGCCGCCGCCAATCCGAGCTTGTCGAGTTTCTCGGGCACGTGGAGGCAGAATCGCTCGTCGACGACGATCCGGCTGGAGTACCCGCCGCGCGTCACGGTGCCGGGCTGCTTCTTGTCCGGGCTGTTGTACGTAAAGGTGATGTCGTTGTTGTCGCAGTACTGCTGAAGACCGGCGCGGCAGCCCGCGCAGGTCATGCATGAGTCGACCATGCAGCCGACGGCGGCAAGATCGCCAACTCTGAAACCGGTGACCTCGGAGCCGACCTTCGTGACCCGGCCCGCGATCTCGTGGCCCGGGACGCACGGGTAGACGGTGCCGGGCCACTCGCTGCGCACGGTGTGCAGGTCGGAGTGGCAGATGCCACAGAAGAGGATGTCGCACTGGACGTCCCGTGGCCCCGGTTCGCGGCGCTCGAAGCTGAAGGGGACAAACGGCGAGCTCTTGTCGAACGCTGCGTAGGAAAGCGCTGTGCTCATATCGATCAATTCTGACACTGGTAGACGGGATGCGCAGTACGCTTTGCGCAGGAGGCTTTTGTGAGAATCGCGTCGATATGACACGGCCGCTCCGTCCGTATCCTCAGGCGGCGACGTACGAGGTCGTTGGCACCGCCAACGATGCGGCACACATCGTGTGCCAAGCTCCGTGAACGATCGGGTGATCGTGATCACGGGCGCGGGCCGCGGCATCGGGGCGGCGACGGCCCTTCTCGCGGGACGGCGCGGGTATTCCGTGTGCGTCAATTACCGGAATAATCGCGAAGCCGCAGAGACCGTCGTCAGGACCATTGAGAGTCATGGGGCGAGCGCGGTCGCCGTGGCGGCCGACGTGACGGTTGAGCAGGACGTCATGCGGCTCTTTGAAACATGCGACAGGACGCTCGGCCGCCTCACCGCATTGGTGAACAACGCGGGCATCCTCGAAACACACTCGCGCGTCGACGCGATCGATTCGGCGCGCGTGACGCGAATCTTCGCGACCAACGTGATTGGCCCGTTCGTGTGCGCTCGCGAGGCTGTGCGGCGCATGTCGACGCGACACGGCGGTCAGGGGGGCGCCATCGTCAACGTGTCGTCGGCCGCGTCCCGGCTGGGTTCGCCGGGAGAATACGTCGACTATGCGGCGTCGAAAGGCGCGATCGATACGATGACGATCGGCCTTGCCCAGGAAGTTGCGCAGGAAGGGATCCGGGTGAACGCGGTTCGTCCAGGGGTCATCTACACGGACATGCACGCGAGCGGCGGCGAGCCGGACCGCGTCGATCGCGTGAAGGCGTTCGTGCCGATGAGGCGCGGCGGGCATGCCGGCGAGGTCGCGCATGCGATTCTGTGGCTGCTTTCAGACGAAGCTTCGTACACAACGGGAACGTTCATCGACGTGAGCGGCGGACGATAGCGTGTACGAGAGCCCCGCCGCAGGCCGCAGGCCGACTCTTTGGACCCGGCGACATCTAGACATCTCCTCCTCCCCGGGCAATCGGCTAGAATCGGCTCCATGATCTCCAGAAGAGTGATGCTTGCGAGCCCGCTGGCGCTGATGGCGGTGCGCGACGCGGAGGCCGCCGGCAAGATGACGCTGTGTATGCACCAGCAGACCTCCGCCGGAGCGGGGTACCGCAAATCAATGGAAGGCTGGTCGCGGGCGGGGATCAAGAACGTCGAGCTGACGGCCGCCTCCCTCGACGAGTTCCTGAAAACCGATTCGCTCCCCGCCGCGCGCCGTGTCCTCGCCGACCTTGGACTGACCCCTGTCTCCAGCGCATCCGGCGCGTTCGGCATCTGGGAGCCGGGCCCCAATCGGGCTGCGGCCCTCGAGAATTTCAAGCGGCGTTCGGAGATGTTCGCGTCGCTGGGACTGACCCGCATCTATACGCCGTCCGCCGCCACGCAGAAATTCACACAGGACGACTACAAGACCGGCGCGGACAACATGCGGGAAGTGGGCATGATTGCCAAGCAGTTCGGCCTGACGGCAATGATTGAAGCGACGCGCGCGTCAACTTTTGTCGCCTCGCTGCCCACGATGCTCACCATGACGCGCGCAGCAGGCAACGTCGCGCCGCTGCTCGACTGCTATCACTTCTGGTCCGGACCGAGTAAGCTCGACGACCTCGATCTGATCCGGCCTGGCGAAATCGGGCACGTGCACTTTCAGGACACGCCCGATCTGCCGCGCGAACTCCTGGAGCAGACCACCCGGGTCATACCGGGCGACGGGGTTGCTCCGCTTCCCACGATTCTCCGCAAGCTCGCGGGCAAAGGCTACTCCGGTCCGCTTTCGGTCGAGCTCTTCCTGCCGAAGTTCACTCAGGGAGATCCTTTCGAAGTGGCACGCGAAATCCGCCAGAAGTCGGAAGCGGTCATGCGGCGGGCTGGCGTGATGTGATATGCGGCCGAACGTCTTCATTACGATTGCCGCGCTGATCTTCGGTTTCGGCGCAATCGCGTGCGGTCGGCGCGAAGAAGCGCGCCAGGCGCCGGCAGCAACGGCAGCGCCGTCATCGGCGGCGGTTCCCGAGAAACCTTCTACGACGCCGGGAACACCTGCCGGATCGGCGCAACCCCGAGTCGAGCCGAGCGACGAGACGGTTCAAATGCTCGTCGAGCGCCTCGACCTGGGAAAGTACAAGGCGATCATCAAAGGGCTGACCACATTCGGCGATCGGCGGCAGGGCACCGATCGCAATCGCGCGGCCGTCGACTGGATCGAAGCGCAGCTCAAGAACGCAGGCTGCACGAATACCGAGCGCATCAAGTACGTGTACGACCCGCCGCCCCCGGCGCCGTCAACACGACCCCCCACGCGATCGCCGAACCGCGTGGTCGCGAGCGGGGAAATCCGCCGCGGCCAGGGGGGTTCACGATATCGCGGCATCACGGCGCCCACGGGAGTGAACACGGATCCCAAAAAGCAACCCGACCGCAAGGTGCGTCAGCTCGACTCTCAGCCGACGGCTCCGGGTCCGCGCGAGGAAGTGTTTTGCACGAAGATCGGCTCCATCCACCCCGGCGAAATGTATATCGTCGGCGCTCATATGGACGGGCATGGGTGGGGTGAGGCGGCCAACGACAACGGTTCCGGCACCGCGCTCGTCATGGAAGTCGCGCGTGTCTTCAGCAGTCCGGACGTCCAGACCGACCGATCGATTCGATTCGCGCTCTGGAACAACGAGGAAACAGGCTACCAAGGCGCCCATGCGTACGTCGAGCAGCGGGCCGCGCTGCAGGGCAAGGAAGATCCCGCCGGCTCCGGCCGGTATCCGGAACCAAAGTGGCTCGGCATGATCCAGCACGACATGATGCTCTTCGACCATGGAATGCCGCGCGCGGACGGCAGGGTGAGCCGGCAGCAGCGGCCCGAAGCCGACGTCAACATTGAATTTCAGTCGACTGCCAAGCGCGCCGACGATGCCATGAAGCTGGCGTTTCTGTTCCGCGACGCCAACGAGAAATTTGCCGCCGACTATCCCGCTGCCGTCGGCAGCCACATGACCAATACGGATTCATCACAGTTCATGGATCTCATTCCCGCAATCAGTCTCCGTGAGAACGAACGAGGGATGCAGATCGGCGCCGGGTGGGATCCGTATTGGCATCAACCGGCGGATCGGTACTCCACCTTCTCCGACAACGATTTTCGACTCGGGTTGAACGCGGCGCAGACCACGCTGGGAGCAGTCGCGCGGCTGGCGGGCGCGATGCTGAAGGAGTGATCGATCCGGCGATGTTCGTTCGCATCTGGCAGTTTCACACGAAGGCCGACTGCGAGGCTGGCTTCAGGGCCACGTACGGGTCGCTCGGGGCCTGGGCTGAATTGTTTCGCCGCGGGGCGGGGTACCTGGGCACGGAGCTGCTCGAATCGACGGCGGATCCGACGATCTACATCACGGTCGATCGATGGGAAAGCGCGGAGGCCTGGCAGGCATTTCTGCGCGAGTGGTCCGAGGACTACGACGCGCTCGATCGGACGTGCGAGGAGCTGACGTTGGATGAAGCGGAGATTGGTGCGTTCCTAAAGGTGGTATGACAATGGACAGGCAGAGCACAGCACGTTCCGTCTGGCGGCTCGCCGCCGCCGTACTCGCGGCGATCGCCGTGCCGATTCTCGCGCAGGCGCCGGCCGCTCCAGCCGCCGCGCCGACGCGCCAGGCGCTCGTCAACGAGCTCGTGGTGGCGAATCACATTCTCGCGAATGAAGGAGTGCTCGACGGCTACGGACATGTCAGCGTCAGGAATCCCGCCGATCCGAACCGCTATTTGCTCGCGCGCGCTGGCGCACCGGCTCTCGTGACCTCCGCCGACATCACGGAGTACAACCTCGAAAGCGAGGCGGTGACGAACGCGGCGAACGCCGGCGGGACCGGATACATCGAGCGCTTCATTCATGGCGAGATCTACAAGGTCCGTCCGGATGTCATGGCAATCGTGCACTGTCACTGCCTCGACGTCATTCCGTTCGCCGCGACGACGGTGCCGATGCAGCCGATGTATCACATGGGCTCCTTCATCGGCGAAGGGGTGCCCGTGTGGGACATTCGCACAGCCGGCGGCACCGACATGCTGGTTCGCAACAATCAGCTGGGCCGGTCGCTCGCCCAGACCCTGGGCAATAAGTCGGTCGCCCTGATGCGAGGCCACGGCGCCGCCGTGGTGGCCACATCGCTTCATCTTGTCGTGGGGAAGGCGTACTATCTCAACGTGAACGCCCGGCTTCAGTTGCAGGCGATGCAACTCGCCGGCGGCAAGGTCAAGTATCTGGATCCGGAACAGGCGAAGAATTCCGCGCAGGACTACGAACGGTCCTGGGACTTCTGGAAATCCAGATTGCCGAGCAAGTAACCGGGCTTCACCAGGGCGGCGGCGCCGGCTGAAGCCGGACACGGCGTGCGAGAGAAGATTTCAGCGCTCTGCGGACTCGACGAATTCCGCCTTGATCGTCGGTGGCGCAGCTTGGCCCCTGCTACTTCAACAGGTCGGAAATATCGTACGCGACGATCTTGTTTTCGTTCATGTGGGGAACGATCGCGATGTTGCGCCCCGGCACGAACGCGAGGTCTGCCGTTCCGGGCTTGAACTCCTTGAGCGTCTTGCTCTCCCCGTTGCTCGTCACGTGGACCAGCAGACCTTTCTGGTAGTCCGTGATGATGTAGCCGCCGCGGCCGTCGAGCTCGAGGCCGTCGATGTTGCCGAACGGCCTGGGCGTGATCAGCGTCTTCTTTTTCGTTTTCAAATCGAGCGCGAACAGGCGTCCCGGAACCTTCGTGGTGAAATCAGCTTCCGGCTTTCCCCAGCCGGCGACGATCAGCCGATCGCCGTCGACGAGCAGGCCATTCGGGTACTCGATGTCGTCGCCTTCGGCGAACACAGCGGCCTTGCCATCCTTCACCGCGTAGATCTTGCTCAACATCGTGTCCGACACGTACACGGTCCCGTCGTCTCCAACCGCGACGTCGTTCAGGAACTGGGCGCCGTCGATTTTCAGCTTCGACGCGACGCGGCCGGTCGCGATGTCGATGCCGACGACTTCGTCGATGTCCGCGGTCCAGAGCGTGCCCTTATAGCTCCGGAGGCCTTTGGGCGCGTTCAGGCCGGTGACCCACGCGGCGGACACGACCTTGCCGTCCGGCGTGAGCTTCATGATGCGGCCGTTGCCGTCACGATCGCCCGGCATGCCGCCGATGATCGACACGAAGATCGACCCGGAGGGTGCGTCGATGTACACGCTCTCGGGGGCATCGACGCCTTCTGTTACGGTCCACCCGGATGTTATGGCGGCTGGCGCCGCGGTGGCAGCGGGACCGGACGAGGCAGTTGACGGCTGTCCGGTCGAAGCCGGCGAACTGCACGCGGACAGGGCGATGCCGAAAACGGCGACAAGCGACAGTCGTGTCACAGAAACTCCTTTGCGTTACCGACCCGGAAACGGGGCATGAAAACCCGGACTGACGCGTTACTCGAATTCAATGCGGGTCAGGCGTCCAAGGTCCAGCTTATGGGTCAGTCCGAAGCGGCCTTCGATATAGAGCACGCGATTCGGTTCAACGATCGACACGTGACGCTCAATGCCATCCTTGAACGTGAAATCCGCAGTCACTGGACCGGTGATTTTATGAGAGATGTTGCGGACAGACGCCAATCCGTCGAGCCACACGTCGTCCGACGCCGTATCCTTGGCGCGGACCCTCGAGCAGATATTCTCAGCGCAGCCGACGCCGTGAAGCGTGATGTTTCTGGTGCTGCCATCAACCATCGTGACCCTGGCCCGCAAGGATGATCGGTGCCTCGGGTCGTTGTGGGGCGTGCCGGCCAGGCTCGTGGCTCCGATGAGGCAGACGACGGCGATTGCCGCTATCCGAGACGCCACGGAACGCATTTTCATCCTTAAATCCATCAGAAGGTCTCCCAGAGTGACCACATGATAGCCCTTCCGACCTCGATCCTCCTTGATGCCTTTTACTTTCTGCAATCCTGCAATTCTGCAATCCTGCAATTTGTTTTGACAGCACAAATGTTCCGTTTTATGGTGCCTGTGATGAAGGCTCCGCGTGTTCCGTTTCGGGCCCTGATTCTTCCGCTGATCCTGGCCGCGGTTGCCGGACCGCGAGCGGCCGGGCCTGCGCGGCCGGTCCAGCTCGCCAAAGGCGCTGCCGACGCCGTGGTCAAGTCGATCGAAAAGGACCGCGCGGACACCGAGACATGGTTGCGCAGCGACGCCACCTCGTATCTGGCGACCATCGCCCGAAGGGACTTCGGCGAGAAGAAGGCGCTTACTGTCGGGCGCGCCGCCGACAACGAGGTTCGGGTTGAGGCCCCGGGTGTCTCGCCCCACCACCTGCGAGTGACTGTCGCCGGTGACCGGTTTCATGTCGAAGCGGTCGACGCACAGGCCCGTTTCAAGGTCAAGCCCGCCGAAAAGAATGAAACACGCGAGGCGACGGTCGATCCGTCGTACATTCAAATCGACCGCTTCACGCTGCGGCTTTCGCATCAGCGTTTTCCGGCCATCATCGTTTTCGATCCGCAGAGTGCCCGTTTCAAAGAGTACAAAGGTCTCCGGTATTTCCCTATCGATCTCGCATATCGATACGAGCTCCCGCTGACGCCCAACACGAAACCCGAGACGCTCACGATCATGTCGACCGTCGGCAACCAGCGCCGTGCGCAGCGGGTCGGCTGGTTCGATTTCATGGTGGGCAAGACAGCGTGCCGCCTGGAGGCGGTTCGATTGCTCGAGCCCGGCGTGGGCGAAAACGACATCTCGGTCCTGTACCGCGACGCCACGAGCGACCACGACACCTACGCCCTCGGCCGATACGTCGATCCGAAGAAGCTGCCGAACGGCAAGTACGTGCTCGACTTCAACGCCGCGTACAATCCCGCCTGCGCGTTCTCGGATCATTACAATTGTCCGATTCCACCGAAGACGAATACACTGGCGGTCGCGATTCGCGCGGGAGAAATGGATTCGCATTATCACTGAGCTGGAAGGAGCCGCTTCAATGAAATCGGGACAACGCGTTGGCCGCCGTGGTTTTCTGAAGGGCGCCGCTGCCGGCGCCGCCGCGGGAGCAGCCGCGATCGTCGGGCCGGTGCCGGTCCTCGAGGCGCAGGCGCCGCTGCAGGGTGCCCCGCCGCAACGAGGGACGGCCCCGTCGCCCTCGGCCCGCGCGCTGGCGGCGGAGACGGAGCCTGTATCGCCCGGAATCGATGCGGTCGATTCGCTCACCGTGGAGAATCCCGGGTCCGATTTCATGGTGGACGTGCTGAAGTCACTCGACTTCGAATATGTCGCCGCCAATCCCGGCTCGAGTTTCCGCTCGCTTCATGAATCGGTCATCAATTACGGCGGGAACAAGAGCCCGGAATTCCTGACCTGCTGCCACGAAGAGTCGTCGATCGCGATCGCCGACGGGTACTTCAGGGTGGAAGGCAGGCCGATGGCGGTGATGGCGCATGGCACCGTCGGGTTGCAGCACGCGGCGATGAACATCTACAACGCCTTCGTGGCACGCGTGCCCGTGTACATCATTTTGGGCAACGCACTCGACGCGGTTGCGCGGCGGCCCGGCGTGGAATGGAACCACAGCGTGCAGGATGCGGCGTCGATGGTCCGCGACTACATCAAGTGGGACGATACGCCGATTTCGCTGACGCACTTTGCCGAGTCGGCGGTGCGAGCCTACAAGATCGCCATGACGGTCCCGATGGCGCCCGTTCTCCTTGTCGCCGATGGCGATCTGCAGGAAAGCGCGGCGAGGGACCGTGCCAAGCTTCATATTCCAAAGCTCACGCTGACCAGTCCGCCCGCAGGCGACCAGGCCGCTGTGGCAGAAGTGGCGAAGCTGCTCGTCGCGGCTGAAAATCCGGTGATCCTCGCGGGGCGTACGGTGCGGACGCCGGACGGCATGAAGTTGATGGTCGAGCTCGCCGAAACGCTGCAGGCGCCGGTGCAGGGGGGCGGCCGCAACATGCCGAGTCGCCATCCGCTCAGCGGCGGGGGTTCGCTGGCCAACGCGGACGTGATTCTGGGCATGCAGGTCGAGGATCTCTGGGGCACGCTCAACAGCTATCGCGACCAGCAGGAGCGCTCGTACCGGTCGATCATCAAGCCGACGGCGAAGGTGGTCAGCATCTCCGCGAACGACCTGTATATGAGGAGCAACTACCAGGACTTCCAGCGCTTCGCCGAAGTGGATCTGGCCATCGCGGCCGATGCGCAGGCGACGCTGCCGGCCTTGATCGAGGCGTGCAAGCGCCTGATCACGGCCGACCGGCGGCGTGTGATGGACGAGCGGGGCAAAAAACTCGCGGCCGCGAACGCGCAAAGCCTCGAGCGGGCGCGCACGGAGGCGACGTACGGCTGGGATGCCAGTCCAGTCAGCACTGCCCGCGTGGCAGCGGAGATGTGGAACGTTGTCAAGACGAAGGACTGGGCGCTCGTTGGCGGGGGCGCCAGCCGGCTCTGGAACATCGACAAGTTCTACCAGACGACGGGCGGCGGCGGAGCGGCCGCCCTCGGATCGGGATTGCCGACGGCAGTCGGCGCCGCGCTTGCGCACAAGAAACACGGGCGCCTCTGCATCGCGACGCAGACCGACGGCGACCTCATGTACGCGCCAGGGGCGTTGTGGACCGCGGTGCATCATCGCATTCCGATGCTCCTGGTCATGCACAACAACCGCGCGTATCACCAGGAAGTGATGCACATCCAGCGGATGTCCAATCGCCGTCAGCGAGGCATCACCAATGCCGGTATCGGCACCACGATCACCGATCCCAACATCGACTACGCGATGCTGGCCCGCAGCATGGGCTTGTATGCGGAAGGTCCCATCACGGACCCGAAGGATCTCGGCCCGGCGCTCAAGCGAGCGGTCGAACGGGTCGAGCGGGGCGAAACGGCGCTCGTCGACGTGGTGACGCAACCGCGATAGCCGTTGGTCGTTAATCGTTCGTCGTTCGTCGGTTATTTCAAGGAGCTGTCATGCGTTTTTCGATGCTGCTGATGGTGACGCTGACGGCTTCCGCGTTCGGCGCGCAGACGACCGGGAACACGGGAGCCGCGCCGGCCCGTCAATCAGCGCCTGCTGGCAATGCTGAGAACGGCAAGAAGATCTTCGCGAGCTATGGCTGCTATCAATGTCATAACT
>Ga0310810_10004345_pt1 | contig 15651 bp, 11 predicted proteins | sample NCmetagenome_FD_207641 | JGI IMG/M metagenome (GOLD analysis project Ga0310810, IMG submission 207641) | Soil microbial communities from experimental microcosm in Duke University, North Carolina, United States - NC | ecosystem: Engineered > Artificial ecosystem > Soil microcosm > Unclassified ...
GCATAATCCACAAGCGCATGATAGTGTCCCAGATTAAACAAATTCATCCGTCCTGGCGTCTGGTTCACAGAAGCCCGGAACGTCGTCAAAGCCGCTCGAATGGCCTCAATCGGAACCCCCTGAGCAAATGCCGCCAGACTTGCCGCTAGGGCATTGGCAATCATGAAGGGAGCCCGTCCCTGCATCGTCACTGGCAGATTCACCGCCTGATCAATGCGTAGCGTCCAATCCCCTTTGAGAATAGACAGGTAGCCATTCTCATACACCGCCGCCAAACCTCCTTTGCGGGTGTGGTTTTGCACCAACTCATTCGCTGGGTTCATGGCAAAATAAGCCACTTGACCTTTCACTTGCTCTGCCATTGCTGCAACTAGGGGATCGTCTGCATTGAGAACGGCATAACCATTAATGCTCACCGATTCGGCTACCACACTCTTAAGCTTAGCCATCTGGTCAATGGTATCGATGTCACCAATTCCCAAGTGATCAGCCGAGACATTGAGGACGACGCCTACATCACATTTATCAAAGGCTAAGCCAGAACGGAGAATTCCGCCTCGTGCCGTTTCCAGGACGGCTACCTCGACTGTGGGGTCTTTTAAAATAACTTGAGCACTTTGGGGGCCGGTCGTGTCGCCTTTTTCCACGACATGGTCATCAATGTAAATCCCATCGGTAGTTGTGTAGCCGACAATCCTTCCAGTTTGCCGATAAATGTGAGCAATTAAGCGTGTTGTTGTGGTTTTTCCGTTGGTGCCCGTAATCGAAATGATGGGTATACGACCAGTTCCGCCGTTGGGAAACAGCATATCCAGCACGGGAGCCGCCACATTTCGCGCCAACCCAACACTCGGACAGACATGCATCCGGAAGCCGGGAGCCGCGTTTACTTCCACAATCACTCCCTCTACGTCTCGTAGAGGCTTGGTAATATCCGGGGTCACAATATCCAGTCCGATAATATCAAGACCGATGATTTTGGCAACCCGCTGTGCCAACCAGGCATTTTCTGGGTGAATATCATCAGTGCGGTCTACCGCAATGCCACCGGTGCTGAGGTTAGCGGTGGCTCGCAGGTAACAGATGGCTCCTGCCGGTAGGACTGTATCCAGAGTGTAGCCCTGTCGCTGCAAGAGGGTCATACTGTTACGATCAACCGTGATTTTGGTGAGGACATTATCATGCCCTTCCCCACGATTGGGATCGCGGTTGGTTTCCTCAATCAGCTCCTGAACCGTTGACTTCCCATTGCCAACGACATGTGCGGGAACTCGCTCTGCCACTGCTACAAGTTTGCCATTGATGACTAAAACTCGGTGGTCACTGCCACGATAGTAGCGTTCGACAATCACCCCTCGCGAGATTTCTCTGGCAACGTCATAGGCTTTTTCCGCCTCATCCCAGGCTTTAATGTCAATCGTAATGCCGCGTCCGTGGTTGCCATCCAAAGGCTTAATCACAATCGGATAGCCACCTACCTCTGCGATCGCACCTTCTAGTTCATCTAGGTAGTTAATTACTGTACCGTGGGGCACGGGCACGCCCGCATCCCGCAGAATTTGTTTGGTGCCTTCTTTATCGCAGGCCAGTTCAACGGCTAAAATCCCTGAGAAGTCGCTCAAGGTTGCCTGGAGTCGCTTTTGGTGGATGCCATAGCCGAGTTGAATCATTGCTCTTGCCGACAGCTGCATCCAAGGAATATCTCTGCCTTCGACTTCTTTGAGAATGGTTTCTGTACTCGGCCCTAAGGCCGAATCCCGATACAGCTCTCGTAAATCTTTTAAATCTTGTTCTAATTCAGGCTGGGGGTAAGTACCTGTCTCAACAATACTTTGGCACAGTCGCACCGCAGCTCTTGCTGCATAACGACCGGCTTGTTCATCACTGTACTCAATCACTACCTGGTAGACTCCTGGGGTTGCCGTCTCCCTGGTGCGACCAAATCCCACTGTCACGCCTGCCAGTTGTTGCAGTTCTAGGGCAATATGTTCAATGATGTGACCCATCATCGTGCCCTGCCTCACGCGGCTCAGGAAACCACCCCGAACTCCTGGAGAACAGAAGTGTTCTTCTAGACTAGGGAGTGTGGCAACTAATCCCTCGTAGAAGCCAGGAATTTGATTGGAGGGTTTTTCTGCCAGTTCCTCCAAATCAAGACGCATAACGATGAGTTTGTGGCGTCGAATGCTCCAATAGTTGGGACCGCGTAACGTCTGGATTCTCAGAATTCTCATAGCAACTTTTGAGGGTAGTGATTCACGAAATCGGAAGTGTTGCCCGAAGAAGCAATTACAGGAAAGGCGCTTTTATTTACTTTTACTTAGCACTGGACTTGCACAGTGACGTCCTATCAAGCATCTACCAGAATCTTTCAATCAACCTAGGGGGCTTGTTAACCCTGTTCTATAGACTCTAGCCAGCTTTCCATGACGAGGCTATGTAATCTGCAAACGCGTCGGGCTTTGCCAAGACAGGCACAGCGCTGATGTTCAACATCAACGCTAAAAAGAGCAGATGACTTCTACATAAAAACCAGGATAAAGAAAATTTTCGTCTATCTCATTAAATAAAATCCTCGGTGAGAGCCGACAATGGGTCGGACTAGTAGATGCTACCGGAACCAATACGCTTTTACAACGAAATATCCGGTGCTGAGCGAGTGGGAAGAACTTCATCGTAACTAACTCATGTAGCTTAATACCTTGATTTTTCCTCTTCTAGTTCAGTTTGGAGTGTCAACTAGTTTCCAGCTTTAAAAACCTCTCTAACTGTTCATAGTGAACAGTTTTTCTAAAAAGGCTGCGATCGGATCAGGCATAGAGCAACAACCTTTAAGAGTAAAGGATCATGCAACACTTTACTCTGTGACAATATGCAACTATGTCATCAATTCCACACAAATCGTTCCTGATTTCAGCCACAAATTTTGAACGCTCTATGACCAAGTCCAAAGATGGATACAAGCACCAGACTTGAGTGGTATGGAGAAAGAAAATTTTCCTTGTTCCAAGTCTTTGGATTTATCCCTCAGATGAGAGGGAGGAGGTGAATCCTGGCCTCCACAATCGAATGACCAGACGCTAAGCCCCATCTCCTCGTTTTGAGTAGAGTGTGGAAGATTTAGCCGTCCGGCGCAATTAAGCAACGCTTGTGTAAATGGTAGCGATCGCCATAACTGAGAATATGCACACGAAGATTATGCAGACTGAGGGGATCGGTAGCACCCGATTGCTCATGGTTGGTGTAAGACAATTCCGCTGGATCAATGATGGTTACAGTGCCTTTACCCATCACCTGCAACATCCCATCTCGCTCAAACATGGCACAGGTATCCTCATCAATCCCGATCCCCAAGCGTTCGGGATGAGCTGCCACGGCACTCATCAAACGTGCCATACGATTCCGGTTGTGAAAATGTTGATCCACGATAATCTCAGGGATGATCCCCAGACCCGTTGCCATGTCCACTAAGGAACGATTGGGGGACTCACCACTGCCACCGCCTGCAATCATGTGGTGACCCATGACGGCGGCCCCAGCGCTCGTGCCGGCTAGGGTAATCTCACCCTGTTGCACACGTTGGCGCACTTTTTCCATCAACGGAGTGTCTGCCAGCAAGCCACACAAGCGGAGTTGGTCGCCACCTGTCATGAAGACACCGGTACACTCTTCAATATATTGCTGTAATTCGAGGTCTTCTGCTTGGGCGCGATCGCGGATATCGAGTACCCGGATCTCCTTGGCTCCCATGTCCTCAAAAATGTTGACGTAGCGTTCGCCAATCAGGGCGGGTTCTCGCGACGCTGAGGGAATAATGGCAATTCGTGCATCAACTGACCCACAACGCCCAAAAAACGTGTGCAGGATTTCTCGTCCATGAACTTTGTCTTCAGCGCCGCCGATAACCAAAATAGCGGTTTTAGTGGATTGAGGCATCCTAGTTCCGTGGTGTTGAAATTCTAACTGCAGCATAATGTCGCTTTTGGGCATAGGTGGTGTCAAATGCTATAGATTTGCCTGTCAAGAAAAATTCACTTTCTATCGCCTTTGGCTCTGGCTCAGCTACATGAGCAGGCTGTGGCTGACCCGAACAAGCCCAGCGTCTTAAGCCGTTGCTCTTGGTGAGCGTCCCTCATCAAAAACCTGCGCTTTAACGCTGTATACAATATCAGTCTTTGACTGTCTAGTTTACGCAGAAACACTATTTTTAGGGAAAAAGTTTTCGGTTTAAAGTTTATTCATAAAAGCTTCTCCCTTGTTTGGAGAGCCACTTCTTCATAAGGAGCCAAGGAGAACGAGAAGACGGCTGTTTAGCCACCTAGTGGGTGAAACCCATGCGCATCACAGTCGCTAGCCTGCTGCACTCTCCAGTCGCACTCTGGAACCGAGACTGTGGATCAGGCTGTCCACCAAGCTTGCGGCTTTAGACGTGGCTCAGTGACCCAACCCGATCAGGTTAGCAATTTCTTATAATATCCTTAATGTTCTCTGACACTGCCGTTGCCTCTTTAGTTCCTTAGATCCGGGTTGATGGGGCGTAAAACGGAGTTAAGAAGGCCCAGGAGTGTGTATGACACAATCTGATAAATTCAGACCTTCTGCTTGCTGCCTCGATTCCCACCCCTCAACAACTGCTTAAGCCTCTGTGCGATTTGATATTGTTACTCTGTTTCCAGATTTCTTTACCTCTCCCCTGAGTTCGGGGTTACTAGGTAAAGCCCTGGCTAAAGAAATTGCTGAAGTGCATTTTGTCAATCCTCGCGACTTCGCAACCGATAAACATCGACGAGTCGATGATGAACCCTACGGGGGCGGTGTAGGGATGTTGATGAAACCTGAACCGATTTTTGCCGCTGTAGAGTCTGTACCTATTTTACCGCGCCGTGAGGTGATTCTGATGACGCCTCAGGGGCAACCGATGAAGCAGGCGCTATTGATGGAATGGGCGACGGGTTATGACCAACTGGTGGTCATTTGTGGACACTATGAAGGAGTGGATGAGCGAGTACTACATTTGGTAACGCGTGAGGTGTCCTTGGGGGATTTTGTCTTAACTTGTGGAGAAATCCCAGCGCTGACCCTGATTAATGGGGTTGTGCGGTTGCTACCCGGAACAGTGGGTAAAGTTGAGTCGTTGAAAGCTGAAAGTTTTGAAGCGGGGTTGCTTGATTATCCGCAGTACACACGACCCGCTGAGTTTCGGGGATGGAAAGTGCCGGAGGTATTGTTATCAGGGAATCACGCAGCGATTGAGCGCTGGCGTAGAGAACAGCAAATTCAGAGAACGTGCGATCGCCGCCCTGATTTATATGCGGATTGGGAAAAGAATTCGGATGTTGTATCGCCCTGAAGTTCAGCGAACTCCTATCCGGGCTTTTCCTACGTGCCTATGCCATAGTCCCTAAGACGGTTCAAAGCGGGGAAAGCTCGGTAAATCAATGGCGGCTAATGATTTTCGCCTTTTCGGGGGACGTAAGGGATAGAGTGTTGGTGAAGGCCAGTTAGATTGGGGAAGTACCACGTCATTGATCAGCTCTGGTTCATCGTTGACGTATGTTTCCCAGTCCTCCTCATCCTGGGCTTCTACTTCCGTGTACTGCTCCTCGGTATCTTCTGGTGACCAATAATCCTGGGTATCGATTAGGGAGAGCGCTGACTCGTCAGATCCTTCTTCCTCTGAGTTGGTTTCTGACTCGAATGTCCATAGCTGTTGAGCTTCACTCAGATCCGATGGCACCTCGGACAACCCAGATGCCTCAGCTAGGGAAGACATTTCAGCCAGCAGTTGCTGCTCTAATTCCAGCTCCGAGGCATCACTGTCTTGCAATGGAGGAGTGTCGCTCTCGGTTTGCTCTGACTCAGAGACATCTACAGTTGTAGAACGATTTTCTTCTAAGCGTTTGAGTAAGGACAAAGTCGGTGGCTCGGAACTGACTCGTGTATTCTCGGAGGATTCATCGTAAAACTTCGTTCCGATAAAAGGTTCTACAGAGGGAGGCTCGATCGCGATGGGGCGACTCCAGAGCGGCTCGACTTCGGATTGGTCTTGCAGTAACTCTTGTTCGGCTGACCAAGGTTGGATGGGCTGTGCTTTGTGTATCAAGGAGATGGTCGTGCCACCCTGACGATGCGGCTGTTGTTGTCCGCTCAAATGGCTAGAGGAGTTCATTTCCAGCGATTTCTCCAGAGCTGTCTTGAACTGCAAGGTTTGCTGCTGCTGTCGGTGCAGGCGTGATCTGAGTTCACGACAGGTATTTCCCGCTTGCAACAGCTGGTGGGACTGATCATTGTAGCGTTGCTGGGTCAGAGCGCATTCCCGCTCGAGTTGGGCGACTCGTTCCTGAGAGCTTTGTAACTGTTCGGATAACGTCTCAATCAAGATTTGCTGGCGCTGAGCAGCTTGGTGAGAGGATTCCAGGGCATGAAACAGACGGCCTAATTGCTCTTGAACCGTATTCATGTCCTCGGCTTGCTGAGCCATGAGCATCTCGCGATCGCGCGATCGCAGAAGTTCTAGGTGTAACGCTTCTTGTTTCTCCTTAAGCGCTTGCCTCAACTCTGTAACTTGCTCATGCAAATGGCGATTGCGCTGACGCATCTTTTGTGCTAGGGCAAACCAATCAGCGTCGTTGGTTCGTCGAAAAGAAGCATCGGACGTCTCAGCGGAATGTTCCTCCACCTCAGCCGTTAATGAGGCGGCTGCGTCAACATCCGACTCAGCTGACGATTCTTGTTCCGACGGCTGAACAACATCGATAAAATTCCGCAAATCGGAGAGTTTAACAATCTGCGCCTGTTTTGATGCCCCGCTTACCTCTGGCATATCAGCCACACTATCCTCCATCGAGGCAGTGGGTTCAGGGAGGGGCTGGTTATTGGGGGTTTCAGCTTCGCTCATGGCTCTTCATCCAGAGGGTCACAAATCCGAGAGGTAAGTAAGTGGGGCAAGGTCTCCTGACCAAAAAGAGGGGAATCTACCCAGCAACTTTGAGCCAGAGGAAATGCTAAAGAAGGTGTCTGGGTAGAAAATTAAAGTCAAATGCTTTGCCCTGACTTGAGGCAAGGGTATGGTTGTCAAACTTACCCCTCTCTCCTTACAAAGTAATGCACAAAAATCCCCAGACCTCAAATTTTAAGTTAAACCGAATCTAACAGACTGTTCTGCATAGAAGCTCATCTGATGGTTGAGAAAGCTTGTGCCAATAAATCTCGATGCATCAGAGCTCGGTCTACCAAGGACTGAATTTGGTCACGGCTGAGGGAGTCGCCATTGGCGTAGTGTTCTAGCCATGCTTGACCGATTAAATTCGGGTCTTTGGGAAGCTGGTTTAAATCCCATCCCGGTATATTCAGTTGGGTCATCAATTGACTCACCTTGGGGTCATAACTAAGGGCAAAACAGCGGCATTCTTCTGCTGCTGCCATGATTAGGCTGTGGTAACGCATCCCTATTGCCATTTCTACACCTCGAAACAATCCTTTCAATTCCCTGGGGTCTTCGAGCCGGAAAAGGTGATTCGGGCCAGTCAGCTGAGATTGAATGGATTCGGCGATGCTTAAGTCTTGAGATGCCTGAAAGGGTACCAGTAGGATACAGGTTTGTGTGGCTGCCTGGAAGGTAACAAGAGCCTGAGTCAGGTTGGCAATGCGTTCAGGGGTTAGGGAGGGGTGCGATCGCAAGGTAACGGCGACTCGTGGTGCGGGTAAGTCCCATAATCCTTGTGCAGGTTTAGAGTCGAGTGCCCAAACTGGATCGGGGGCCTCAATAAAAGGAATTTCCCACTCGTTCAAAAGGGCGGCTGAACCGTGATCGCGCACGCTTACCGCTGCACACCCCGCAAAGCACTGCCGCGCTACCCGACGGGTTAAATCGCGCTTTAGAGGGCCGATTCCCTGCGCCCAAGCAATGGTTTTTAAGCCCATCTGCCTTGCCAACCCCATCAAGCCGCCATAGTAGAGAGGCGACGCTGCACTCGTGACATCCTGAATTAAACTGCCGCCGCCCCAGATAAAGGCATCGGAGTGGCGGATGGCTTGTAACACCTGGAAGGGAGAAGTGCGATCGCAACTTCGCACCCCATAGCGTTTGCGAGTCTCGGCAGGGTTGCCAGAAAGCACCAGAGGCGTCACCGACTCGGGTAGCATTTGCAACAGCGAAGCCAGCAATGCCTCATCGCCACCATTGCCCTTGCCGTAATATCCACATAAAATTGCCTTAATTTGCCCCATGCGAAAACTTTACCAGCTTTCGCACAGCGATACGATAGGTTATGAGGTTAAAGGTTTAAAGGTTGAAGGTTGAACGTTTCTTGACTTCACTTGAACCTTTAACCTGCAACTTACATGCCCTGCAACTTCCCATTTGCCCATGCACGCGTTGTCAATTCCTACCTGGATTATTCACATTTCAAGCGTCATTGAATGGATTGCCGCTATCTGGCTAATCTGGACTTATGGCGAAGTTAAGCGCGATCGCACTTGGTGGGGGTTGTCCTTCGCCATGTTACCCGCACTCGTGAGTGCTATGTGTGCCTGTACCTGGCACTTTTTTGACAACCCCGCATCTTTGGAGTGGCTAGTTACCCTTCAGGCATCCATGACTGTGTTGGGAAATGTTACTCTCTGTGCAGCGGCTTGGTGGATTTGGCGTTCTGCCCAAATGCCTGAGCGAAAAAATACAACAACGAGAGTGGCTAAAGATGTAACAATTGATGCGTCTTAATTCTTAATTTAGAGGTAAAGTTCGCATCACATCAATTTATGTAACTTTGAATTCAATAATATTATATTATTGAATAATAATTATATTTACTACGGCTGATGTATATGATGAAATTCTATGATTTCTAAAGACACTTTATTTGCCCTCTCCCTATTTCCTTACCTCGGCTTTTTGTGGTTTCTCACTCGATCTGGAAAGGCACCCCGTTTGGCAGTTATTGGGTTCTACATGACTCTGGTGTTTGTTGCCGTCACTATCCCAGCTGGAATTTACGCCAAAGTGGCTTATAAAGAAGCGTTAGCTAATGTGGATTGGCTGCATGGTGGTGCCGAGTTTTTTTTAACCCTTTCCAATATTTTGATTGTCCTAGGGTTCCGGCAAGCCGTGATTCAAGCTAAGCAAGAGTCAACGGAAGTATAAAACTACCCCCTAGATAAATCCAAGGGCTTGAGACTAAGGGCTGGAATATTTTCATCCTAGGCGAAGCCCCGCAGCACTAACAGCCTTTACAGTTCATTCTTTTTTGGTTCTAGGAGAAGGGCGGAAGCCGCTACCTTTGCATTAAGCAAGATAGCTTTTACGTCAGGCAAAATAGAGATACATGCCCAAGTAATGATTTAGCATGAACTACTGTCTTAATCCCGCCTGCCCAGTGCCCCAGAATCCCGCAGGAACAAACTTTTGTCGGACTTGTGGGTCAAAGTTACTGCTCAAAGACCGTTACCGAGCGATAGAACCGCTAGGACAAGGAGGCTTTGGTAAAACGTTCTTAGCGGTGGATGAGGATAAACCTTCCCACCCCCGTTGTGTAATCAAGCAGTTTTTCCCCCAAGCACAAGGGACGAACACAGTTCAAAAGGCAGCAGAGTTATTCACTCAAGAGGCAGTACGGCTGGATGAATTGGGCAAACATCCCCAGATTCCTGAACTGCTGGCATATTTTTCCCAAGATAACCAACAGTATCTGGTGCAAGAGTTTATTGATGGCAAAGATTTAGCCCAAGAACTGACCAGTAATGGGGCTTTCAATGAAGCTCAAGTGCGATCGCTACTCAGCGATTTGTTGCCTGTGTTGCAATTTGTCCATCAACATCACGTTATTCACCGAGATATCAAGCCCGAAAATATTATTCGCCGCCGCCAGGACAGCCAACTTGTTCTCGTTGATTTTGGAGCCTCGAAAGTCGCGACAGGAACGGCTTTAGCAAGAACGGGAACAGCGATCGGTTCAGCTGGTTTTGCTGCACCCGAACAAAGCTTTGGTAGAGCTGTTTTCGCCAGCGATATCTATGGTCTGGGTGTCACATGCATTCATCTGTTGACTATGATGCACCCTTTTGACCTGTTTGACCCTCGTGAAAATGCCTGGGTATGGCGGAATGCACTGAAAAAACCTGTCACCGAGGCTCTAGGTCGCATCCTGGACAAAATGATAGAAAGTGCCATCAACCAACGCTATCAATCCGCTGCTGAGGTTCTCAGAGATTTGAATCCTCAAACTCCCCAATCAGTGGCAGTAAAACCACAAAATCCGATTAAATCTGTAGCAACACCTCCACAATCTCCGCCTGCTGTGACGAAGCCTAAGGGAGCGATCGATGCAGAATTAGCCGAAATAAGCTCTCAGTTTTTGGCTACTCCAACTCCCAAAAGTCCAGGTCAAAAACCTGCACCTCAGCCAGCTTCGTCTCCCAGTTCGCAAGCCGCCAAAATTCAAATTGATCGCGAACTGGAGGAGTTAAAATCTCAGTTTATGGGTTCTACTAATCCTAATAATCCTCCTACTCAAACCTAAAATAGAGTGGGTCATGACACCCTACTGCTATGAGACTGAGCAGGTTAGGATAACAAAATAGGAATTTTTCTGTTGGAGACAAACTTGCTCAGAAGTTTGCCAATATTTGCCATCTAAAAGACCTTTGGAATAAATTTGAATTGGGGAGCTTGAGTAACTTCCAAGCAAACACAAGGAATTTTCTTTTCCAATACAGTTTGACCGGATTGGCTAGTATGAACTTCCAATTCAGAGTTGCTTGGAGCTTCAAATAAAAGACGTTGCCCTGGAAATAGTACCCGTTCAAAGTACCAATCCCGAATATTAACGATCCGAATGATTTGTACTGAGCTTGTGAGGTTCTCATAAGCACAGAGTAATTGAGAGCTGGTATTAGCGAGTTGTGAATTCATTTTTGATATCATCCTTTTTTTTTCAAAACAGAATAGGTCATTCGTTTTTAGATTTTGGATTTTGAATAATGGAATTGTCCCCACGACTGTCAGCGTAAGCGGGCGCTCCAAAGCAGCGACAAGCTGGAGGATTGAGACCCTTTTGGTTTTTGGTCAAACGACAGAGCGGTATTTTTAGCAGTTATCGTAGACTTCTCAAGTTGAAATAACTCTCTTGTGGAAGCGTGGTTATATTTTTCTTTGATCTATTTATTCTTAAGATTCCTAGATTTAGTTTAAAAAGCACAACTATTTGCAGGCAAAATTACCGACAAGAGCGCTGAGCTTCGTCGGCTTCACCCACGCTTCTTAATGATACAATATTTTACAAATATTTTATTTTATTAATTTATCTTAAATGTCCGTCTTTGGACTGGGTCAGGAGTCCAAGACTTACGCCTGTTTTGTCCGGCTCCTTGACTCCTATCAGCTACCCACGATCGCAGAAGTACGAGCAGAAAATCCGGCTCTCTGAAGAGCCGCAACGGCGGTATTACAGTCTTGTACCCAGTATTTAGCGTTAAAGCGAACAAATTGCTGATGATTCGCCGCAGCTACTGTTGCTAGCACGGGGACTTTGGCTTGTTTTTTTTGCCCGGAGTGTGCTTGTAAAATAGACTTTAGTTGATTGAGGTCGCTTTTAGTCATTTGTTGCGGTGGTAGTTCCACAATCACCATTGGTGCAGTTTCAATTAACTCGGCATCCTCAATAATCATTTGCGTTTGCTCGTCTCGCTTATCGGCTTTGCCCCAAACGATTAGACGAGTATCGGGTTGGATGAATTGCTCAATGCGTTCGTAAGTGGTAGGGAAGACAACACCCTCCGCTTGTCCACTTAAGTCTTCCATCTGAACAATAGCCATGCGATCGCCTTTTTTCGTAACAATCGGCTTGATATCAGTGAGCATGACAATTACACTAATGGTCGTTCGCTTCCCATGCTCGCCTAAGTCGGAAAGACTAATGGGAGATAAAACTTTAGTCGCTTGGTGCGCTGATTTTAGAGGATGGTCAGACACGTAAAAACCGAGTAACTCTTTTTCTAAGCGTAGCTTTTCCTGTGGGGAAAAATCAGGAATATCAGGGGGTTTGGGGGCAGATTCTAAAGCACCATTAGTGGAGTTTTTACTGCCGTTATTGTTTCCTAAGAGATCAAAAATGGTAGTCTGACCACTATCTCGATCTTTAGCGCGATCATGTGCCCAACTGATAACCAGGTCTAAGTATTCGATGAGCTGCTTCCGGTTGACTGAAAGCTTATCAAAGGCACCACAGTAAATTAAAGCTTCCAAGGCGCGGCGGTTAACGGTTCGTAAATCGACGCGATCGCAAAAATCTGCCAGGGACTGAAATGCTCCACCTTCCTCACGCGCTTTCAAAATACACTCAATGGCTCCCTGTCCTAAATTCCGTATGGCTGACAGCCCAAACAAAATTTGACCGGATACAGGTGTAAAATCAATCTCAGAATGATTAATATCTGGTTTTAATACATCAATTCCCATCTTGGAACAGGTGGCAATATATTTCTGCACCTTATCCTGGTTGCCACTACTGCCCGTTAGTAGCGCCGCCATATACTCAACGGGATAATTGGCTTTAAGATAAGCGGTTTGATAGGTTACATAACCATAGGCAGTTGAGTGGGATTTATTGAAGCAATTTGAAGCCACTAAGCCATTTGCCAACAGGAAGTTATGGTCACGCTCGACACCGATGTCATAAACGGGTTGAACACCTAATGATTGGCGACCAATAATTTTAACCATGTTTGATTATCCTTTACTAATTTTATTTACACTCAGTTTGGGAGGTTTGGACAAAAAACAGGGCATCGCGTGGGCCGATCTGAATACCACCCCTCTGCTTAGTTTCCCACTGGGTTATATAGTTTTGCCCATCCCCGCCCTTACCAACAGCCATTGTAAAGCTATAGCGTAATTCTTTGTAGCAGCCAACTTGTAGACCGGGCATTTTAGCAGCTTTTACATCAAAGTATTCCCCAGCTTTATTAATGATGGCAAGACCTTTTTTGCCGCGTTCGATAAACAGAGTATTGGGATTATCTGTGCCTGGAGCGATTTCATTAGCATTCCGGAAATATTGGATTTCTCCCATCAATTTTTGGTGGAAGAATACACCAGCTTTAGTGATAGAATCTTTAGCATCATCCATATACACAATTGGAAATCCTTCCTGACGTGCCAGGATGTAAGCGTTTGCCAACTTCGTGTCTTGAGGGGTGGGCAATTTGTATCCAAGTTGCCCTTTGGCGATGTCATGGTTGTGAGCAAAGGTGACGGCTTTGACTCCAGGTAGTGCTTTTCCTGAAGTCGTGGGATTGATGAGCGATCGCAAATCTCCACCGATACTAAAAGCGTTACTCATCGTGCTAACTAGATGGAAGTCTGTAACACTGAAGATTCCAGTGTACTCGTTACTTTCTTGCAGAGTTTGCCCAATGACCTCACCATAAACAAACTTATCAGACGGGACAACCTGGAGAACCTCGCGGAAGAAGTCCGGTTCGATATGCTTTGCCGCATCAAACCGAAACCCATCGGCACCAAGGGCAAGGAGTTTTTTGAGGTAGTTTTTCGCTTCTTGCCTGACGTGAGGCGAATCTGTTTTTAAATCAGGGAGATCGCAGTTAATCCAACCTTGTGTGACGGAAGTCCGATTATTGTAATCGATGCAATTTTTGGGATGGAAATCCTGGGGTGAGAAGCGGGGATAGTTCAATGTTTTGGTGTAATCCCCATAGTTTGCCATGTGATTGAAAACCACATCCACGATAATCTTCATCTTCCGGCTATGGGCGGCGTTGATGAGTTCTTTGAGTTCTTTTTCATTACCCAGAGGGCTGTCAATTATTGTGTAATCGATGGGTTGATATCGCGCCCACCATTCGGGGGAAGGATTGCTTTTCTGGGGAGGTGATACCTGGATGTAGGTGTAACCTTGGTTTTGCAATTCGCGAAGTTGAGCTTTGATATCCCGGAAAGGTATGTTAAACGCTTGATAGATTACGTCAGCTTTTGCTGTGGTGTTCCGGTTGAGATTCCCTGAAACAGAAGCAGGAGGGGAAGATTTTGCGATGCCCTTCGGGCTTGCCCTTTGGGCGATCGCTTCGATGGATGGGGCGCGACAGGCAGATGTCAGGGCACAGGCAAGGGTAAGTGCAGTATACAAGCCGAGGACAGATGGAAATGAACGTCGCATTTACAAGCCTAAAAGTGCGTCAGGCGAATGGCTACAGCCAATCGGGTGCAGTATCGAAGTATTCTATTGTGCTTGGTTGTTGCAGCGAATTCAAGCTTTGTGGGGAGGTTGGGATTGGGTGGGATGCGATCGCGCTTATTCAATTAAACTTCAGCACAGAATTTTACGCCTCTCAACCAATGAAATTTTTTTAGGGGAAAGTTTTTTGGTTCCAGCGCCCATGCAACCAGGGTTTACAGTTTCTGGACGCCGCCAAGATGAAAAAACGAAAGTATAATCACACTCAAGACATAGGACACAGTTAAAGGGATCAAGAGGATGGACGATTCTATTGTTGAATTCACTATTGCCATCAACGATCCAGAATTAGACGCAGAGGAACAGCAAAAGATGACGAAAAATCTCTTGCGCCAGCTAAAAAAACTGGACGAAGTAGAGCGGGTTGAGCGTACAGAAGACCTGAATCCAGAAGAAGGAGGCAGACCAGGGATTGCATTTCTCATGGGGATGCTGACCGCTGAGGTGAATGTGAAAAATATCAAGGCTTTCCTAGGGTTTTTAGGCGATCGCCTCGGCAACAAGCCTATCAAGCTTAAAGTCAAAGTCAAAGATACAGAAGTCGAACTCGAAGCCAAGAGCCGACAAGAGCTATTAGAGGCTGAGCGGATAGCCAATGAACTTCTAGCATCTATGCAGAGAGACTCGAATGACTAAGAAGGTGGCACTCCTGGTTGGGGTTAGTGAATACGCAGACTTACCACCACTCCCTGCGGCTCCAAATGATGTGGAGGCAATGAAGCGAGTTTTGCAAGACCCGAAGCTCGGTGGTTTTGATCAAGTTAAGCAACTTATCAATCCCGATTCAGTGACGATGCAAGTGGCTATTGCGGAGATATTTGCAGAGCGCAAAAAAACTGACCTATTGCTATTGTTTTTCGCTGGTCATGGTATCACAGATGACAATGGCAAGCTTTATCTGGCAACTCACATCACCACTAGAAATGCGTTCAGGGCAACAGCAGTGCCAGCTACTTTCATACATGATGTGATGAGCGAAAGCCCCTCCAAACGACAGGTAGTAATTCTCGACTGTTGCTACAGTGGTGCTTTTGCTGAGGGTTGGCGCTCAAGGAATGTCGGTGCTGTAGATATCAGGAAGCAGCTAGGCGGTGAAGGGCGTGCTGTTCTTACCTCCTCAACTGCAACGCAGATTTCCTATGAGCAAGAAGGAGCGGGGATTTACACCCGTTACTTAGTTGAGGGAATTGAAACTGGTGCAGCAGATCGAGATAGGGATGGCATGATCTCTATTGACGAATTGCATGAGTACGCCAGAGAAAAAGTCCAAGAGGTCAAACCTGCGATGAAGCCAGAACTCTGCCTTGTGGACAAGGAAGGCTACAAAATCCTGCTCGCCAAAGTACCAGTCCAAGCAATACAGTTACTTAAGGATGAACTCACGACATCAAAAACACTTTTT
>Ga0310810_10004346_pt1 | contig 15649 bp, 16 predicted proteins | sample NCmetagenome_FD_207641 | JGI IMG/M metagenome (GOLD analysis project Ga0310810, IMG submission 207641) | Soil microbial communities from experimental microcosm in Duke University, North Carolina, United States - NC | ecosystem: Engineered > Artificial ecosystem > Soil microcosm > Unclassified ...
AACAGGGGTGGTACCACGAGCCTTCTCGTCCCGTATTGGACGGAGGCTCGTTTTGTTTTCCCGCGGTGCGTATAGCAGGCGGGTGAAAGGGCTGGCATATGACAGTGGAGAAGAAGGCGGAGTCGCGGCGGCTCGACCAGATTCCAAAGGCCTACGAGCCACAGGCGGTCGAGCAGCGTCTCTATCGCTGGTGGGAAGAGAACGGCTACTTCAAGCCGCGCGAAAATAAGGCCGAACCCTGGCGCAGGCCGTTCGTCATCAGCATGCCGCCGCCTAATGTGACTGGCGCGTTGCATCTTGGTCACGCTATCACCGCGACGCTCGAAGACATCATGATCCGCTACCATCGCATGCTGGGCGACCCGACACTCTGGGTGCCCGGCGAGGATCACGCGGGCATCGCCACCCAGGCCGTCGTCGAGCGGCAGGTCGCGCGCGAGGGCTCCGACCGTCATACGCTGGGCCGCGAGCGCTTTGTCGAGCGCGTCTGGGAGTGGGTGGGCCAGTACAAACACCGCATCCAGGACCAGCATCGCCGCCTGGGCGCGTCGTGCGACTGGGAGCGCGAGCGCTTCACGCTGGATGAGGGGTTGAGCCGGGCCGTGCGCGAGGTCTTCGTCCGCCTCTATGACGAAGGGCTGATCTATCGCGGCGAGCGCATCATCAACTGGTGCCCCAGGGATACCAGCTCGATCTCGGACCTGGAGGTTGAGGTCGAGGAGACGCCCGGCGCGCTCTACTATGTCCGCTATCCGCTGGAGCCATTGCCCGGCGAGGACGAGCGCAAGACGCGCTACATCACCGTCGCCACGACGCGGCCTGAGACGATTCTCGGCGATACTGGCGTCGCGGTCAATCCCGCCGACGAGCGCTATCGCGACCTGGTGGGCCGCTACGTCATCCTGCCCATCATGAACCGACGCATCCCTATCGTCGCCGATAACGCTGTGGATAAGGACTTTGGGACCGGCGCCGTCAAGATGACCCCGGCGCACGACCCGACCGACTTTGAGATCGGCAACCGTCATGGGCTGGAGCGGATTCAGGTCATCGGCTTCGATGCGAAGATGACCGATGCGGCGGGCGAGTTCGCGGGGATGGACCGCTTTGAGGCGCGCGAAGGCGTGGTCGAGGCGCTGCGCAAGCTGGGACTGCTCGAGAAGGCGGAGCCATATACGGTTCCGCTGGGCCACTGCTCGCGCTGTGGCACAGTCATTGAGCCGCTGATCTCGATGCAGTGGTGGGTGAAGATGACGCCGCTGGCGACGGGGGCGCTCGGTGCGCTCAAGTACGGGCAGTTGCGCATCGTGCCCGATCGCTTCAACAAGACGTACATTGACTGGCTGGAGAACATTCGCGACTGGAATATTTCGCGCCAGCTCTGGTGGGGCCACCGCATCCCCGCATGGTATTGCCAGGACTGCGGCGAGATCGTCGTTGCGCGCGAGGCTCCCACAACTTGCCCGAACTGCGGCGGCGCGCGGCTGGAACAGGATCCCGACGTGCTGGATACCTGGTTCAGCTCGTGGCTCTGGCCGTTCAGCACGCTCGGCTGGCCGGATGATACGCCTGACCTGCGCACGTACTATCCCACCAGCGTCCTCGAAACTGGCTACGACATCCTTTTCTTCTGGGTGGCGCGGATGGTCATGTCGGGTATCCACTTCCTCGGTGTCGTGCCGTTCCACACGATCTATCTACATGGCCTGGTGCGCGACGAGCAGGGGCGCAAGATGAGCAAGTCGCTCGGCAACGTCATTGACCCCATCGAGGTGATGGACGAGTACGGCACCGACGCGCTGCGTTTCACGCTGGCCACCAGCAGCACGCCGGGCAACGATATGAAGCTGTCGCCGCAGCGAATCGTCGGCAACCGCAACTTCGCCAACAAAATCTGGAACGCCGCACGCTTCGTCATCGGCCAGACAGAATCGCTCGGTGGCGGCGTCCCGGCACTGGAGGCGGTGCAGCCGAAGTCGCTGGCCGACCGCTGGATCGTCAGCCGGGCGCAGCGTCTGACCGCCGAGGTCACGCGGCTGATGGAGGAATACCAGTTCGGCGAGGCGGGCCGCCAGATCTACGACTTCATCTGGTCGGAGTACTGCGACTGGTATCTGGAGATTGCCAAGGTTCAGCTTCGCGACGAGGCGCAGGCCCAGCGGACGGCGCTGATTCTGCGGGCGGCGCTGGATCGCGCGCTGCGGCTGCTGCATCCCTTCATGCCGTTCGTCACCGAGGAGGTCTGGCAGCATCTCTATGCCGGTATTCCCGAGGATGAGCGCCCGGCCTCGGCGTTGATCGTGGCCCCGTGGCCAGCGGCAAGCGTCCCGGCCACACGCCAGCAGGACAATCGCGCCGAGGCCGATATGGCGCTCATCCAGGAGATCGTCATCGCCATCCGCAACGCGCGCAACGAGGCGGAGGTCGAGGCGAAGCGGCATATCAAGGTGATTCTGGCTGGCGGCGACAAAACGACACTGCTACGCCAGCAGGCGGCGCTGATCGAGCAGTTGGCCCGCACCGAGCCGCTACGCATCGAGCGCAAGCTCGCGGCGAAACCGGAACAGGCGATGGCGCTGGTGGCAGGCGGTATCGAAATCTATCTGCCACTGGCGGGGCTGCTCGATCTCGCGAAAGAGGCGGAGCGGCTGGATGGCGAGATCGTGAAGGCGGAGGCGGCGGTCGAGCGCTCGCAGAAGGTGCTGGAGAATCCTAACTTCGTGGCGCGGGCAAAACCGGAGATTGTCCAGCGCGAGCGCGATGCGCTGGCCATGGCGGAGGATACGCTGGCCCGGCTGCGCGCGCGGCGGCGCGAGCTGGCGGGTTAATCGCTGGGGGGTACGGACTCCTGTAGGGCTATCACCAGGTGTTTAGCCCGATTTATCCATGCCTTCAATTACACTGCATTCGTCATACCACGAGTGATGGGACAGATGGGCTAGAGTGTCGGCGGCAGGTTGTATCATAGCGCATCATCGAGTGGGCATGGATGTTTGATGCGACGAGGAGGCGGAGGACGATGGATCGGAGGCCAAACAGGCGGCGTCTGACATGGTTCGGGAAGGAGCATCCTGCTACCCTGGGGAAAATGTGGCAGCAGGTGCCCCCAGAAGACGAGGAGCCCGATGCTTGGCGGGCACGTAAGCAGCCGATGCCCAGAGAGAGGAGTTCGCGTCAGCCAGACTGGCAGCCGTTGCCGCCGCTGCCAAAGTGGCCGCCGCTTCCCGAAGAAGACCCGCTCGCTCCTGAACGGCTTAGTGCAGATTCATCCTTCGTGTCGAACGAGGCTCAGCAGACCCAGCGGCTTGCGCAACCACACAGGGAACGGCGCGGCTCTAACCAATACGACCTTTCCAATCTGCCATTCTTCACTCTTTGGCAGCGCTTTCGGTCGGTCTCTCGCCAGAAACAGTTACTTCTGGCGACAGGCGCGGGTGGTCTCTTGCTCCTCGTGCTGATCAGCGTGACGGTGCTTGGCGTCGCTCTCCGCAGCCACGTGCCGGTCGCTGGGCTCGATGTCCCCTCTGGTGGAGGCGCGCAAGGAGTCACGTTGTCACCCACAACAGTACGCTCCACACCCACTATTACCTCGACGCCTAAGACGAATACGCCATCGCCAGCATTCGCGCTCGTCTTCACTTGCGCAAGCGGAACGGTTGGTGGAACGGGGCAGGTGTGTGTGCACACCGCGCCAAATGCCTCCCTGAGTCTTTCGGTGCGTTATTGCGACGGCAACTCGGCCAAGGGGAAGGGTTTTCATGGTGCTACCTATGCGGACAATAACGGTTACTACACATGGCGCTGGGACATCTCTACCGGTTGTGTCGGCTCGGCCACCGCGACGGTAGTTGCCAGATCATCGGGGCAGACCGTTACCCAGAGCGCGTCCTTCACTATCAGTCGTTGAGCGCATGTTGATGTGGCAGCGCCCAATGGCAACAGAAGTCTGTCGGGCGTTACTCACTAGGCACAACGCACTCTCGTGGTGCGTGGAGTCAGTTGAGCGCTGCGGCGAAGGCCAGTTCAAATGAACTGAGACCGTCGAATCTGGTGGCCTCAGCGGCAGGTTGTAGGATAGCCCATCATCAGGATGCTATGGATGGTCGTGGGTTCGTGGCAGCGAGGAGTCGGAGGCCGATGGATCGTAAGTCACCCGGGCGGCGTATGACGTGGTTTGGGAAGGCGCTTCCCAGTACCGTTGGTGGGTTCTGGCAACGGACGCCTCAGAGCGGCAAGGAGCCGGATGCCTCAATGGTTAGTCCGGCCAGCGGGCAGGCGGAGGCAAAAACGAAGGGCTCGCATTGGCCAACACTGCCGCATTGGCCACCTTTGCGCGATGGTCAGAGGGAAGCAGTCCGTGATGAAGCATCGGTTGCGCCGGACGAGACGCAACAGACCGAGCCGCGGTTGGCTCCGCCCTGGGAGCAGCCTGCCTCTAACCAGCACGAGCATGCTCGTCCGCCGTATATACCCTGGCGGTTCTGGTTGGCCCCACGCCGTCAGCAGGTAGGAGTAGCGGCAATTCTGGCTACAATCGTCCTTACCGCGCTGCTCGGTTTTGTCGTGCTCCACGCAATTCTTCCTTCACAGACACCGGATGCTGGTCAGGTGACGCCGAATGCCGGGCGCGCCGCGAATGGTGTGGCGTCGCCCTCGGCGGCTACTCCGACGCCGGCGCTATCTCCCACAGCGTCGCCCGTGCGCAATACTCCGGCGCCCTCGTTTACGGTTGCCTTTACCTGCGCCAGCGGGGCCATCGGCGGGCAAGGGATGGTGTGCGTGCACACGCGACCCGACGCCATGGTCAGCCTGACCGTGCGCTACTGTGACGGTAGCTACGCCGGAGGGAAGGGCCTGCATGGCAGCGCGCACGCGGACGGCAGCGGCAACTACACGTGGCGGTGGAATGTGAATACCTCGTGCGCCGGGACGGCTACCGCGACGGTGACGGCCAAATCCTCCGGGCAAACAGTCACCCAGAGCACGACGTTTACCGTGACCCGCTGAGGACGCGTAATCGCACTGCTGGCCTGTTGTGGTACGCAAAACGTCACGGGCGCCGATCAGTCCCTCTATCCGTAGGAAAAGTCGCGCACGTGTCACCACGTGCCATCATGCACATGCATTTCCGGTTTTCGCGCACAGCGGAGAATAACGTTGTTAGCGGACGGAGTGGCTTCCGGTTCAACGCGAGACGCATCACAGTACTGGGCATCATCCCCCTTATTGCGGAGGTTCAGGCGCAATGATATAATGAGCGATGTGGCTTTGCGAGCCAGCGGCGTTGTCATGCCAGCGCGCATGTCGCCGCCATATCACAGACGCCGGTCTGGCCGTTGCGTCTGAACCTAATATCCTGCCCCGTTTTACCACCGCGCGTCTCATGCGGGCGCGGCGTGCAGCGAACGGGAGCAAACCCACAGGAGAGGAGACCGCATGGCGCGGGATCGTGATTACGAGCTGGGCATTATTATCAACCCGGATGTAGGCGAAGAGCAGGCGCGGGCTATCGTCGAGCGCATCAGCCAGGCCATCATCAACAATGGCGGGCAGGTGGTTCGCGTGAATGGCTGGGGGCGTCGCCGCCTGATGTATCCCATCCAGCATCACCGTGATGGCCTGTACTATTTCTTCGACCTCATTATGCCGACGGCGGCGGTGGTTGAGATCGAACGTGGGCTGCGCGTGAATGAAGATGTCGTTCGCCATCTGATGAAGGCGCGAGATCCCAAGGTCGTGGCGCAACAGCGCCAGCGCGCGCTTGAGGAAGACCGCGCCGCCGAAGAGGCCCGCGCCCGTGCCGCCGCCGAGGCCGAGGCGAATACTGATACCGATGTTCCCACTGAGGCCGACGAAGCGGCCGAGGCCAGCGAACCAGAAGCCACCGCCGACGCATCAGAGTCGGATGCATCATAGCCGCGAGTGATCGGCTCTCAATCGGAGGGACCGCAGAGGGCGGCTAGATTTCTGAAGGGAACGGCTGTCATGCTGAACAAAATCATGCTCATCGGCAATTTGGGACGCGACCCGGAGCTGAGTTACACACCCAGCGGCAAAGCCATCGCGAAGTTTTCGCTGGCGGTAAGCCGCCGTCGCCGCGAAGCTGAGAGCGGCGAACAGCGCGAGGAAACGCAGTGGTTCAACGTTGTTGCCTGGGAGCGGCTGGCGGAGACCTGCAACAATTATCTGCAGAAAGGCTCCAAGGTATACATCGAGGGGCGCATGACTTCTCACAAGTATACTGATAAGGACGGCGTCGAGCGCACAGCCTGGGACGTAACCGCGACCGATATGGAGATGCTTACTCCCAAGGGCGCGGGCGGCTCAGGTGGCGGTTCAAGCTATGGCGACGAGATGGGCGCCGACGACGTTCCTTTCTAAGCGGATAGTCTCGATAGTCCATTGAGCGCGTTTTGGAACCGCGCAGGCCCACGCCGCGTTGAAATGATGATGAATGCGGCGCGGGGGTATGATGGGTTACTCCATCGCGCTGCGCACTCCGCCGTTGCGGGCGGAGCAATGATGTACGTGCCGGTTCGCCCTGCGAGGGCGCCTCTGCGCCAGGCGGACCGGCAATCCCATACGTAACAAGGAGCACATACGCATGCAACCCAGGAGAGATGGCGCACCACAGGACGGCCCCGCTCGTGCGGAGCGACCGGATCGTCCCGACCGGCCAGAGCGATCTGAGCGACCAGAGCGATTTGACCGTCCCGGTGGCCCGCGTGGCGGTGGTCGCGGTCGCGATTTCCGCTCGCGTCGGAAGGTCTGCGCCTTCTGCGTCGATCACGTTCGTGAAATTGACTACAAGGATGTTGGGCGCCTGCGCCGCTACATCTCAGAGCGCGCCAAAATCGAGCCGCGCCGCAAGACAGGCACCTGCGCCAAGCACCAGCGCCGACTGACCGTGGCGCTGAAGAATGCGCGACAGATGGCGCTTTTGCCCTATACCGCTGCACAAATTCGCGGCTCTTGATGGTACACTGGTGGAAACGCGCGCCGAGTGGTGGGAAGGCTCTTCGGCGGGCGGCCAGTCAACCAATTGAGCACCACAGCTGGAGAAACCGAACGCGCCTATGAGTAATGAGACTCTGCAGAAACCGCCACGGCAAAACGCCCGTTCGCGCGCCTCGAACCGCAACACCCAGTTTAAGCGGCAGACGGCACGTCTGGAGGGTCGGCGTGACGGCAAACCCTTACTGTTCGGCTGGGGGGGCCATCTCACCAAAACCCAAAAGTCGCGCTACCAGACCATGGCAGCGTATTCGTTCCTTGGAGTTGTCGTCGGCGCGGTGATCCTTGCGGTGGTGCTTGGCATCCTCAATCAAAATGTCTTTATTCCCAACAAGACGTTCCTCACCGTCAATGGCGTGAAGTTTACACAGGATCAGTATCGCAAGACTCTTGCGTATGAGGCGCAGACCGTCTGGAACAAGCTGCAGATCGAGATTCACCAGATGAACGATCTCCAGACCAAGGTTCAGCAGGGCGATCCGACAGCGACGACGCAGAACCAGATTGTCACCTCCCAGATTCAGACCGACGAGTCTACCTATCAGCAGGCGCAGATTACCGCTGCGACGGCAACGCTGATGACGGAAGACGAGCTCATCAAGGAGGGCGCGCGCCGCTTCGAGCAGCAGAATCATGTCCCAGCCTCCACCTTTACGCCAACCAAGGCCGATATTGACAAAGCGGTGGATACGTTCAAGAAGACCTTCCCCGCGAACGAAAAGTACAGCGACTTCCTGGCGAAGAATGGCCTGACTGAGACAGACATCCGCAATTTCGCGCAGATCCAGTTGCGGCGTGACAAGATGCAGGCGTATCTCCAGAGCCTGCTCAAATCGCCTACTCGCCAGGTGCACCTGCGCCACATCGAAGTGAACAAAGAGGCCGATGCGCAAAGCGTGCTCAAGCAGTTGCAGAAGACTGGTGATTGGAACGGGCTGGCGAAGAAGTATTCGCTGGATGTCGATAGCAAGGATAAGGGCGGCGATCTCGGCTGGGTAGCCCCCGGTACGGGCGACGCCGGCATCGAATTGTGGTGGACGGCAGCTGGCCGCAAGGTCAACGACATCAGCGGACCGATTCACGACGCCAGCGGCACCTGGGATATCGTGCAGGTGCTTGGCTTCGATAATAGCCGCGCGGTTGACGCGACAGCGTTGAGCGACGCCAAATCGAACATCCTTTCACACTGGCTTGGCGGCGAGAAGGTGCTTCCGGACTACACGATTGGCGCGCCTGACAACGACATGCTGAATGCGGATCGCAATATGCCGAAGCTCCCAGACTTGAACGCGACGCTGCCCAACGTCAGCAGTCAACCACCTGTGCCGCAGCCGGTGAATCCGTAACAGTTGGCCGGATAGATGGGGCACACTGCACACTCTGCGGCATGTCGGCTCGATGCTGGCATGCCGTTGATGTTTGTGGCGGCGAGCGTGGAGGCAGTGTATGGATAGGCGGGCACGAGAGAGACGAGAGAATGCAGAGGATGCAGAGGCAGTAGGCGGCGCCAGCGTGGCTGATACACTGGCCGCTGAACTGGAGTCGCTCTCGCTCTACCTCCATGTGCCGTTCTGTCACGCCAAGTGCCACTACTGTGACTTCAACTCCTATGCCGGTATGCTTGGCCAGCGAGAAGCCTACGTGGACGCGCTGGCGCGAGAAATCCATCTGGCCGGGATGCGCACGCGGCGGGCGGATGGCACGCCGCGCCGTTGCCGCACGATCTTCTTCGGCGGTGGAACGCCCAGCCTGCTGACCGCCGCCCAGGTGGAGGCGTTGTTGCGGGAGGCGCGAGCAGCCTTTGCCGTGGACGCCGATGCTGAGATTACGTTGGAGGCCAACCCCGGCACGCTGGAATACGGGCGGCTCGATGCGTTGCGGGCGACCGGTGTGAATCGGCTGAGCATGGGCGCGCAGAGTTTCGACGCGGGCCTGCTGCGCTGGATGGGGCGCATTCACTCTCCCGAAGAGATCGAGACGGCGTTCGCGGCGGCGCGTCGAGCCGGGTTTAGCAGCATCAACCTCGATTTCATCTTCGCGCTGCCCAATCAGTCGCTGGCCACCTGGGCCGATACGTTGGAGCGCGCACTGGCGCTCGGCCCAGAGCATCTCTCGCTCTACTCGCTGATCGTCGAGGAGGGCACGCCGCTCTTTAGCTGGGTGCGCGATGGACGCGTGACGCCAGCGGACGACGACACCGCCGCCGATATGTACGAGCACGCCATGGAGCGGCTGGCGCGTGCGGGATACGGACAGTATGAAATCTCGAACTGGGCGCTTCCCGGACACGAGTGTCGCCACAATCTGACCTACTGGCGCAATCTGCCGTATATAGGACTGGGGGCAGGTGCGCATTCCTGTTTCGCGGGCCATCGCTTTGCCGAGGCGAGGCCCATCGCTGGCTATATCGCCAGGGTGCGCGCCGCTGTGGAGGCGAGCGAGGCAGGTGAGGCGGGCAGGGAAGTGACAGCGCTGCCAGCGGGCGCCATTGTCGAGGACGAGGTTGTTTCGCCAGCGATGGCCATGGCGGAGACGGCGATGCTGGGGCTGCGGCTCAACGCAGGCGTCTCGCGCTCGGAGTTCGCCGCGCGCTATGGCCGCACCTTCGAGCAGGTCTTCGACGAACGCCTGGCCGATGTGCGCGGGCTAGGGCTGATCGAGACGGTTGGCGACCGCATCCGGCTGACGGAGCATGGGCGATTGCTGGGCAACGAGGTCTTCGCGCGGCTGCTGCCAGACGAGCCAGCGGCGATCGCGGGCTAGGATAGATTCACAAGACAGGCTGCACGCATGAGTGAGATAGCTGATGATGGGGCAGGAATCGTAGCCGGTTGGCCGGATGACGCGGTCAGTGCGTTTGCGCCATTGTTGCAGGCACATTTACAGCCCCGACCGCAACTGGACGCCGCCGATTTGAGCGTCCTTGGCGAGAGCCGGGGCCACCGGCTTCAGGCGCAGTTGTTATTCAATCGCGGGATTGCGGTGGACGCCATGCGCGATTTTCTGCGCGGCGATTGGAGGGCCGACCCGGCGCTGGCCAAACTGCCAGTGTTTCAGGCGGCGGTGACGCGGCTGCGGCGGGCGGTGGATGAGCGGGAGCCGATCACCGTCTTCGGCGACTATGATTGCGATGGTATCACGTCATGCGCGATCCTGGTGCGCGCGTTACGGGCGGCTGGCGCGGTGGCGGATAGCAAGATTCCCAGCCGCGACGACGACGGGCGCGGCCTGAACCCCGAGGTGGTGCGCGAGCTGCACGAGCGCGGCACCCGGCTGATCGTCACCACCGACTGTGGCACGGCGAATGTTGCCGAGGTGGAGCAGGCGCGCGCGCTGGGCATGGATGTGCTGGTGACGGACCACCACCCGCCGCACGGCGAGAATGTCGCCAGCCTGGCGGGCATGATCGTTGTGAATCCACTGGTCGAGCCTCATCCCGCCTTCGACCCGAATCTCTGTGGCGCGGGGGTGGCATTTCGCGTGGCCGAGGCATTGCTGCGGTCGCTCCCAGATTTCCCCGCCGAGAAGACGCTTGACGAGTTGCTCGATCTGGCCGCCGTAGGAACAATCTCCGATGTGGTGCCGCTCTCGCCCTCTAACTGGGCGCTGGCCCACGCCGGACTCGAACGGCTGCGCATGGCGGCTCAGCCCGGCCTACGCGCGCTGATGGAGAGCGCCGGGTTGTCTCCGGCTAGTGTCACCGACCGCGATATCTCGTTCGCGATTGCCCCACGGCTGAACGCGGCGCCACGGCTGGGCAAGCCAGAGCTTGCGCTCGAACTGTTGCTGGCGGATTCGATGGAACGGGCGCGCGCGCTGGCGGCGGAGATCGAGGCGCTCAACACGCGACGCCAGAGCGATCTGGATGTGATGATGGCTGGCGCGCGCGAGCAGGCAGTCGATCAGGTCGCCGAGGGGTTGAGCGTCCTGCTGGTCACTGGTGAAGGCTGGTCATTCGGACTCATAGGGCTGGTGGCAGGTCGGCTGGCGGAGGAGTTTCATCGCCCAGCCTTCGCGCTCAGTCACCGTGGCGGCGAATATCGGGCATCGGGGCGCGGGCCGGATGGCGTAGACCTTGGCCAGGCGCTGGCGCAAAAGGCGACGCTCTTCCGACGGTTCGGCGGCCATGCGCGCGCCGCCGGGTTTACCGTCCTGGATGCCGATTTTGCTGAGCTACGCCAGTATCTGCTCGAATATCCCTGGTCGCCTGGCCTTGGTGGCGAGGCAGCGCAGGCGACGCAGCCGGAGTTCGCGCCAGTGCTTGAACCTGACTGCGCGCTACCTCTTGGCCTGGCGAGCAGCGAGCGGTATCTGGCGGTTCATGCGCTGGAGCCCTATGGCCCGTCATTTCCGGAACCGGTCTTTCTGGCGCAGAACCTCGCCATCACACGTTGCTGGCGATCTGGCCCTGAGGGGCGCACTCTGCGGTTGAGACTTCGTGACGAGCATGGCCGAGAGCATGTCGTGCTCTGGTCACGCGCGGGCGAGCGGTTCGACGCGATTCAGCCTCTGCTCCCGCTCCTTCCCCGTTGCGATGTCGCGTACACCCTCTCAGCCTTCACGCGCCGAGATGGGCAGGTTGATCTCCTGGTGCGGCTGGTGGCGGTAGCGCCTGTAAGCGACGCTGCCTTGTAGCACGAGGCACAAAAAGGAGGTCGTTGGCTCATCACCAACGACCTCTGAAATCCTCCACGAGGGCCGCGCTAGTGCGTTCTCGGTCTACCGAACATCGGCCAGTACCGGCTCAGTAACGGAGGCTGGATGCACTGTTTCGACCGCCTCGACGGTCTCCCTGCCGGTGACCATCTCGGCTACCTCGAAGATCAGCGTGCCCAGCACGATGACCGCCGCGATGGCAAACGCGATGCCCGCATAGAGGGCAATCTGCGCGATCACCGAGAACGTCCAGGCCTGGTTCAGCATCGAGCGCAGCGTCTCACCCTTGAAGAGCGTATCAGCGATGCCCTGGTCTTTCGCCGCGACTGCTGGGTCGGTGGCGGCGCGGGCCTGGGTGCTCCAATAACTATACGGATGGCCCTGGCCAATCTCTTTGACATGCAGGCCGATATACTGCTCGGCATAGGCATGCGCCTGCTCGCCGGTGAGCACCTGCTGGCCGGCATACTGGGTCAGGTCTTTGGGCAGCCCCTGCGCCGCGTTGGCCGGGAAGTAGATCTGCTGCGGAGCGAGTTGATCGTGAACCTGGGTATTGATGAAGCTGTTGGCGTAGAAGGCCGCGCCAGAGCCAAAGGCGAGCACGAGCAGCGCCACAATCTGCAGGACAATGATGCGCCAGCGAATCGACCGAGTCATCTGAAATCTCCTCTTTCTCTCTCGTGGTTGCTACCGATGAGTCCGAACGTCATGCGACTTCCGCACGGCTCTTCGTCTCTCCTCTCATCTCTTATCAGCAGGATAGAAGAGATGTGTCACGGAGATATCACGTGGCCAGGCAGGTAATATCACGGACACATCACAGGCTACGGGTTGTCTTGTCTGGACTGGATCTGTATCAATTGACCGCTGGCGCTTCCTCAGTCTCAAACACATGATAGGTGTGGACGAGCCTGGCCACTACACCCAGCATCGCTCCCGCGCCGCAATACCGGCTCTCGGAAAGCTCGATTGCCCGAGCGACGGCGGCAGGATCAATATGGTGACCGGTGACGTAATGCTCAACGACGATATCGGTGAAGACCATGGGATGTGTCTCCGCCCGGGTTCCCTGGACGCGCACCTCATACCCGGTGACCTCCTGGCGCTTCTTGCGCAAGATCGAGATCACATCCATGCCAGTGCATCCCGCCAGTCCGACGAGGAGCAATTCCATTGGCCGAAAACCGGTATCTTCTCCTCCGTCAGTCACCGATGCGTCCATTGTTACGCTGTGTCCCGTTCCGGTCTCGGCCCGAAACGCCATCCCTTGCTGCAGAGTTGATCGCACGCTCATAACCTGTCCCATACAGATCCTCCTCGTCTCCTGGATATCCAGGATCTCGCCCACTCCTGCCATGCGTGCCCGTGGCCGATGGGAGAGACTGATTCACGCAGGATAAAACGGCAGCGGAGTCTGTAGATCCCGCTCCGCTGCCGTTCGATGTCGCTTCCCGTGTCCAACTGCCAGTGACGCCAGAGGCAGTCGCGCGCACGTAGCGCCACCGCCATTACTGGAGCCTCGCCTGCTGACGCGCGCGGATTTCCGCGCCCATCTGAATCGCCTCCCTCAGAACCCGGCTCTGCCCAGGCATACTCTATGCTTACACTCGCGCTGGCGGGATGAGCTGCCAGTAGAAGGTGTTGAGCGCCGCTTTCTCCAGATGCCAGAGCCGCCGCGGTTTGGGCGGTTTGGGCGGATGCTCGTAGTCAAACCAGAGGAACGTCGCCTGCCCATGTCCGGTCTCCAGGAAGCAGGCCACCCGTCCGTGGTACTGATGCTGGGTCGGGCGATGCTGCAACTCCGCGGCAATCGTCTCGGCCACGATATGGCCCTCATAATGGGCTGCCGACCCTGACTTTGAGACGGGCAGATCGGTCGCGTCGCCCACCGCAAAGAGATTGGCGTCTTCAAAGCCTTTGACGCGCAGCGTGTTGCGATCCGTCGCAACCCAACCGTCCCGATCGCCAAGGTCCGAATCGACAATGACCTGCTGGCCGCGATGAGGAGGCGCGAGTATCAGCAGATCGTAGGGAAGCTCTTCGCCTTCGAGCGAGCTGACGACCTTGCGCTCCGGGTCAATGGATTCGACGTTGAAGAAGGTATGCACCTTCACGCCTCGCTGATCGAGGAGGGGCGCTACGAAGTCCGAAACCGACTCAATCGGGAACGGGCGACCGATAGGGAACACATAGTGGATCTCGGTCTGCTCGCGCACGCCCCGATCGCGCAGCGCCGCTTCGAGCATGAAGGTGAACTCCAGCGGCGCAGGTGGGCAGCGATACGGCACACTGGCGACGCCTGTGACGATACGCCCATCCGAGAAATGGGCTAGCTTCTCGGCCAGTTGCAGGCTGGCCGCCTCGCTATAGAAGTGGTCGGCGCCTTCGGCAAAGCCGGGCACATCCTCGGGGGCGTTGCGCGATCCAGTCGCCAGCACCAGGTAATCATAGGAATGCGCCTGCCCATCGGCGGTGAGGAGTTGCTTCTCCCCAGGCACGATGCGTTGCACGCGGCCCGCGTCGCCGCTCAGCAGAGCAATATCCTCACGCAGCAGGCGCCTTTCTGGGCGGACGAGTTTGCGCGGGTCTTGCTGGGCGAAGGGAACGTAGAGCCAGCCGGGCTGATAGGTATGAGTCCCCTCGGCATCATAGACGGTGATGTGGACCTCGTGGCGTGCGTCGCCATGCAACAGGTGGCGCAGGCGATTGGCAATTAGAGTGCCGCCAACGCCGCCACCCACAATCGCTACCTGAACCTGCATTGCCGCTCTCCTTTCATGGATTTCCGGATTTCCGGCTGAGCGGGCTATACGGACTACTGCTTACCGCGCGCGGATATGCCTGCGCACGACGAAGCGGGTCGCCTCGTGGTCAATCTTCTCCACCGCGACCAACTCATTGCCAGATTTCTGCACCCAGAGCGGGATATCGGTGTTCGAGCCAAGATCGGTCGAGATCACCGCGATGACCTCGCCATCATGGGCCGACTTCAATCCGCGGATAAGCTCCATCAAAGGGCCGGGGCAGTGGCTACCGCGCGCGTCGATCTCACGGTTGATCATTACAGGGCCAGCCATCGTAACCATCTCCACTTCTCCAACAGGATCCCTCGTTCCAGGATCGTTAGATATACAGGGTCATTGCACTGTCGCGCGCGCGTTCGATGAAGGCGGCGACGCCGGTCACTTCGTCCACGATTGGCTCAAGATCCTCCAGTTGCAGGTCGAAGAGCGTCATCGTGTGACTGCAAGCGGCGATGTGCACGTTGCCGATCTCCTTCGCGCCTTCGAGGTTTTCCATCCAGGTGGTCACGTGTTTGGCCGCCATCTGCTCCAACAGCACGCTCTGGTAATCGGCAAAGTCGGCGCTGACACGCTTGTTCGTCTTGAAGTCGCCTTTGCGGAAGGCCAACGCGCCCCAGTTGGTCAGAAAAATCTCGACGTCCATCCCCATCGCCGCCGCGCCCGTCGCCATGATGGACGCCGAGAGCAGCTTGTCCATCGTGCCCGAGAACAGGACAATCGCTAGGCGATTCGCCGTCGCTGGTTTCACCGAGCCTGTGGGATCGAGAACGGGTCCCGTATAGCCTTGCCCTTCAAGGGGGAATTCACCATACATCGGTTTGCTCCTTCCTCACTCGCCCTTTGTTCCAAAGAGCGCTGGTCGAGATCTTCGCCGCGCTACACTTTTTTCAGATAGAAGGTGAAGACGCCAGCCTCTTCGACCATCTCAAGTAAGGTGTTGCCGGTCTTCTCAGCCCAGGCGGAGACGTCCGCCTTTGAGCCAGGATCGGTGGCGCTGATCGCCAGGATTTGTCCGGAGGCAAGCTCCTTGAACGCTTTGGCAAGCATCAGCACCGGCATCGGGCAGGTTTGCCCCTTCGCGTCAACAAATTTGTCTACCCGATACGTGGTGGTCATAGGGATGCTCCTCTACATCGTGTGCGCTCATGCGCCTTCCAAGGCGAGCCCTGAGCGCG
>Ga0310810_10004347_pt1 | contig 15646 bp, 15 predicted proteins | sample NCmetagenome_FD_207641 | JGI IMG/M metagenome (GOLD analysis project Ga0310810, IMG submission 207641) | Soil microbial communities from experimental microcosm in Duke University, North Carolina, United States - NC | ecosystem: Engineered > Artificial ecosystem > Soil microcosm > Unclassified ...
GACTCGCCGAGCGCGGCGATCACGTAGAGCGCCACAAGGAAGTCGACCACCCAGAACACGCGCGAGAACTGGAACTGGACTGCCAGCGCGACGTGTGCCGCGACGAGCGGCAGCGTTACCAGGAAGAGCGCGACGATCGCAGTTGCGCCCCACACGAGGCTTCCGTCTCGAACGGTCGCGTTCCCGCGCCGCACGCGAACCGTGTGCGCCCCCCACAGTGCGGCCAGCAGACCGAGGTTCGCAGCCCATGCCCACAGCGGCCATTCGTCGGCAAAGATGAAGTTTCGGCCGCCGAGCGCCTCGATCCAGCGTGCGTCCATCGTTGCCGCGCCCGATCGAAGAGGACCGGCTGCCAATGCCCACCCGAGTACGGCGATCGTTGCCAAGCCGACCACCATCGCTGGTAGGCGCCATCGCTTGTCGACGATCACGAGCGCGGTGCCGATGAGGACCGTAAACCACAACGCAGTCGTCACGTGGCAGAGCGCGGCCACTCCAACCAGCGCCACGGCCGTTACGTGACGGTGACGGAGGAATGCCGCGACGGCGATGATGCCGAGCCCGAATGCAAGGAGGCGCGGATGGAAATACGGTTCGAGCGAGTTCGCGCTCGTTCGCGGAATGTGGTGGCGAAGCGTCACGGTGGCAGCAAGCGCGAGCATGAGCCACCAGGCCGTCGTGCGCGAGCGCTCAGGTGTCAACCCGTAGACCGTCCAACCGATAAGCACGACGCCGATCCACACGACCGCCATCGCGACCAGGTAGGCCGCGAAGAACCGCGATTCCAGCGACACGCCGGTCGCACGACCGATCCCTCCCAGGAGTTCGTCGATGACGAAGAATTGGGCATGCGTGCGGATGAGCGACGCGTCGTGCGGGAAGGCGGCCGGATTCTCCGCCAGCATGACCGCGGGTACATACCCGGCCTGGTCGGACACCCCGAAGCGGTATCCCGCGCCATTCGCTGTCGCGAGAATCAGAAAGATCGGAAAACAGACGATGAGCAATAGGGGGAAGGGGGAAGGGGGAAGGGGGAAACGAGCGAAGAGGCGCTTCAAAAATTCGGCGTCTCGTCGGCGGTCGGCCCGTAGCTTGCCGGCACCGGCACATCGTTCAGGCGCAGATAGACGCCAAGCTGTGCGCGATGGTGGATGAGATGGTTCACGACGAAACTGCGCCAGACGGCCACTCTCGGCATCGTGAACAGCTTCTCGCCGTTGTTCTTGAGCGACCAGACCACCATCATCTCCGCGTCGGTCTTGCCCACCAGAGCCGCCCGCGTCTCAGCGGTGTTCTTGTCGAAGCGGGCGAGCAGATCCGCGCGCGAAGACGCCAGCGTATTCTGATTCTGCCCGCCCAGATCGAGCTCCGGCTGATTCAACGTGGGTACGCCCCAGAACGGGATGGTTGCCACGTGCGTCGCGAGCTCGCCGAGAGACATCGACTTCGGGTGCGGCTTCCACCCGAACTTGTCCTCGGGAACGCGCTCGAGGACTCTGCGCGTCACACCGATTTCGCGATCGAACTCGGGGACGAGCATGTCTACGAGGGACACGTCACTTCGTGCCCTTCCCGAAGTTCACCTTCGGCACCTGTTCGGCCGCCGTTGGCGCGTTGAAGAGCGGATACTCCTTGAAACCGAAGAGGCTCGCGGTGACGTTGCCGGGGAACTGCCGTCGTGCGACGTTGTACTCCTGCACGCGCTCGTTGTAGCGCATTCGTTCGACGGCGATCCGGTTTTCCGTTCCCGACAGTTCGTCCATCAGCCGATTGAACGTCTCGCTCGATCGCAGTTGCGGGTAGTTCTCGACGACGACGAGCAGTCGCGCCAGCGCAGCGCTTTGCTGATTCGCTGCCTGAATCGTCTCGTCCGGCGTCCGCGCGCCGGCAAGCTTGGCGCGCGAGTCCGCAATCTGGCCGAAGACGTCCTTCTCCTGCTGCGCGATCCCTTTCGTCGTTTCGACGAGATTGGGAATCAGGTCATTCCGACGCTGGAGCTGGTTCTCGACCTGAGCCCATTGTGTCTTGATGGCTTCTTCCTGGCCGACGAACCGGTTGTACGAACACCCCGAGGACATCGCCGCCAGCGTGAACAGCAGCGCAACCGCCATGGTTGATCGCACGTGTCGAGTCATGTGCACAGATTACCACCCCGCGCCGCCGCCACCGCCGCCGCTGCGGCCGCCGCCGAAACCACCGAAGCCTCCACCGAACCCACCGCCTCCGCCGCCGCCAAAACCGCCGCCGAAGCCGCCGCCGAACGGTCCAACTCCGCTGTTCCAGCCGCTCCATCCGCCGCCACCCCAGCCGCCGAACCGCCGCCGCCTGGTTCGGCCAAGGGCGCTGAGGACGATGAAGAGAATGAAAAGCGCAAGGATCACGTTGCCGCCGGAACCGACATCCGGCGCGCGATCCCGCTCGGGCCTGACGCCTTGCAGCACCACGTTTCGTCCCTGCGCGATGCGCGCGACGATGCGTGATGTGCCCTCGAGCAGGCCTGGCCCATAGGCGCCCTGACGGAATTGAGGCGCCATGTACTGACGACTTGTCTCTCCCGCAAAGCCGTCGGTGACGAACTGTTCGAGGTCATAGCCCACTTCGACCCACACCTGCCGGTCGTTGACCGCGAGAAGGATCAGCACGCCGTTATCGCGTCCGCGCTGGCCGATACCGCGGCCGCGGTTCTCGAACATCTTCACCGCGTATTCGCGAATATCGCCGTACGGTTTGAACGTGGGCACTGTCGCAACCACGACGACGTCGCCGCTCGCCTGCTGCAGTGAGCGGATCAACGATTCGATGGTCTGCGCGCTTTGTGCGTCGATGACGTGCGCAAAATCGTTGACCGGCTGGGTCAACTCGGGCGGCGGTTCCTGAGCCGCGGCCGTTGCGGCAAGCAGGATGACGAGGGCGACGGCCCGAGAGATTACGTGCGCCAACGGTCCACGTACCGCGCCAGCCGTTCGACGGCTGCCAGATATTCGGGGAACAGGCGCGCGGCATCGACGGCCTTCAAACCCGACGGCCGTTCGAGCGCGAGGATGCTGGTAACAACTGTTTCTGGAAGCTCGGCAGCGCGGGCTCCCTCGCGCGTTGCCACCGCCCGGTCGCGTTCCTCTGATCCGTTCAGTCGGGCGATATTGCGGAGGAGCGCACCGAACGCGGGCGCTGAAGCGGTCACGAGATCGGCCACCGCTCGCGGCGTGCCGGCGGCTTCGATGAAGGCCTCGCGCAGATGGACGAGATGGCTCTTGATCTGTGTTTCACAGGCCCGTCGCAGATCCGCCCGGTCGATGGCGATGCCGTCGAACGGATTGGCTCCGAACAGGACCTCGTGCGCGCGAAGAATCTCGGCGTATTCGAGCGGAAACGCGTCGAGCGAGCGGCGGAATTCGTCTTCGGGCAGCAGAAGCGGCGTCGCGATGTGGTGGCGCGTCCAATCACTCGCCTGCGCCGCCGACGCTTCGAGATCTGCGATCGTCACGTTCGAGACGAGCGCCAGGCACGAGAACGGCGCGCCGGACTCTGCCCCGCCGTTCTCTACATGCGGACCGTACGCCACCACTGAATGGAGCCGATGGCCGAAGATGGCCCGCAGCGTCGAGACAATCCGATCGGCTGCAGGACGCGAATGCGACGACATGCATTGGATTCTATGGCGGTTGCGGCGTTTCGGGTATGCTCCGCGCACCAATGGTCATTGTCGATTCACAGGTTCACATCTGGGCAGCTGATCGGCCGGATCGACCGTGGCCGCCCGGCCGCGCCGCGCAGGCGCACAGGCCGTACCCTGTGACGAAGGAACTCGTCCTTGCCGCGATGGACGAAGCGGGCGTCGATCGTGCAGTCCTCGTCCCGCCCTCGTGGGAAGGCGACTACAACGATCTGGTCGTGGAGGCGGCGCAGGCGCATCCGGATCGATTTGCGGCGATGGGCCGGTTGGCGGTGCACCTGCCCGAGAGTCGTACCCTCGTGCCTCGTTGGAAGGATCAGGCAGGGATGCTCGGTATTCGACTCACGTTCCACATCTCTGAACACCGGAGAATGCTCTTTGAAGGGGTGGCCGACTGGTTATGGCCCCTCGCGGAACGGAGCGGCATTCCGATCATGGTGTACGCACCAACGTCGGTACGAAAGATCGAAGAGATTGCCGCGCGCCATACGGGGCTGCGCCTGGTCATCGATCATCTGGCGCTCGGCGTTCACGCACGAGGCAACCTTGCGTTCGTCGAACTCGCCGACGTCTGTCGCCTGGCGCGGTACCCGAACGTCGCGGTCAAAGCGTCGGCGCTGCCGTGTCATTCGACGATGCCCTATCCATTTGCGGACCTCCATCCGCATATCCGGCGGGTCTACGACGCGTTCGGTCCGACGCGCATGTTCTGGGGCACGGACTGGACGCGTCTGCCCTGTCCATGGCGACAAGCCGTGACGCTCTTCACCGAACAGCTCGACTGGTTCAGCGCGCGCGACAAGGAGTGGATCATGGGCCGCGGTCTGTGCGAGTGGATCGGCTGGAAGTAGAACTCCCAAACCCCCAACTCTCAAACTCCGCCTCCCACCGTTTGACAGGCGCCGTGTCGTGGTGTTATTAATCTCGCACGTGCTACAAAAATAGCATCAAGCGATGGCCAAGACGCTGCACACCGTGCTGAGCCGCCGCGAGCGGCAGATCATCGACGTCCTCTACCGGCGTGGGCGGGCAACCGCGGCCGAGGTGATGGCGGAACTCCCTGGCGACCCGAGCTACTCGACCGTCCGCACGCAGCTGCGGGTGCTCGAAGGCAAGGGGCACGTTCGTCACGAGCAGGACGGCCAGCGCTACGTGTACAGCCCCGCGGTGCCCCGGCGCACCGTCCGCCGCTCCGCTTTGAAACACCTCGTCGAGACGTTCTTCGAGGGCTCCGTGGAACAGGTGGTTGCCGCGCTTCTCGGCGGGGAAGGGTCGCGACCAACGGACGAACAGCTCGATCGCATCGAAGACCTGATCAAGAAGGCCAGAAAGGACGGCGCGTGATGGACGTCATGGCACTCACGCTGAAGACGTCGCTCGTTCTCGGGCTGGGAATGCTGGCGGTACTGGCGCTTCGTCGCCGGTCCGCGGCAGTGCGGCACTGGATGCTGGCCCTCGCCGTGTCGTGTGCCGCCGCCGTCCCCGTCATCGGAGCGCTGACGCCACGGTGGAGCATGCCGACGGTCGCTGTGCCCGCATCGGAACGTCGCCCGAATGTCGACGTGTCGTTCAGCCGTGTCGCTGCGGCGGCACCTGCGAGCCTCGCATCCGTACAGCACGCTGAGGATGGGCGGGCCGTGATGCGAGCGCGGGTGCTGTCGGTCTGGGTGATTGGCATCGCCATCAAGCTGTCGCTGCTCGTGGTCGGTCTTTTGCGGCTTCGTCGTCTCGGCTCGGCATCCTCCGCCATCGTCCCTGAGCTTGCGGAGCGTGTCGAGCATGTCACGGCGATATTCGGCCTGCGGCGGCGCATCCCGCTGGTGCGCACCGATCGAGGCGCCCCGATTGTGACCTGGGGTGTCATCCGTCCGAAGATCGTGCTGCCCGCCGACGCAGCCACGTGGCCGCGCGCGCGGCTCGACGTCGTGCTGGCCCACGAGATTGCGCACATCACGCGCGGCGACTGGGTCGTGCAAATCGTGGCGGAAGTCTGCAAGGCGATCTACTGGTTCAATCCCTTGTTTCGAATGGCGTGCGCGCGTCTGCGCTACGAGGGCGAATGCGCGTGCGACGACGCGGTGATGAGCATCGGCGTGACGAGTCACTCGTACGCCACCGAGCTGCTGGACCTCGCGCGCAGCTCCGGGCGACATGGCCAGCCGTGGCTTCCGGCCCCGGCGATGGCCGCCCGCCGGTCCAACCTGGAAAGGAGAGTTCGTGCCATGCTGAATGCCAGTCTCGATCGCAGTCCCATCACGCGCGCCGGCCGATGGGCGTCAGCACTCGTGGTGCTCGCGGTGACGCTGCCAGTTGCCACATTCGCGCAAGGCGGGTTCGCGACCATCTCAGGAACCGTTGTCGATCCGCAGGATCGTGTGCTTCCCGCCGCGACGATCGTCGTCAGCGATGCGCGCCGAGACGCGAAGCATGAGACAAAATCCGACCGCGGCGGGCACTTCGAGCTGGTCGGTCTGCCCGCTGGCGACTACACGATCGAGGCCAGGGTCCCTGGCTTTCGGACCTTCAGCGATGCGTTCACCGTCAACGGTCAACCAGTGGATCGAACGGTGAAGATGCAGGTCGCCGAACTGCAGGAGACGATTACCGTCGTCGGTGACGACGGTGCTGTGCCCGGCACCGGTCAACGTGGCGGCGCGGTCGCCAAGCGGCCGAATTCGACGTGCGTATTAGCGGCAACCGACGGGAGCGGCGGGAGCCTTCGCCCGCCGCGTAAGGTCAAGCATGTCGCTCCGGGCTATCCGGGCTTCGACGGGAACGTGCAGCTGGTCGCTACGATCGGTACAGACGGTTCGGTGACCGACGTGCAGGTCGCGAAGGCCGATCGGCCGGAGCTGGAACCCGCAGCGATCGACGCGGTGCGTCAATGGGAATTCGACTCCACACTTCTCAACTGCATTCCAATCGAAGTGCAGATGAATGTGAGCATCACGTTTCGACGCGGGCAGTAGCGGAGTAAATCCCAAATCCCAAATCCCAAATCCCAAGCTGCTTCGTGTAGAGGTGTGAACCTTTAAGATGTGGGTTTTGGGATTTGCGGTTTGGGATTTACTACAATGAAACCGCAATGGAGCTCCGCGAGCTGAACATCGGCTGTTTCGGCGGCGGTACCGGACTCCCCAGCCTTCTTGGCGGCCTCAAAAGTAATCCCTGGCTTCATCTCAACGCGATCGTCACGATGTTCGACAGCGGTGGCAGCTCGGGCCAGTTGCGCGACGAGTTGGGCGTGCTGCCGCCAGGCGATGTGCTGAAGTGCGCGCTCGCGCTCGCGCGTAACGAGGGCGAGGCTCGCCGCGTGCTGCTGTCGCGGCTGCCGACCCTCGAGCATCATCCGCGGCTTGGTGGCCACACGGGTGGCAACCTGCTGTTGTCGATGATGGAGCAGTACAGCGGCGATTTTCTCGCAGCGGTCGATGGCCTCAGCGTGCTGCTCGGGTGCAAGGGGAAGGTCTGGCCCGTCAGCGTTGAGCCTGCTTCAGTGTGCGCCGAATACGGCGACGGAACGATCACGCGCGGCGAGATCGAAGTGGATGCGGGACAGACGCGCGGTCATCAGGTCCGCCGCTTGTGGCTCGACCCGCAAGCCGCCATTCATCCGGCCGTGGCCGATGCAGTGCGGCACTTCGACGCGGTGATCATCGGTCCGGGCAGCTTCTTCACCAGCATCCTTCCACCGCTGCTCGTTCGAGGTGTCCGCGACGCGATGGCCGATATACGGGGGCCGGTGATTCTCATCGCCAACCTGCTGACCGAAGGACGCGGCATGGCTGGATTCACCGCGGCCGAATCGGCGAGGTGGGTGTCGGAGGCGATCGGCCGCCCCATCGATGTCGTGATTGCCAATACCGGACGGCCGTCGCCCGACAGCCTGACGAAGTACGCGGCCGAACACAAGGAGCCGCTTGAACTGGGGAGTTTCGGTCCTGACGTCGAGATCGTGCAGGGCCGGTTCTGGTGCACGGAAATCGCGCGCCACGATCGGCGCCGCCTGTCGTTCGCCGTCTGGAGTGTGCTGAGCGACCGACTGTTACATCGCCGCTCGGTTCACGAGGTTCATAGGGTGCAAGAGGTTCAGTAGGTCCTGTTCAGTGGGCTCTATGGGTTCTTCGCGGTTCTCCGACTTTTCGTAGCTCTGGTTCGCGACGATCGTGGGGCGGTCGTCCTCTTCGTCGCGGCACGTTTCGTCGTCGCCGAACCTTTGGAACCCTTCACAGAGCGCGCTGCACCTTGTGAACGTTTTCCCTCTGACCCTTCTGAACTCATTGAACCCGATTCGCGCATCTCCAATGCCCGCCGGATGATCTTCTCAAACATGGCGCCCGCTTCGCCTCCCGATGCCGGTCGATTCGAGATCCAGATGTCCGGATTATCGGCGGCGAGGATGTCGGCGAAATCTCCCTTGCTCTTCACGCTCGCCGGTGCGAATTCGGTGATATCGACATCGCCGGCCCAGTCGTCGCGATGCTTGATCAGCAGCCACGAGCGATCGCCGCCGCCAGCCCACTTGCCCTTGGTGCGCACGAGCACCCACGAGCCTTTGAGCTTGTACCCCTCGAGCGTGAATTTCAGGTCGCCCTTTTTCAACGCCGCGTCCACATCATCGACTTGCGGCGTCCACGTGCCGACGTCCCAAAGCATCACGATGCCGGCGCCGTAGCCCGCGGGAATCACCCCCTCGAACGTCCCGTACTCGACGGGGTGATCTTCGACCATCATCGCGAGGCGCTTCGTTTTCGGATCCAGCGCGGGCCCTTTGGGGACGGCCCACGACAGCAGCACTCCGTTGTGCTCGAGCCGGAAGTCGTAATGCAGGTGACTGGCAAGATGCTTCTGGACACAGAAGAAGCGCGGCGTGACACCCTTGTTCCTGCGCGCGCGCTCGGCGACGAGTTTCGCGTCGCCTGCGGGTTCGGGACTCTCTTTGAAGTTTCGCTTCTCGCGGTATTTTTCGAGCGCCACGTTTACTGTACTCCGCCCATGAGTCTTCGAATCGGTTTCACCAGCGCAAACATGATTGCGGCGGTGACGAGGAGAATGACGCTGACGTCCAGGAACAGGTCTCGCAGGGGCATCGAGCTGAAAAAGCCAGCCGCCCATCCCGCAAGCTTGTTGCCGAATGCGTTGGACAGCAGCCAGACACCCATCATCAGCCCGACAATGCGAGCGGGCGACAACTTGGTGACGGCGCTGAGTCCGACAGGGTAGAGGCACAATTCGCCCAACTCCGACACGCCATATGAGACGACCAGCCACCACGGACTGACGCGCACGCCCGATCCGCTCTGTGCCATCGCGCCTGCCGGAACCAGGATGAGGAACGAGATGGCCATGAACAGCACGCCGAGCGCAAGCTTTGCCGGCACCGATGGTTCGTACCGTCCCATGCGCACCCAGATCCACGCGAAGACGGGAGCCAGAATAATCACGAAAATCGGCTGTACGGACTGGAACCACGACGAGGGAAATGACACGCCGAATGCGTCAAGTCGCGTATAGCGATCGGCGAACAGGTTGAGTGTGGAACCAGCTTGCTCGTAGGCTCCCCAGAAGAGAATCGCGACCAGAAAGAAGATCACGATCGCGCCCATGCGCCTCCATTCCGTCGGTGTGAAACCGCCGATCGCCGTTGCGCGCTCAGCGGGGACGGCGCTCGTCTCGTCCTTCGCCGCACGCGCGGCGGCGACGTTCGTGGGTGCCCGAATCCCCTCCACGCCGCGGAGACGATCGCGTCCGACGACGTACTGCACCAGCCCGAGGGTCATGCCGACGCCGGCGCACGCGAAGCCGATGTGCCAATCGACCCGCTGCGCGAGATATCCCGCGATGAGCGGTCCGAACAGCGCACCAAGATTGATCCCCATGTAGAAGATCGAGAAGCCGGCGTCGCGCCGCGCGTCCCGTTCGTCATAAAGCGATCCAACCAGCGTGCTGACGTTTGGCTTGAGCAGTCCGGTCCCGATGACGATGAGCGCGAGACCCGTGTAGAAGAAGGTCAGCGCCTTGAACGCGAGCGTGAAGTGGCCGAGCGCGATGATGATTCCTCCGAGCAGCACGCTGCGGTACTGACCGAGCCACTTGTCCGCAATGATGCCGCCGAGGATCGCTGATCCCCAGACGCTGCCGGTGTAGGTCCCGTAAATGGACGCCGCATCGCGATCAACAAAGCCGAGACCGCCTGCCGCCACCGGTGCGGTCATGTACAGGATGAGGAAGGCACGCATCCCGTAGTAGCTGAAGCGCTCCCACATCTCGGTGAAGAAGAGCGTGGACAGTCCGCGCGGATGGCCGAAAAATCCCGTCGCGTTCGGGTCACTCGACAGGTGCGGGACGTGTGGTTCCTTCGCCGTCGCTGCGGCAGGGGTCGCCATGCGCACAGAATAACTCCCAACCTCCAATTCTCGGCTGCCAACGCTGCGTGGCTACTCCAGCCGTGGAAGTTCGGAATCTGGGGCCAGCGGACCGCTAGAATGAACGTGTGCGGGTACTGCTGGTCTCAACCTACGACCTCGGGCGTCAGCCGTTCGGGCTTGCGTCGCCGGCTGCGTGGCTGCGTGCCGCGGGCGTCGAGGTCGACTGCGCGGATACCTCGCGGGAGAAGCTGACAGACGAGCGGATTACATCCGCCGGTCTCGTGGCGTTTTACCTCCCGATGCATACCGCGACACGGCTCGCCTCGCCGCTCATCGATCGCGTGCGGCGGGTGAACCCCGATGCGCGCCTTGCCGCTTACGGGTTGTATGCGCCGCTGAATGCTTCGTGGCTTCACGACAAAGGCGTGGCGCACGTTCTCGGGCCCGAGGGTGAAGAGCCGTTGAGAGATCTTGCTATTGGCGCGGTTGGGGATAGGGGGAAGCGGGACGGGGGGAACGGGGCAGGGGTCCAAAGGGGAAAGGCTCTGACGCCACTCCGTGACAGGCTGCTGCCGCTCACCAGGTACGCGAATCTGCAAATGCCAGATGGCTCGTCGCGGATCGTCGGAAGCACCGAGGCGACGCGCGGGTGCAAACACCTGTGTCGCCACTGTCCCATCGTTCCTGTTTACGGAGGGCAATTTCACGCGATCCCGTTGGATGTCGTGTTTGCGGATATCCGCCAGCAGATTGCGGCCGGCGCCCAGCACGTCACCTTCGGCGATCCCGATTTTCTCAACGGGCCCACGCACGCGCGTCGCATTGTCGAGCACCTCGCGGAGGAGTTTCCCGGCGTCACCTACGACGCCACGATCAAGATCGAACACATCCTGAAACACGCGTCGCTCCTCCCAGTGCTGGCGAAGACGGGATGTCTGTTCATCACCAGCGCCGTCGAATCCGTTGACGACGAGGTGTTGCGGCATCTGGCGAAGGGACACACGCGAGCAGACTTCGTGGCGGCTGTTGACTTGTGCCGCAACGCCGGGATTCCGCTGGCGCCGACGTTCGTGCCGTTCACGCCGTGGACGACGCTCCCCGGTTACGGACAGCTGCTGCGGACGATCGAAGAGCTCGAGCTCGTCGAGCAGGTCGCACCCATCCAACTTGCCATCCGGCTGCTGATCACAAACGGGTCACCGCTCCTCGAGCTTCCCGACATTCAACACGTTGTGGGTGATTTCGACGCTGCTTCGCTGACATGGTCCTGGCAGCATTCCGACGCCAGAGTCGATGCCCTCCAGCAGCAGGTAATGCGACGTGTGGGAAACAATCCGCGGGCATCACGGCTCGAAACGTTCGCGGCGATCCGCGATGTCTTCGAGGCGACAGAGTCAGGTGATGCCTCGACTCACGTGGCGCGTTCCCGGAGTGAGTCGCGTCCTCACCTGACTCTGTCCCCGCAACGAGCTGTTCCGACACTTTCAGAGAATTGGTACTGCTGCGCGGAACCATCCGCAGAGGACATGCGACTGGTGTGAAGCGGGTTCTCATCGTCGCGACCACGACCGGTTATCAGATCAGATCCTTTGGCGAAGCCGCCGGTAAACTCGGTGTGCGCCTTGCGTTTGCCAGCGACCGATGCGATCGGCTGGTGGATCCCTGGTGGGATCAAGCGATTCCGATTCGATTTCATGACGAGGCCGCCTCGGTCCGTAACATCGTCGCTGCGTTCGGTTCGACGCCTCCCGACGGCGTGATCGCGGTCGGCGACCGGCCGGTCGCCATCGCCGCGCGCGCGAGCGAAGCATTTGGTCTTCCCGGTAATCCGACCACGGCGGCGCGCGCGAGTCGAAACAAGCTGGAAAGCCGCAGGATGCTTGACGCGGCCGGCCTGCACGTTCCCGCCTTTCGCACGATTTCCATCGCCGAGGACGCAGCCGCGATTGCAGTGAGCCTGAGTTATCCGGCGGTGCTGAAGCCGCTCGCCATGTCGGGCAGCCGCGGGGTGATACGGGCGGACGATGCCCGCGAGTTCATTCGCGCATTCGACCGCATCCGGAAGCTGCTCGAACAGCGGGACGTCCGCGCCGAGCGTGACAGCGTGCACGAGCGACTCATCATCGAATCCTTCATCCCCGGTACGGAGTACGCGGTGGAGGGTGTACTGACCGACGGACGGCTTCGTCACTTCGCAATCTTCGACAAACCCGATCCGCTCGACGGTCCATTCTTCGAGGAAACGATTTACGTGACGCCGACGCGAGCGGCGGAGGACGTTCAATCAGGCATCGTCGCGGCGGTTGCCGCCGGGGCGGCGGCGATAGGTCTGCAGCACGGTCCGATCCACGCCGAGTGCCGGGTCAACCAGCGTGGGGTGTATCTGCTGGAAATCGCGGCGCGCCCGATCGGCGGCCTGTGCTCGAAAGCGTTGCGGTTCGTGTCACCGGAGGGTGAGGCGTCGCTTGAAGAGGTCCTGCTGCGGCACGCGCTCGGCGAGGACGTGTCCGGTTATGCGCGCGAGCGTGCCGCCTCGGGTGTGATGATGATCCCGATTCCGCGTCGAGGCATCTACAGAGGTGTCGAGGGCGAACGTGACGCACGCAGCGTCCCCGACATCGTCGATCTGCAGATCACGGCGAAGCCGGACGCGAAGCTGATCCCGCTGCCGGAAGGAAAAAGCTATCTGGGGTTCATCTTCGCGCACGCACCAACCGCGGCGGCGGTGGAGCGGGCCCTCCGCGCGGCGCACGCGAAGCTCCGGTTCCAGATCGATCGCGAGATCGCTCTCGTCTGACTTGGTCCACCTGAAGGCCGACTCCACCGGCGACGTCGGTGACGTCCGGCTTCAGCCGGACCTGACCTTATTTCGTCTGCTGCGGGACGTAGCCAGGGGGAAGCGCCGCGCCCTGGCCGAAGAAGAAGTCCTCCATGTGGCGCCCGATTAGTTCCTGCGCCTCCTTCTGCCAGGGCATGAGCCGGTACTCGTTGAGAATCATCTTCATGCGGTCTTCCCACAGCTTCCATGCCTGTGCCGAGACGTTCTCGTAAATCCGCTGACCCAACTCGCCAGGCCATGGCGGTGCATCAAGACCGGGCAGATCCTTCTGAAACTTGACACAGTGAACTGTCCGCCCGCTCTTATTGCCGGCAGGAGGTTGGGTGGAAGTGGGCGGCGGATCACAATCGGCCATGGTCGGCATCGTACATCGTCAACGAACGAAGGTCACCCGGCACTCAGATGCTTCAGAACGTTGGTGCGTTGGACGCGTTGCCGTCACCTCGCGGACGTCGCGTTGTTTTCGACAGCACTCCGTATGGAAATCTCACGCATCACAACCTCGACTGTAGCAATCCACGTCACTTATCGTGGGCCGCATGTGACTGTCACCACGTAAGCTTCGGTCGATCAGTCAGTTAACTCAGTGCAAACTTCTGCCGGGGTGGCATCTACCTTGTAGGGCTGGCGCGCACAACGTCGGGAGCGCGGCTGCCGTCGTTGAGAATCAATGTTCCCCCGAGGAGGATGGCCGTGGACGCAGTTCGGAAAGAACGACGTGGTTTTGCTTCGATGTCTCCCGACAAACAGCGCGAGATCGCCAGCAAAGGCGGCCGCGCTGCGCATGAAAAAGGCACCGCGCACGAATGGACGCCCGACGAGGCGCGCAATGCCGGTCGCAAGGGTGGGCAAATCAGCCGCGGTGGACGCGGACGTTTAGTTGTATCTGCGGCAGGGGATGTGAATACTGTCACCGGGGCTCCTGCTTCCGGCGCAGAGCCTCGTCGCGCGGACTGACGACAGCGTCGCGCGGCACGACTCGACTCGACTCGCCGGTCCGAGGTGTGCACGTGCGCATTGTGTGTTGCGGCTTGCTCCTCGCCGCGGTAGGCGTGGCCCCCGCCGCGGCGCAGACGTCTCCATCGACGAATCAGCCCGCTACGGCGACTGCCCAGAACGCGAGCGAAACCAGACCCGCGTTGCCGACGTTCTTCGGCGACACGGGTCTGTGGTTTGTGCCGACAGCCGAGACACTGCCGTCGCATAAGGCATCGGGGCAGTTGTTTCGAGCGAATTGGGACGAACGGCAGGGTCTCACCGATGTGAACAACATCGGTTTTACCGGGGCGTTCGGTCTCACCGATCGCATCGAAGTCTTCGGTTCATTCAAGGTCGTTCGGCTCCGGCGTGGTGTTCGAGACCCGGTGTTCTCGCCGACCGATCCACGGTTCGCCGGCGTCGATCAGAACTTTCCCTACCTTCGACGCGGCTTTTCCAAGACGCTCGGAGGCACGCCCGTCGTCGGCGCGAAGTGGAGCATCCTCTCCGAATCGCGCGATGACGGCGCCAGCCTCGCCATCCGTCCCGTTCTCCAATTTCCGAGCGGCACACAGTGGGGCGGCACGAGCGACTTCGCCTTCAACCTCGACGTGGTCGGTAGCAAGGAGTTCGGCAAGAAGGTCGAACTGACCGCGACGCTCGGCGGCATCTTCCGCTCCGATCCGGATCCGTTCGATCTGTCGAACGGATTCACATGGGGGCTCGGCGGCATCGTCGGCAGCCGCTCGCGTCTTCGCGGTCTTGCCGAATACGTCGGCGAGTTGTCGTCGCATTACAACCTCGGTCTCCGCGAGCCGCCGTATCTCGGTGACGACGGCAGCATCGCACCGCTGTACAGCAAGATTCAGGACTACCAGCACGTCAAGTTCGGTGCGGTGTTCCAGGCGAGAAACGGGATGTTCGTCTACGGCGGTGCCAATTTCAGCGGTGATGCCGGATCGCAGGTCATTGCCGGGCGCGAGATGACGAACCAGCCGTGGGGATGGGACGTACGTATCGGCTGGCATCCTGGCGTGAAGGCGTTTGTCGAACCGCCGCCTCCAGCGCCAGTGGCGCAGCCCTTACCACCGGCTCCGCCGCCGCCGCCGCCGGCGCCGCCGACACCGCCTCCCGCGAACCGGCCGCCGACGTTCAACGGACCGATCCAGGCGAATCCGCCGACGCTCGAGCCCGGACAGAGCACGAACCTGAGCTCACCGGCGACCGACCCCGATGGGGATGTGATCGTATACACGTGGAGTGCGCCTGCCGGAACGTTCAACCCGCAAGCCGGGATGAACACCGTTTGGACGGCACCGAACCAGGAAGGGAACTATCCGCTGACGGTGACGGCCAGTGATGGTCGCGGCGGAATGGCGACCGGGCACCCATCACTTTCGAGGACGTGCACTTCGACTTCGACAGATCGACGTTAAGGCCCGAGGCTATTCAGATCCTCGATCGGGCGGTGATGACGCTGCAGGGGAATCCCATGCTGACCGTCACCATCGAAGGGCATACCGACAGTGTTGGCACGGCGGAGTACAACCTGTCACTCGGCGAACGGCGCGCGAATGCGGTGCGCGACTATCTGCTCAGCCGAGGCATTGCCGCCGGACGGATGCGCACCGTCAGCTACGGTGAGGAACGTCCTGCCGCGGACAACAACACCGACGCTGGACGCGCGATGAACCGGCGCGCCCACATCGTGCAGATGACGATTCAGTAGCTTCGCGAGGACAGGCGTGTCAGGTGTCAGGGGTGGTCTGGTATCAGCCACCCTGACAC
>Ga0310810_10004348_pt1 | contig 15646 bp, 16 predicted proteins | sample NCmetagenome_FD_207641 | JGI IMG/M metagenome (GOLD analysis project Ga0310810, IMG submission 207641) | Soil microbial communities from experimental microcosm in Duke University, North Carolina, United States - NC | ecosystem: Engineered > Artificial ecosystem > Soil microcosm > Unclassified ...
TTGAATTCAGTTACGTCCTCGAGCTGTCCCGGAAATCCTCGAGCGACGCGCTCGCCTACACTGACAACAGCTTTCGTCTCGACTTCAAATACAGCTTCAAGGAAGCACTGAACCACGAGCAGGAGGGCCGGAATAACTCCGCACACAATCGATCCGCGCGCGCCGCGGCAGGGCGCCGACGCCTGGGGGTCAGCCTTTTATCGTCGGACGTTTCCGAGCAGGGCGCGGACTGGGAGGGGGATGCTGCCGATCGCGCACATGCGCCCCGTACAAGGTTCCGCGTTCTTCGTATAACCGCTCGCCTTCTGAAAGGAGATCGGTTCTGTGTTTATGGAGCGCATCGAGGTGCTACTGCTTCACGAACACGGCAACGGACGGCTTGCCGTTGGCATCCTTCCCGAGACCGTTGGAGGTAATTGTCATGGTGCGTCCGTCCGGCGACACAGCATAGATCTGCCGACCCATCGGGCTGCCTCCACGCACCGCGATCACCTCGATAGTGCCGTCGGGCAGCAGAGTGCTCATCGAGCTTGAACCGCTGATTACGTTGGGGCCTGTGACGGTTCCCCGCTGCCCGTTCAGCGGGATCTCCTCGACGGCTTCGCGAGCCGTTCGAATAACTCTCAATCCAGTGCCGCCGTTTCGCTCAATTTTGATCACTCCTGGCCTGTTGCTCTTGAAAGACTTCAGCCTCCAAGTGCCAAGGAGTCCCGCTTGCCCCTCTTCGCGCTGATACGTGTTCGTCTCTATTGTTGGACTAACCTCGGCGGGTGAAATCGAGTTCTCCTCCGTCAGCGTTTTCCCGTCATCCGACAGCCGGAGAGTGCGCGTGAGAAAGACGCGACCATTTCTGTCCGCTGACACTCGGCGGAATGTCGCGCCGTCCTGCTGTGTCCAGGCAGTTGTGCGCCCATTTGCATCAACAACTCGCCGCCTGCCATCGAAGATCACGGGTTGCACCTGCGGACTCACATGACCGCCGCGCAACTCCTCTATCTCCCCCAAGGCTGTACGGCGGAATATGAGCCGACCACCGTCACCCAGTTGTGCCTTCGACTCGTCTTCTTTCCAGCTACCGACGAAACGATTGACGGTGGCGCCAGATTGTGCCGATGCGGGTGAGCCAATGTTCAACACATAGCCACGCATCAACGCATAGCCGATCCGATCGCGGAAGTCGAAGAAGCGCATCTGCATCAGAACTACACCTCCGGCCAGAATCGTTGAAACGTAATCGAGCGCTCGCGTGAGTTGCTGCGGTTCGAGTTAACCGAAGGCGTCGAAGCGCGCTAATAATCCACGTCGTCAGTCCAACGTGTCAAGGGATATGGAGAATATTTTTCTGACTATTTGATCTATTGCGGCGGTAATTACGGACGCGAATAGCGCGGACGAAGCGGTGCCCGTACGTAGCATCGACTCACACCCGTTGGCTGTTCATCGCACAGCTTCCACAACGAAGAGGATTCCTCGTCCAGGCCCGCAAAGAGGAACGTCCGGAAGATGTCAGGCCAGTCGACTAATACTTCGATACGTTCGCGATCAATACATTGACGAATGCCGTCGTGATAGATGCACTATCCAGCGTCTGAATCGATCTTCCCATCGAGGTTGATGACATTTGGGTTGAAAAAGCCCACCGTTCCGCTCTGGGCCGCTCCGACGATCGGCGCGCCATTCAGGCGATGCACGAACCCAAGTCTCACCGGTTTTAGCGGTGTGTCTCGCCTCAGAGTCATCGACAACGTGTGGGCGATCAGCACCACGTACATGCCAGTCTCCAGCCCGTACGTAAACGCGCGGAAAATCCACATGCTGCACAGTCGTGACCACTGCCGCGGCGTACGCGAGATCCTGCTGACGCGTGTTCGTCATCGCCCCCATCGCGATGCGGCCGAGCAGGTGCGCAAACAGGATCAGCAGAACAACGTTCACCAGGATGACCACACGCACGAATACCCATCGATCCCGACCGGCTGCTTGAACAAGACGAGCGAGTCCGGCATCAACGAACGTCGCGAGCGGCTGAACGCCGGTTGTGGGTTTGTTGAAGTTGTAGACAATCCGGTGGGTGGCGGCGAGATTCCACGCGACGGTCAGCAGATAGTCGGCGTCTTCTCCGACCGGTCGGTCGGAAAGGTAGGGCATTCCATGCCCGTATTCCATCGAATTGGGAACCTTCACGAGAGAACGTGGCGAGTCCAATGCCGTATGCAGGGATTCCCACCGCTATGAACCTGGGCCACGCCGTCGTGAGGAACTGCGTCAGTCGCGAAGCCTTTGGATAATCCGGAGTCCTCCCTGAATACACGTGGGGACGCTACTGAAAGCCACGACACCATACATCGTGCAAAGGTCGCATTCACGTGGCTGCGCCCTTGTAAGGTGGATCTTTCGGAACCCTCAACAAGCCCGTTGGTGCTACGACGTAGCGCCTCTGGACCCCTACCAGGCCTGCCCGGAAGGTCCACTTCGGTCCGGCGTTGAGGCGAGTACGTCAACCGCTCCTGCCGAATTCAGGCTGCACGACTCCCCCCTCGACCTTCAGCGACGACGGTTGGGAATATTTCAACCGCGCTTGGACATCTCTACTCCACGAGGAACTGTTACCCGGGCCGCGCTTGGCCCCGCAACACGGATATCCTCCAGTACCGGGTTAAATGCGCTGCGAAATATCACGATGCCGGCAGGAACAGCCACAACGGTAATGCTCGTTCTTCGGAGGACCGCGTATGACGAAGCAGATGAAAACACGCCGATCGATGATGTCCGGACTTGGAGCCGCGGCTGTTGGTGCAGCGCTGGCAGTGCGACCGGTGGCTGGACAAACACGTGGGGTCGAGCGCCGGTTTCAAGCCGCACGGCATCCGCAGGACGCGTGGCTGGATGCCGTCGAAGGAAAGCATCGCACGTTCATCGACGCGTCCACGCCGCGTGGCGCAGGAGAGGCCATTCTGTACGCCAACAATCTGTACGAGGCGAACAAGTCCGGTTACTCGATTCCGGAACGTGACGTCGTCGTCGTCGCGTGCATGCGCCACTTCGCGACGCCGTTCGCCTACAACGACGCGATCTGGAGTAAGTACGGCAAGGTGATTAGCACGATGATCGAGTTCACGGATCCAAAGACGAAGCAGGCTCCGTCTGCCAATCTGCTGAATTCAGACGCATACGGAATGGCGCTTCCGAGTCTCGGGACCACGATTGCTTCGGTGGTCAACCGCGGCACCCGATTTGCCGTCTGCGATATGGCGACGCACTTCTTCGCCGCGCAGATCGCGATGGCGACGAAAGGGAATGCGGAAGCCGTCTACAAGGAACTCGTGGCCAACACCGTTCCGAATAGCCACATGGTTGCGGCCGGTGTTGTGGCCGCCAATCGCGCACAGGAGTATGGCTTTACGCTGCTGAGCACGCTGTAACAGCTCGGGTATTCTGTGGCGAGCCGCTGACCGTGTCTGAGGAATCGACCTGGAAAGCCTTCGAGACGGAGGCATTGCCGCATGTGGACCGGCTGTTCCGGCTGGCACTCTGGCTCGAACGCGACCGCGCCACCGCCGAAGACCTCGTGCAGGAGACACTCACGCAGGCGCTGCAGTCGTTCCATCGTTTCACCCCGGGCACCAACTGTCGGGCATGGTTGGTGACGATCCTGCAGCACCTGCGCGCGAATCGCCGTCGCGCTCACAGCCGTGCACCAGTCGAGACGAGCGCTGTCGAAGAGCGTTTCGCGCAGACACTCGCATTCGTGCCGCCGGTGCCAGAACACCTGACCGACGAGGATGTGCTCGCCGCACTGCATCAGATTCCGGAAACGTATCAGGAGGTGATCCTGCTGTGCGACGTGCAGGAGATGACCTATAAGGAGATCGCTTCTGCGTTGAATATCCCCATCGGCACGGTCATGTCGCGCCTGCACCGTGGCCGCGAGCTGCTGCGGGTCGCGCTCGGTGGCAGCGCCGCGAGCATTGCACGAACGCGAGAAATGCCGTGACTATGCAGTGTCGTGATGTACGGGAGTTGTTGGACGCGTTCCTCGTCGACCAGCTCCTGGTCGAGACGACGAACGACGTGGTTCGCCATGTCGAATCCTGCCCCGCCTGTCGAGCGGAGCTCGAGGACCGACGTGCTTTGCGGGCACGCTTGCAATCGGCGGTCGCCGGTGCGGTCACGCTCGCGCCGCGCGCGGAGTTCCTGAAGGACATTCAGACACGGCTGCATGCGGAGGCCACGTCGGGGATGACACGGCGAAGCTGGCTGCGCTCGTGGGGTGCGGCTGCGGCGGCGCTTTTCGCGGTCATATCAGGCGGACTGTTCGCACGAAACGCGACGCACCGTTCCCGACTTGCTGCGCTCGCGCGCACCGCAGCCGGCGATCATCAGAACTGCGCGATCAAGTTCAATCTCTCGGAACGTCCAATCACGCTTGAAGAGGCTGCACGTCGTTACGATCCGGTGTTCGCATCGTTTACGACGTTGAGCGCGCCAGTCGGTTTGCCGAAGGGTGTCGTGGAACTCCTCGAACGCCACTCGTGCGTCTATGATGGGCGACGGTTCGCTCACGTCGTGTTCCGCTACGGTGGACGCGTCGTCTCGCTGCTTGTCACCGGTGGAACCGAATCAATTGGTCCCCGCCCCGAAATGCTGCCTTCAGACGGTCTTCTGCAGGTCGCTTCGTTTTCGACGGCACGCCATCTGGTGTTCGTGGTGTCCGACCTTTCAGCACAGGACACCACGGAGTTCGCGCAAGCGATCGCCGGGCCTGTGTCGCGGCGTCTCACACCAATCTAGCCACGCGCTTCGACGAGTCCGTCGGCACCGCACGGCAGGTACTGCCTCCATCCTTCTCCGGCACGCAGTCTCTTTCATGACATCCGACATCAGTGTCGCGGGAATAAATCGATGCCTCCGATTGATATGACGATGGGGCTCGCGAGAGTCCCTGACGCATCAGGAGGAAGGAACACGTGACGAAACAATCTGCTCTCACTATGGTCGCGCTGCTGGCCGTTGCGGCGGTTCCCGATCACGCAGCTCAGAGCCGCAACACTCTCGTCGTCACCAGCTCGAACAACGCAGCAGGAAATTCGCTGCTGGCGTACGACTCCACCGGCGCTTTGGTTCAGAGCCTCCCCACAGGCGGGCTGGGCGGGGTAAGCGGGAATGCCGGTGGAGTGGCCGCCGACGGCCATCTCGTAGCGGTCGTCAATTTTCAGTCGCAGTCCGTTTCTCTATTTGAGCTCACGAACGACGGGTTCGTGTTGACGGACACGATCGCCACAATGTCGCCACCCGTCAGCGTGACATTCGGTCACGGACATCTGTATGTACTCGGAACGATTTCGGTCGAATCTCACAAACTGTACGGCCATAACATAGAGTCGGCTAGCGACGGGTCAGCTACGCTCCTCAAAGCGGACGGTTCTGCTGCGCAAGTCGGAGTTGCGGGCGATCAGCTGCTGCTCACCGAAAAGAGCAACGCGGTCGAAGTGGTCGATCTCAGGAGCGGTGCTATTGCGGGAACGTCCGTGGAGGTCCCGATTCCCGCCGGCAGCGATACACCGCTCGGCCTCACGACGCGCGGCAGCGCCGGGTATGTAACCATCGCGCATTCCGACGAAGTGGGACTCGTCAAGGGCGGACAGCTGATATCGCTCGTCGGTTCAGGGTCTCAGCATGCGCCGTGCTGGCTGACGCTCGTAGGGCAATATCTCTATTCGAGCAACTCACCGAGCCACAGCATCTCCCGTTACATCGTGAGCGGCACGCAGGTCGTTCTCGATGCGCCCATCGTTGCCACCACCGCGGGGGCCCCTACCGACATCGGGTCGTTCGGCAACGTGGTCGGCGTTCTCGATGGCGGCGCGCAAACCCACCTGACGCAGTTCGCCGTCGACGATGACGGGACTTTGCATCAGATCGCGGCGAGTGTGGTGAACAAGACCGCAAACGGAGTCGCCGTGGTCGAGTGGTAATCACAAGTAATACTGCTTGAAGGAGGCGAGCTCGGAGGGTTACCACGAGCTCGTCGCTCAGCGACGCCGCAGACCTACCTCGTCGCAACCTGGTGACACACTGACATCCGCGAGTGACATTACTCGTGTCCGTCCTCACGCAATGGTGATAGTTCACGCGCGTTCGGCTGTGCAGCGTCAAGGCACATCTCTTGCTCGCGGTGCGCGCGCCAGCGTCGTACATATTCATCATCAATGCATGTCAAAACCGAATACGTTCCAAGCTGTAGCCGATCCATCCCGCCGCGTATTCTGTGCGCAGGCCTGCCAGGCAACGTCATGCCTTGCACTTGCCGCCCTCGCTGAAGCGTGCGGCGGCAGCGGGGGTGGAAGTGGACCGAGCAACATTGCGCAGCTGACCACGGTCAACGGCGCGACCAGTGGCACCATGGTGCAGGTGCAAATTGACTCATCGTCGCCGCTCGCTCCCGTCGGTGGCGCCGCGCTGGTGCGGAGTTCGACGGGGCTGTTTCTCGTCGCACGTACCGGCGACCAAACGTTCACCGCTCTGACGTCAACGTGTACGCACGAAACGTGCACGATAACGGGGTTTGACGGAACCAATTACGTCTGTCCGTGCCACGGCTCCCGGTTCACGACCAGCGGTCGCGTCGTGAACGGTCCTGCGCCGGCGTCGTTGCGAACCTTCAACACGAGTTTTGCGAACAACGTGCTCACGATTGGGTGATTGACGTGTGTGGCGCATGGGCACGTGCGCCACACCACAGCCAGCGAACACCGACCGCGCGGCCACAATCACCACTTCCGACCAGACCCTCATTGCATCGCGACACCGTTATTGATGGCCAGCGACTTCCTCGCTACACTCGGGCACATCTTCGGGCGCTTCGCCCTTTTCCCATCAGGCGGTGAGATATGACGATTAGGATTCCGATTCGGAGTACGTTACTCGTGGCCTGCGGCATCCTTCTGGGAATCGCGGTGGATCATATTGGACACATGGATGCTCTCTTCCCCCCCGTCGCAGCGCAGCAGGCACGTGGCCCGCAGCCGGCGCCCACTCTTGAAAGCCTCGCTGCGGATGTCGCGCAGCTGAAGGCCATCCAGCCATCGAACTCCCACATCATGATGGACGTCCAGTTCCACTGGACGAACCTCTGGTTCGCCGCACAGCGGAAAGACTGGGCCTTCGCGCAGTATCAGTTCAACGAGATGCGCGGCCACATTCAATGGCTGATGCGCAAGTCCCCCGTCATCCGTGGTCAGGACGGCTCTGACGTCGATGTCAAGAGCATCTTTGACGCAATCGATACGAGCAGTCTTGCCGATGTGAAGGCCGCGATCGAAAAGAAGGACAGTGTGAAATTCGCGACGACGTACAAAACGATGATCGAGAGCTGCTATTCGTGCCACAAGGCGGTCGGACGGCCCTATCTGCGGCCGATGATTCCAACGGCGCCGGCCATGACCGTCATCAATCTCGATCCCAACGCCTCGTGGCCGCAGTAGCCGACGTATCCGCCCGCGCGGGGCCGGACCTTTGAGTGCGAGACACCATAAGAGCGATCCCGCCTCGAATCGGGGTGGGCATCAGCGAGTAGTTCGTTCGCCCGTGTCGGCCCACGACCGTCCAACCGGCTGCCGTGCCAAGGGCCGCGCCAAAAGCGACATCACTCAAGAAATGTACGTTGTCATGCAGTCGCGACGTGCCCACATATGTCGCGATGAGAATGGTCGGGAGTGCGAGACGAGCACCCAGGTGACGCTCGATGACCGCGGCAAAGGCAAACGTGGCTGCCGCGTGCCCGGATGGGAAACTGTACGGCTGCCCGTTCGGCCTGGTGCGGTTTACGCTCACCTTGATGGCCTGAACGAGTCCTTCTTCCAGGAGTTCCGCCCTCACGAGGTCGAGGCCCATATGCGACCACTTGTTCGTGGTGGCCCCATCGTCACTGAACCTCGGCAGGATGTATCGCCCATACAGGTACACCGCAGGCGGCGCAATGTACATGACGGGGCCACCGACGATGTGTCCGGGCTTCCAGATTTTGTCGGCGGCGCCGCTCGAGACCAGATGCGCGTTCACGTCATCATCCAAGGGGTGAAGTGATGCGGCCAATGCTCCCCCGACACCCACAATCCACCAGGTGGATTGCCGGCGTGGGAATGTCGCATAGTCGAGCACGGTGTCACGAAACAGCGTCGACAGGCCCGTATGCTGCGGCGTTGGAAACGTGGTGCTTGAAGTGGTGGTCGAAGCGGTCGCAGCGGGAACAGGCGGCGTTCCCCCGGTTTGAGCCGGTGAGGTGTCCGCAGGTTGAGCCTGACTCGATCCGCCCTGCGCGCGCGCAAAGGGGGAGTGATTGGCAAGCAGCATCATCAGATAACCGGCTGTTCCAACGCCGATGGAAGCCACGGCCGCATCACGATGGATTCTTTTGTCGTGATCAAAGGTTGACGAGGTTCGGAAGTTGTCGCCGTGAGGGGCCAATGCCCACGTTGCGACGAAGCCGCCATTCGCCGCCATCATCAGCAGCCCGTGCACCAGACGAAGCGTGCGGCCGTCCCGCTCCTGCCAGCCTTCACCAAACAGGTTCCACGCGCCCGTCACCGTGTTGACCCCGAAGAGCCCGATGATGCCTGCGCCGACCGCGGAGTGAACACCTTTGTTCCCGCCGCCACTGGTTGACGAGTTGAACAGCGACTGCCCAAGGGCGAGCTCTCCAGCAAACAACGGCAGCGTGGCGTAGCTGGCGTACTTGTGAATCTTCGCTCGTGTTTCGTACGCGTTGCTGTGTTGCACCGCCGCGGCATGTAGCGGCTGCTGTGTCGGCTGCGGGCCGGGTGGCTGTTGGGCCAGCGCGTTCGAGATGTCAAGTCCACGAATGCTGGAGGGGGTGGTATCAATACTTGTCCAGTCAATTTTCCACGGGTCGCGAGCGGGGCGTGTCGTGAGAAATCCGACGTCCATGGCGATATCTGCCGCAACTGCCGGCAAACAAAAGCACAGCGTGACCACGACAAAGACTACAAGCGTGCGCATAGTTGACCTCGCACCTCGCTGGAAGCGTCGGGAACGAGGACGAAGCAAGACAGTTGCCTCAGCGACACCGGCCACCTGCTTTTACCAACGCCCCTCCTATCACCCGATAAACCTCCAACGTCTGAACGCGGCGTCACTGAGCGACAACACCATCCGCGTTACTTCCTCTCAGGCAACAAAATAGTCACTGCCCCTCGTATGCTCCATGATGGCCCCACGTCAGGATGCGCCGGAAGCCAAGCCGCACCCAGCTCGTAGCTGGCGGGGAACGGGCCGAACTTGTCCAGCTTCGAAATATCACCCAGAATCGGCACGGTCCACCGCTCCTCGCCGTGAGCCTCCCAGTTGGCCGTCATTTCCGAGGTCAGCGTCAACGTCACCGTATGGGTCTTCTGATAGGCGAGGAACGGCTGCAGGAACATCTGGTTCACGTCTGCTCGGCGACTATCACCGGCAACCGACCATACCTGATTCCCCAACACGCCGATCGTCCACTTTCCAGTCTGCTGCAGTGCGACGGCCGTCGGACCGATGCTGAAGTGTCCGCTGCCGATGGTTGGCTGGTAACTCGACGGCGTCTCGAACACTGGGCCAACGCCCCATGTAAAGCCGCTGCTGTTTCGCGGCGAAAAGAAAAATGACGACGTGACATCGCCGACACCGAACGCCGATAGATCTCCGATGAATAACGGCGGCTGCCCGATGAACGGCACGATGATACGGAGGATGAGGTTCCAGTCCTTATTCAGTTCCAGTGGGATGACGGGCTGCACGTTGAGAATGAACGTGCTGAGGTCCAGCGGGCCAACGTCCTGATACCAGTTGAACTGAAACGGCACGCTGACGAGATCCGAAATCGGATTCGACAGCTTCTTCGCGAGTTCCTCGTTCTCCTCCGGCGTGCGCGGTGCAGCGTTCGCCGGCTGCTGTCCGGCGACCGCAATGTGCGGCGCCAGTCCGATCACGACGCTCGCAACCAGCATCGATTTCAGAAATCTCTTCACGACGTCGCCCCGCTGGAAAAGTCGTAGTGCGTTGGAACAGTTTGAAAAACGCGAGCGAGTGACCGTGGCACCTGCCGGCGCGATGATGCTGACTGGCCAACTGATGTCGCACGGACAACGATGTTGGCGAGGTCGCCGGAGCAGACCCTGTGCCATTCAGGTTCCTCGACGCGCTTCGACAGCCGGCGTGTCGAATATCGCGGGCGCCCATCGAAATACCGAATGCCGTGGTGCGTCAACGAAATGCTGCGAGTGTGGGGGTCGGGCGCGACGAACCGGAGCGGCCATGCGGGGGCACGCAACGTGAAATGTGCGGCGCTATGAAGTCGGCCGACTCAGCGGCTGATGCGCCGCGGCACGACCCCGCGAAATTCTATGTGAGCAACTTGCTGGCGATGCATCTCGTTTACCGCGGCCTGTGGCATCACCTGACGCACGAGGAGTGTCTGATGAAAAGCGCGCTCGATCCGGCTGTCCGCAAGGCCATCACGCAGCGCTTCAATTTCTATTTCTGCCTGGTGATGGTGGCGCTTGGACTTTCGTACTTCAGCAGCGTTTTGAGCATTGGTTTGATTGTCGTGTATCAGTTCTCGATTTTCTTCGGGCAGCCGATCGTGAAGGGGCGCGCCGTCTGATTCTCGAGCGCGCAGGTTCGGGTACGACCGGCGATGGATACGACAATTCAGACGTGAGGTGACATTCGCCGAGATTAGCGAACGACACTCACACATTGTTGTTGGCGTCCCTGACGGGATTCGGATGCGCGTTGGTTGGGCGGGTTCCACTCAGAGGAAAGGTGCCTCGACGGGCGTTATACTGCCAAGCTTGTCGGGGACCGAATAAGGAGCCGCTAATGCGAAGGATCGCAGTCTTGGTGTTGTGTGTCGCGAGCGTGGCTTCGGCGGGCGAAGCTCAGACGTCGATTTCGACGGTCGCGTCGGCGGACGGCACGCGGATTGCCATCGAGTGTGCCGGAGCGGGACCGTCGCTCCTCATCGTCCATGGCGGGACCGGAGATCGCACCCGATGGACACCGCTCTTCCCGCTGCTCGCGTCAAAGTTCCGCGTCTGCGCGATGGATCGACGGGCGCATGGTGCCAGCGGCGATACGCTCCCTTACGGTCTCCAAAAAGAAGTCGAAGACGTTGTCGCCGTCGTCGCGGCGCAGCCGGGGCCGGTGTTCGTGCTGGGTCACTCGTTTGGCGCGGTCTGTGCCTTCGAAGCGGCGTTTCGTACCACGAAGATCGCCGGGCTTGCGCTCTATGAGGCTCCGGTCCGCGTAGGCGATCATTCGGCAATACTGGCACGCATGGAGGCGATGATGCGGAGCGGCGATCGTGAGGGCGCCCTGACGACGTTCATGAGAGAGATCGTGATGATCTCCGCGGACGAAGTCGCCGCAATGAAAGCGCGGCCGTCGTGGGCGGGCCTACTGGCGACCGTTGAAACTTCGGTGCGACAGGACCGCGCGCTGTCGCAGTATCGATTCGATCCCGCCCGCGCCCGCACGATCACCGTCCCGACTCTCTTGATGGCGGGGAGCAGGACCGCTTCGCCTGAGGTCAAACAATCGATCGACAGCCTGCGCCAGACATTGCCGCATCACACGTTGCGCATCTTTGAAGGGCAGGAGCACAACGCGATGGACGCCATTCCCCAGGAGTTCGCAGCGACGCTCTCGTCATTTCTGCTCGACCCGCCTCGTTGACATCGTGACTGGTGACAGGTCAGATTGCCCGTCACCTTTGAGGTATGCAACGCCAGCGTACTGTACAGGCGCGCCATGAGGCCAAGAGGTTACGGTTTGCGCCCCGAGGTTCCCACTGGTTCCTCTGATGGCAACTGTTGCGGTTCGAGCTTGATCGTCACCTTGTTGAGCGTTCCAGTGAACCTAAACGGCACCTGGTAGTCGGTATCGTCAACCGGCGTGCGCGTATCCACGCCGACATCGAATGTCTCGTCAATCGCCATGAGGAACGGAATTGTATGGGGCACCGCCTTGCTCGCAACTTCCTTGTTGTCGACCTTCAGGACGCCCGTGCCGCCTTTGCCGAAGCCTGGCCCTTCATAGTTGAAGTCGAACGTGAGGGTGTGTTTACCGGGCGTAAGCGCCTGGGGACTCTCCCAGTGGAAACGTTCGAGGTCGAGGAAGTTGTAGACGAACACCGGCTTGCCTTTGAGCAGATACAAGCCGAAGCCGCCGAAGCGTCCACCCTCAGTGACGATCATGCCTTCGCCACCGTTCTGTGGGACCTCGATGTCCGTCGTGATCGTGTAGGACCTGTTCAGCAGACTGGGCGCGTCGCTCGGCGGAAGTCCCGGCGTCTCGCCAGAATAGGTGAAGACGCTGCGACCAGCGGTCGCGCTCGGCCGAGGTGCGAGGAGACGTGTCAGTACCGAATTGTCTAACGGGAACACGTTGTACTTCGCTGCCTCGACCAGAAACAGCTGCTGCATATCCCGCAACTTTTCCGGCATTTTGGCGGCGAGGTCGTTGGACTCGGAGTAGTCCTGCGCGATGTTGTACAGCTCCCACTTGTAGCCATTGAGCACGTCTTCGGGCAGCTTCGCCGTCCCCATGAGCCAGGGTGGAACCGGCGGCGTGGTGGCGGCGATCCAGCCATCGTGGTAGATGGCGCGGTTCGCAAACATCTCGAAGTACTGGGTTCTGCGCGTGGAAGGGGCGTTGGCGTTCGCCTTGTCGAACGTGTACGCCATGCTCACGCCTTCGATCGGCTTCTGCCCAATCCCATCGACCATCATGGGCGCTTGAATTCCCGTGACTTCCAGAATCGTCGGCACGATGTCGATGATGTGATGAAACTGGGTTCTGACACCGCCGGCGTCCTTGATGCGATTCGGCCAAGCGATCGCCATGCCTTGTCGCGTGCCGCCGAAGTGCGACGCCACCTCCTTGGTCCACTTGAACGGCGTGTCGAACGCCCAGGACCATGCGACGGCCATGTGCGGATAGGTTGCGGCGGATCCCCACGCCTCGTAGGCCTTCATCTGCTCGGCGACGGGAAGGTTCAGAATGCCGTTGTACGCCGTCATCTGATTGGGCGTCCCGACGGCGGTGCCCTCGGGGCTGGTGCCGTTGTCGCCGCTGATATAGATGATGAGCGTGTTATCGAGCTTCCCCATGTCCTCGACAGCTTGAATCACACGGCCGATCTCATGGTCGGTGTACGCGACGTACGCGGCGAACACCTCCGCTTGACGGGCGAACAGCTTCTTTTCCTCGGGCGACAAGGTGTCCCATTTCTTCAGCTCGGCCGGCCAGGGTGTGAGCACCGTGTTCGCCGGTATCACGCCAAGCCGCTTCTGATTGGCGAATATCTGGTCGCGCAGCGCGTTCCAGCCCATGTCGAACTTGCCCTTGAACTTCTCGACCCACTCCTTGGTCGGCTGATGCGGCGAGTGCGTGCCGCCGGGGACGTAGTAAAGGAAGAACGGCTTGTCTGGTGCCGCGGCGTTGAGTTGCTTCATGTACTGGATCGCGTCGTCGGCGAGGTCGGTGGTGAGGTTGTATCCGGGCTTGCCGACCCACGGGAAGACTTGCGTCGTGTTGCGGAACAGAAAGGGCGTCCACTGGTCGGTTTCGCCGCCCATGAAGCCATAGAAGTAATCGAAACCCATGCCGTTGGGCCACTGGTTGAAGGGCCCGGCGGCGCTGTACTGATAGCTGGGCGTGTTGTGGTTCTTGCCGAACCACGAGGTGGCGTACCCGTTCTCCTTCAGGATCTCGCCAATGGTCGCGTTCTCCACGCCGATGGCCGAGTCGTAACCCGGATACCCGGTCGATTGTTCGGAGATGATTCCGAAGCCCACTGAGTGGTGATTGCGCCCGGTGATAAGCGCCGCGCGTGTCGGCGAGCAGAGTGCGGTGGAGTGGAACTGGGTGTAGCGCAGGCCCATCTTCGCGATGCGATCCATCGAGGGTGTCGGGACGACGCCACCGAAGGTACCCGACACGCCGTACCCCTGATCGTCAGTCATGATCAGGAGCACGTTGGGCGCGCCTTTCGGTGGAACGACCTGCGGCGGCCAATACGGTTTCGATTGATCGGCCTGCATGTTGATCACGCCGCCGAACGGCGGAGGAGCCGCAGGCAGGTGACTACCGTCGATAGTCGTCGTTCCGCTTGGCGATCCGGGAGCGGCGGTTGTCTGGGGCTGCCCTCCCGACTGCTGGGCGCGAAGTACGAAATACGCCAATGACAAGGCCACGATGATGGCTATCGCCGCGACGGATCGGAAAAGTCGGCTTGTACGTTTCACAGGTGGTCATCCTCTCGGAGCCGATGGCTCGGCACGCTGCGCCGCCGAGCGCAACGGGCGTACCATCGCAGACGAACAAACCACACTGGCCGACGAGCCGACGATCCTCAAATCAACTCAATATTCTGTGAGCGGTCACGACAAGCTGATTGATGTGGTCGTGACGCGAATGCTTTTGGATGAACTTGGGATTTCGCGAGCCAGGAAACATTCGGGGGCCTATCCGATGGCGCGGACCCCAAGGCAGCTTCAGCGCCCGCAACGAGAATCACAACGCCGTTGTCGTCATTCGAAGTGGTTGAGAGTCGTTGAGGCTTGAATGGCGCATGACGAAGCGCGTCTTCGCGCCGTGGCAGCTTCAACGGGCGTTGTTGAAAACAAAGGCTTACAACATTACGGTTCGACGCAATGCCGAGCTCGCTGTTCTAGAAGCGCGGCGGCGTCGCGCATTGCGCCGCGGAGAACCGGACGAATCGCCGGAGGTCGAGAACTTCATCTCGGAGTCGCGATCGCGATTCACCCATTAAGGGGTCCGCTCCGTTTCACGCCGCCATCAGGAACCGCGTCGGTGCTAGACGAGCAACAACCGCGGGGCAACGTTCCGCCCCCGTACGCCCCGGCCTTCGAGACGCGCGGCAAAAGGTTTCGCTGCCGCCCTCCGACTGCGCGTAATGCAGATTTCATCTTCAACCAGCGCGCAATGTTCAACCAGCGCTAAAAAGGCGGATGGTTCTTCGGTTTGGAAAACTGGTCAGTGAATACGGCCGCGGCGCCGCTTCTTTGGGGGGCTGAGCAAGCGGGTTAACTTGCGGATCATTCGTTCGTTCTTCGCACATCGTTTGGCGCACGCTTCGTACAGCTCGCGCCAGGAGATCGCCGATGCACGCAGATCCTCGATCTCTTCTTTGAGCGTCTCGATTTCGTTTAGGAGTGCCGTATAGGAGCGTGGCGACATGCGTTTGCGAACCACCACCCTCGCGACGAAGGCGTTGGCGGCAATGGATTGCATTTCCGTCCCCCGGAGACCATCGCCGCCAACAGTGAGGCAGGTAGACCCGACCCAACGAGAGCACGCGGTATACCTAGTGCTGAATCGTGTAGTTATCGGTAATCGTTCGCACACGCCATGCGACCGACGTCCTCTGAGGCGGCCAAAGTCCAATGCAGCGACGGACTTTCTTTCGCCGGTCGGATTGTCTGAAGGGTGGCGCTATTCCACGAATCGGATTGCGCTTTGTGAAACGCGTTCCGAATTGAACAGGACAACGGCACGGTATGAGAATGCGAAGTTGAAGCGGCGCCGCCCGGGGAGCGGCAAACTCCCAACCGGCATGTCGAATAAA
>Ga0310810_10004349_pt1 | contig 15646 bp, 14 predicted proteins | sample NCmetagenome_FD_207641 | JGI IMG/M metagenome (GOLD analysis project Ga0310810, IMG submission 207641) | Soil microbial communities from experimental microcosm in Duke University, North Carolina, United States - NC | ecosystem: Engineered > Artificial ecosystem > Soil microcosm > Unclassified ...
CGCTGGGCGGCAGCGACTACGCGACCACGGGATCCAGCAACGACTGGGCCGACGGCGCCGTGGTCGACGCGCATGTGTATTCCAGCTACACGTACGACTACTACTACAAGCGTTTCGGACGCCATGGACTCGACAACGGCGACGTTCCGATGGCGAACCTGACGCATATCGTTCGACGGTCGGATGCCGCATCGGCCCCTCCAGACTTGATCGGTCAGTACTGGGCGCAGGCGGCGTATCTCGGCGATGGAATCATGTTCTACGGTGAAGGGCTCGACTTCCCGATCGACTTCGGCTTCGGGCCGCAGCGGTGGAACTACCTCTCAGGTGCGCTCGACGTCGTCGCTCACGAACTCACGCATGGCGTGACCGACTACTCGTCGGGTCTGATCTACGCCAACGAGTCGGGCGCGCTCAACGAATCCTTCTCCGACATCATGGGCACGAGCGTCGAGTTCTTTTATCAACCGGCAGGCAGCGGCTCCATGAAGGCCGACTACCTGATCGGCGAGGACGTCGTCACCGCCGCGTCCTCGAATGCGCTGAACGGCCTGCGGTCCATGGCCGATCCGCTGCAGTACGGGCAGCCCGATCACTTCTCGAGGCGACTGCCGTACTGCACGACGGTTTGCGACGACAACAACGACGAAGGCAACGTTCACGGCAACTCCGGCATTCCGAACCAGGCCTTCTACCTCGCCGTTGAGGGTGGAACCAACCGCACCTCTGGAATCAGGGTGACGGGAGTCGGTGCGGCCAACCGTGCGCAGATGGAGCGGGTGTTCTACCGGGCGTTCGCCCAGTTGATGCCGGCAAACACCACCTTCTCGATGGCTCGTGCCATAACACTTCAAGCCGCAACAGACCTCTATGGCGTGAACAGTCCGCCCTACAACGCTGTCAGGGACGCCTGGACAGCAGTAGGGGTGAACTAATGACGAACGAGCGCACACGTCGCCGTATGCGAGTCACGGTCGTCGCCCTTCTGTTCCTGCTCACCGCAGGCGCAGCCTTCGCCGAAAGCGTCAAGGTCGTCGTCGATAAAGCAACGATCTGGCAGACACCGACCGGCACTGGCGGAATCATCGAAATAGCACCAGCAGGAACCGTTCTCGATGTGCGCGGCCGGCAGGGGCGATGGCTGGTGGTCGAGTCGTCCACGGATGCACGGCGGGTTGGCTACATCCTGGCGTCGCAAACCGAACCGGTGGCAGGAAGTAGCCAGCCGTCGGCGGGCCGAACTGCACCGAGCGGACAGACTGCATCGTCACAGAGTCGAGCAGCAGCGTCGCCTGTGAACCGTCCGTCGAAGGCGCGCCCGTTCCTCTCAGCCGGCGTCGTGTTTCAGCTGTCCACGTCCGATTCCGACGTGACAGACACTCGAACAACGCTCCTCGAACAGGAAACGCGAAGCACCCACTATGGAAATTCATGGGTGCCGGGATTCGAAATCGGAGGTGGCGCCGGGGTCGCACGGAACCTCACGCTGGGCGGACTGTTCGTGATGCGCTCGAACACGGACACCGCCACCGTCACGGCGCAGATTCCGCACCCGATCTTCTACGGTCAACCCCGAACATTGGAAGGGAGCTTCGACGCGAAGAGCAGCGAAACAGCGCTGCACATCCAGGTCGGCTACGCCTTCTACACCAGTCCCAGGTTCGCGCTGGTGTTCGCGGGAGGCCCGTCGTTCTACTGGCTTCAGCGGGATCTGCTGGACCAGTTGTCCTACACGGAAGCCTACCCGTATGACAGCGTGACCTTCACTGGCGCCACGACCCGAAGCGAAACCGAGAATACCGTTGGCGGCAACGTTCAAGTCGACGGGTTGGTGGGCTTGTCGAAGAATCTCTTCTGGCAGACGTCGGGGCGCTGGGGCTTTGGCTCGGTGACCTTCGACGGCGCAAGCGGCTCGACAAAGGTCGGCCAGGGACAGATCAGCACGGGGATTCGTGTCACATTCTGAAACGGGCCCACGCACGCCGCGTTGATGGACGAGGACTTTCATCCGCAGAACGATCGCCGCGAGATCTTCGGCTGGATGATGTACGACTGGGCGAACTCCGCGTTCCAGACCACGGTCGTGACGGTGCTGGCCGGTCCCTACCTCACGGCCCTTGCGCAGAACGCCGTGTCCGAGAACGGCGTCGTGCTCTCTCTTGGGCCACTCGGCGTCGTCACCGCAAAGTCGCTGTTTCCGTTTTGCGTGTCGGCCTCGGTGCTGCTCCAGGTCGTGCTGTTGCCCCTGCTTGGTTCGATTGCGGACTACACCACGCTGAAGAAGCCGATCATGGCCGGCTTTTGCACGCTGGGCGTGGTTGCCACCTCGCTGTTGTTCTACGTGACCGGCCGTCTGTACCTGGCTGGCGGCCTGCTCTTCATCGTCGCGAACCTGAGCTTTGGGGCGACGATCGTCCTCTACAACGCGTATCTCAACGAGATTGCGAGCCCTGACCGCCGCGACGAAGTCTCCAGCCGCGGGTATGCGCTGGGGTATGCGGGGGGCGGCCTTCTCCTGGCGATCAACCTGCTGTTCATCACGTTCCGGCAGTCGTTCGGGATCAGCCAGGGGCTCGCTGTCCGTATCTCGATCCTGTCTGCCGGCTTGTGGTGGGGCGTCTTCTCGGTGTTCGCCTTCTCGCGATTGAAGCGGCGCAACCGCGCGGCTGCGCACTCCGGCCGGTCGCTGTTGTCAGCGGGCCTGAGGGGCATCGCTGAAACCTTCAAGGAGCTGTGGCGGCTGCCACAGACGCGGCGTTACCTGATTGCCTACATGTTCTACAACGACGGCATCCAGACGGTCATCAGCATCGCCTCGGTCGTCCTGGCGCAGGAACTGTTTGTCGCGAAGGGGAAGCCGGTGAACGACGCCTTTCTCATCGGCCTTGTGCTGATGATTCAGATCGTCGCGTTTGCGGGGGCGCTCATCTTCGAGAGGATTGCGGGTCTTATCGGTTCGAAGCGCGCGATCGTCGTCTCGGTGATCATCTGGAGCGGGATCGTGGTCTACGCGTACGGATCGCTCGAAACCGAAGCGCAGGCGTGGGGCATGGGCGCCGCGGTCGGATTGGTCCTCGGCGGCTCGCAGGCGCTCTCGCGCTCGCTGTACTCGCTGATGATCCCGCGGGGCAGGGAAGCGGCGTTCTTCGGTCTTTACGAGATCTCCGAACGCGGAACATCCTGGATCGGTCCGCTGATATTCGGAGTCGTGGCGGGTGCAACCGGTTCGTACAGGCAGGCTATCCTGTCGCTGATCATTCTGCTGGTGACCGGCATGATCCTGCTGATGTTGACGGACACCGACAAAGCTGTCCGTCAGGCCGCTGCTGAGGCCGTGCGCGCCCCGGCATAGGGTCGCCGCACACGATGAGTGGCGGCGACGCCTTATGCCATGCGTCCGTCAGGCAGCGTCAGGAAATCTGCGCTTCTTCGGACAATGGCGCACGTTCCCGGATCTCGAGCAGCCGTGCCTGAACGAACTTCGCGGCAAGCAGCGGCAGTTGGGCGTGCCGGTCAGGCTTACCTTCGAGCCGCCGCACGTACCCGCGGTGCAGGTCTGGCGGATCGGGCTCGGCAAGAAGTTCGTAAAGCGCCTGGCGTCGAATGATGTCGGCATCCATCGCGTGTTCTCTCCTCCGGTTCATGGCTGAGCAATCTGGCTGCCAGCCGCAGGTTTCATAATCGTCGTTACGAATCTGGTTCCAAGGCCAGAGAGGGTCGACAAAGTTATTAGACTGCGCATTGCTGCTGAACGGTGCCGTAGCAAAAGCCAACAGCCGTCGAGCTGGCGAAGTCGCTGCCAACCCTCTGACCGCAGAGAAAAGTCTGCTTATCAGGAGACGAAAGGACTGAAACAGAATTGAAATTTCTGCCCAGAAGTCAGAATTTCAGCGGCCGCGCAGCCCACGAAGCGGGTCCAGGATGCTGGCGCGCTGGTGTGAGGCTATGATTGTCCCGCCCGCAGCCTTCCGCGGTGACGCGAATGTCATCCACCACCTGTCCAAGCGTCCGGTAGACCGGACACCACGTCGCCCCGCGCGCCGAGACCACACGTGCCGTTGACCATTGGAATCCCCAAGGAAATCCACCCGGACGAGCGGCGCGTTGCTGCGACTCCTGCCACCGTTGCACGCTTCCGGAAGATGGGACTCGACGTGCAGATCGAGGCCGGGGCTGGCCATCATGCCGGCTTCAGCGACGCCGACTACCAGCAGGCCGGCGCCAGCATCTGCGCGGAAGCCGCGAAGGTCTGGGCGACGTCGGACATCGTGATCAAGGTCAGGCCGCCGATGGCGATGCCGGCAACCGACTATGACGAACCGCTCCTGTTGAAGAAGGGCGGCGTGCTCGTCGCCTTCGTCTGGCCGGCCCAGAACAAGGAACTGCTCACCAAACTCGCCGCCCGCTCTGCCACCGTCATCGCCATGGATTGCGTGCCGCGCATCACGCGCGCGCAGAAGATGGACGCGCTCAGCGCCATGGCCAACATCGCCGGCTATCGCGCCGTCATCGAAGCGGCCGAGCACTTCGGCCGCTTCATGCCGGGGCAGATGACGGCGGCAGGCAAGGTCGCACCCGCAAAGGTGCTGATTGTCGGCGCCGGTGTGGCCGGCCTCGCGGCCATTGCTGCGGCCAAGGCGCTTGGGGCGCAGGTGCGCGCCTTCGATACGCGTGCGGCGTCACGCGAACAGGTGGAAAGCCTTGGTGCGCAGTTCGTGGAACTCGAGTTCACGGAAAGCGGCGAAGGCGAGGGCGGCTACGCGAAGCAGATGAGCGAGGCCTTTCTCGTTGCAGAGCAGACGCTGCTCGCCAACCACGCGAAGGAGTGCGACATCGTCATCACGACCGCACTTATCCCAGGCAAGCCTGCGCCGCAACTGATCACATCCGGCGCCGTGGTTGCCATGCCGCACGGTGGCGTCATCGTCGATCTCGCCGCAGAGCAGGGCGGCAACTGCGCGCTGACCGAACGTGGAAAGGTCGTCGAGAAGTTCGGCGTCACCATCGTCGGCCTCACCGATCTACCGAGCCGCATGGCCCAGCAGTCGAGCGACCTCTATGCGATGACGATGTTGAACCTCGTTTCGGAGTTCATCGAAGACGGGCAATTCAAGATCGACATGGAGGACGAGGTCGAACGGGGAGCGCTCGTCCTCAAGGGCGGCGAGCTCACGTGGCCTCCGCCGAGCCGGCCTCAACCCAGGACAGGCGCGCCGCTACCTGACGTGAAGGCCCAGGCGGCAGCGAAAGCGGCGGCGGCTGCTTCGCAATCGTCGAGCCGACTCACGACTGTCATCGGGGCGGGCGCTGCGCTGCTCCTGGCAGCCGCGGCAATCACGGCGCCTCCGGAGTTTCTCGGCCATCTCACCATCTTCCTCCTGGCGTGCATCGTCGGATGGCACGTCATCTGGAACGTAACGCCGGCGCTGCACACACCGCTGATGAGCGTCACGAACGCGATCAGCGGCATCATCCTGGTCGGCGGCATGCTGGTGATGGCTGGCGGAGGGCTTGGTCCCGCGGCCATTCTTGGCGCGGTGGCTGTGCTCGTGGCCACGATCAACGTGGCCGGCGGATTCCTCGTGACGCAGCGCATGCTGCGGATGTTCCGGAAGTAGGTGGCGTCATGACGATCGCTACCACTCAACCGGCCATCGCACTCGCCTGGCTCACGGCGAGCATTCTCTTCATCCTCAGCCTGCGAGGACTGTCGTCGCAGCAGACCGCCAGGCAGGGCAACGTCTGGGGCGTCATCGGCATGGCTCTCGCCGTGGCGGCGACGATCGCCACGTTGCTGCTCTCCGGTGGGCCCGCTGCCGCGCCCGGTAGCGTTCTCGGGCTGCTCGGACTGGTCATCGCAATCGGGTGTGCAGTCGGCGCCATCCTCGCTTCTCGCGTGGCTATGACGGCGATGCCCGAGCTCGTGGCCGTGCTCCACAGCTTCGTAGGGCTCGCCGCCGTGCTCGTCGGATTCGCCAATTACCTTGCGCCTGCTGCTGGCGCATCGACCGCCGCGACTGGACACGGCGTTCACCTCGGCGAAATCTACGTTGGCGTGCTGGTTGGCGCAGTGACGTTTACGGGATCGATCATCGCGTTCCTCAAGCTGCGTGGATCGATCGGCAGCCGCCCGATGCTGCTGCCCGGCCGTCACGCCCTGAATGCGATCGCGCTTGTCGTGATGATCGTGCTCGCCATCATGTTCGTCAGCGCCGAGGGAACCGACGGCCTGGTGCCGCTTGGGGCGATGACGGCGATTGCCGGACTCCTCGGCATCCACCTCGTGATGGCGATCGGAGGCGGCGACATGCCCGTGGTCGTGTCGCTGCTGAACTCCTACTCCGGCTGGGCAGCATCCGCTGCCGGCTTCATGCTGTCGAACGACCTGCTGATCATCACCGGCGCGCTTGTTGGTTCGTCAGGCGCCATCCTGTCGTACATCATGTGCCAGGCGATGAACCGTTCCATCTGGAACGTCGTCTTTGGGGGGTTCGGCGCTGAAGCTGGTGCGAAGCCTTCGGGCGCCGCGGTGGTCACCGGCAAGATCACTGAGGCATCGGTCGAGCAGGTGTCCGATCTCCTGCGAGCCTCGCGCTCGGTCATCGTCGTTCCTGGCTACGGGATGGCGGTTGCCCGCGCGCAGCATGCCGTGCGGGACCTGACGAACGAGTTGACGAAGCGCGGCGTCAAGACGCGATACGCGATTCATCCGGTGGCAGGCCGGCTGCCCGGGCACATGAACGTACTGCTGGCGGAGGCCGACGTTCCGTACGACATCGTCCATGAGATGGACGAGATCAACGGCGACTTTCCGGATACCGACACGGTCCTGGTCATCGGTGCGAATGACATCGTGAACCCGAGCGCCCAAACCGATTCCGGGAGCCCCATCTACGGAATGCCGGTGCTCGAGGCGTGGAAAGCCGGCCGGGTCGTCATGCTGAAACGCGGGATGTCTGCCGGCTATGCAGGCGTCGACAACCCGCTCTGTTACGAGGACAACACGCTGATGTTGTTTGGCGACGCGCAGGCAACGGTTACAAAGCTGCTGACTGCGCTCCGCGCCTGACCAGTCCGGATCCGAAGCGGAGGATGTGATGCCAGCCGAGTCAACGGAGTATCTGACGGCGTATGCGCGTTCACTCGAGGATCCTGCCGCGTTCTGGTCCGAGGCGGCGGCGGGGATCACCTGGTTCCGGCGCTGGGACCGTGTGCTCGACGACTCGCGTCCGCCTTTCTATCGCTGGTTCAGCGGCGGCCTCCTCAATACCTGCTACAACGCAGTCGACAGGCACGTTGCACGAGGACGCGGACGTCAGACCGCGCTGATTCACGACAGCCCCGTCACCGGCACTGTCCGTTCGTACACCTACGACGATCTGCTTCGGGAAATCAGCACGCTCGCCGGAGCGCTCCGCGCGCGTGGGCTGCAGCAGGGCGACCGCGTCATCATCTACATGCCTGCGATTCCCGAGGCGGTGTTCGCGATGCTCGCGTGCGCACGGCTCGGAGCGATTCACTCGGTCGTCTTCGGTGGCTTCGCTTCCAAAGAACTCGCTACCCGAATAGACGATGCGAAGCCACGCGTGATCCTGACGGCCTCCTGCGGTGTCGAGGCGGCGCGCATCATCGCTTACAAGCCGCTGCTCGATGCCGCGATCGACCTGGCTGCGCACAAGCCGTCGGTCTGCGTGGTGGCGCAACGCCCACAGGCACAGGCCACGCTGGTCGCGGGAAGAGACGTCGATTGGGCGGAGTTCGTGAAGGACGGCACGCCGGTCGACTGCGTGCCGGTTGAAGCCACGTCGCCGCTGTACATCCACTACACGTCGGGGACGACCGGTGTGCCCAAAGGGGTCGTGCGCGATAACGGTGGACACGCGGTCGCACTGAAGTGGGCGATCGAGCATGTGTTCAGCGTTGGCCCTGGAGAAGTGTTCTGGGCGGCGTCTGACATCGGCTGGACCGTCGGTCACGGCTTCATCGTCTACGCTCCGCTGCTGCACGGCATGACGACGATCCTGTACGAGGGAAAACCGGTCGGCACTCCTGACGCAGGTGCGTTCTGGCGCGTCTGCGAACAGCACGGCGTCAATGTGCTCTTCACGGCGCCCACGGCCTTCCGCGCGATCAAACGGGAAGATCCATCAGGCGCGTTCATGCGGAAGTACGACCTGTCGCGATTCCGTCTCTTGTTCCTGGCCGGCGAACGCTGCGATCCCGACACGCTGAACTGGGCGGCCGCGCAGCTCGGCGTTCCGGTGCTGGATCACTGGTGGCAGACCGAACTCGGCTGGCCCGCCATTGCCAATTGCGCGGGATTCGGAGTGCAGCCGGTGAAGCCTGGATCGCCGACCATGCCTGTGCCTGGCTACGACATTCGCGTGCTTAACGACGAAGGTGCCGAATCTGCCGCGGGCGAGATTGGCAACATCGTCATTCGGCTGCCGCTGCCGCCAGGAACACTGCCGACGTTGTGGCACAACGATGAGGGCTTCGAGAAGTCGTACCTGAATCGATTTCCCGGCTACTACCTGACCGGCGATGCAGGGTATCGCGACGCCGACGGCTACTTCTACGTCATGAGCCGGATCGACGACATCATCAACGTCGCTGGACACCGGCTGTCTACGGGCGGCATCGAGGAAGTGCTGTCCGGTCATCCGGATGTGGCCGAGTGCGCCGTGATTGGTGCGGCCGACGACCTGAAAGGCGAAGTGCCGATCGGCTTCGTGGTCATCAAGGCAGGCGTCAGTCGGCGCGATCAGGACATTTCGGCCGAACTGGTGGACCGTGTGCGCACCTCGATTGGCGCGTTTGCGTGTTTCAAGACGGCGCTCGTCGTGAAGGCGCTGCCCAAGACACGCTCCGGCAAGATCCTTCGCGGCACGATGAAGCGGATCGCCGACGGGCTGGAATACACGATGCCAGCAACAATCGAGGACCCGTCGGTTCTGATCGACGTGGGAGAGCAGTTGCGCGAATCGGGACTGCGACGGTCCGGAAGCGAATCCTAGTCCGGCGAGTCGCCGTTCACATTCCCGACACCATCGTTACACGGACGAAACGGTCATCTCCTGAAGGAGACATCAGACCCTTTTTCGAGAGACCCTCGAGCACCGTGCGACACGTGGGCTCCGCCAGCCCCGTCAGGCGGGCCGCATCACGCAGCGCAAGTTCGTCGCCGGCGCGCATTTCCAAAAGCAGCCGCTGAAACCGATCGAAGGCGTCGTTGAGTGGCTGGTTGAATTCACTCATGACCGAATGTGTCCAGGGTGATGCCTGGTATCGAGCAACGGGTGTGCCGAGTCCCGGTCGGATTATTCGGGCGGAAAATTGGCCGGTTGAAGCGGGAATTCGCAGGCTGTTCGTACACCGCATCAGCTGTGGCGCAGCAAAAGAGAACGCACCAATGCAGTTTCTACAACGTGCTACGGCTGTGGCTGGATGGTGCAGTGCTGCCGAACGACCTGGAGCAAGAAAGTTATATCGAGAGGCTTAGGGAGCGTCGCGACCGCGCCGAGTGAGCGGGATAGCTCTTGGGCATCCACGGCGCCAGACATCACCGCAACCGGGACGCTTGCCACCACCGGGTCGGCCAGTTGAGCGCGTCTGAATTCGTTGCCGCTCATCCGGGGCATCCGCAGATCGAGCAGGACAAGGCACGGAGTCTCGGGGCGCTGGTGACGCACCGTGCGCAGCAGGTGCAGCGCCTCCAAGCCGTCCTCGGCCGCGACCGCGTGAAATCCCTCGTCGCCAAGCAGCGTGACGAGCATTTCGCGCGTGTCGGCATCGTCCTCAACGATGAGGACGTGGCCAGGTACGTTCATGACGTCGATGTCATCAAACCCCATGCCGAACTCATCAGCACACCGCGTGTGCTCCGCCCCGTCATATTCGCACGACGCGAGCCCGACGGCTCACGATGATTGCGTGGCCGCGGGCTGGTCGGTTTTCTCGCGTCGACCTCAGCCTGCTAAGATCGGCTGCATGGCTTATCCAGACTTTTTCGTCGCCCCGATGCGGGCGGAACTGACAGATCTCGGCTTCGAGGAACTGCGCACTCCCCAGGCGGTCGACTCCGCCCTGACCGGTACGAAAGGAACACTGCTCGTGGTCGTCAATTCGGTGTGCGGGTGCGCGGCTGGCAAGGCTCGGCCTGGTATCGCGCTGGCGCTCCGAAGCGGAGCCCGTCCCGATCGCCTGACCAGCGTCTTCGCCGGCTTCGATATCGAAGCCACTGACCGCGCCCGTGATTACTTCAGCGGGTTCCGTCCATCATCGCCGTCCATCGCGTTGCTGCAGGACGGGAAGCTCGTCTACATGATGGAACGCCACCAGATTGAAGGGCGCGGTCCCCTGGAGATCGCCAACGATCTGCAGGCCGCCTTCGCCCGGTTCTGCGGATCACCGGTGGTGCACTGAGTCTTCGAGTGAGGATTGCGTGAGGGTGGATCAGTCCGAAGACTTATCCCCCTCGCGTATGCATCTCGAGATGCGGGTTCTGCTTCAGAGTTGACAGCGGAACAAACGCCCGGCGCTCACCTAGCGCGAGGCGCGTTTCAGCACCGCGGTCGGCGCGCGCCTGCCATGCAGCGGCGATCATCGCCTTCAATTGTTCGGCCGTCGCTCCGGCGCGCAGCGCCGCGCGCAGGTCCGTGCCACGCGTCGCATAGAGGCAGAGATACCACATGCCGTCAGCGGTCAGCCGGCTGCGGTCGCACTGGGCACAGAACGGTTCGGTGGTCGACGAGATGATGCCGAACACCGTGCCGTCCGGCAGGCGGTAGCGGTCCGCAGGCGCCGACGAGTTCTCGATGATCGGTTCGACCTGCCCGAAGTGCGCGCCGATCCGCTCCAGCATTTCCTTCCGCGGCAAGACGGCGTCCAAGGACCAGGCGGTCGCTCCGCCCACGTCCATGTATTCGATGAACCGCACCTCGGCATTCACACGTTTGCCGAACTCGATCAGATCCACCAGTTCATCGTCATTCACGCCTCGCATGACGACGGTGTCGATCTTGAGCGTGCCGAAGACGCGACTCGCGGAATCGATGCCGCGAAGCACCCTGGTGAGTTCATCGAAGCGCGCCAGCTTGACGAACCGTTCGGGACGGAGCGTATCGAGCGAGACGGTGACACGCCGCAATCCTGCGGCCTTCAGCGCGTCAATCTGGTCTGTCAGCAGGATGCCGTTCGTGGTCAGCGCGAGGTCGTTCAGCCCCGGCTTGCACGCAATCATGTCGACCAGCGTCGGCAGGTCCCGGCGGAGAAGCGGTTCGCCGCCCGTGAGCCGGATGTGATTCACTCCCAGGCTCATGAACACGTCGGTCAGCCGGCTGATTTCCTCGAAGTGGAGCAGGTCCTCCCGCGGCAACCACACGTATTCCGCTTCCGGCATGCAGTAGCTGCAGCGGAGGTTGCACCGGTCGGTCACCGACAGGCGCAGGTTGCGCAGGGGACGCTCGAGTTGGTCGAGGACCATGGGACTATCGATTGTACATGCAGCGTCGGGAGGTTACCTGACCAGCGTCAGCAGGCGCGATCGGGAGCCGGGGAGGAACGGCCTGTCGGCAATCTGGCCTTCGAACCCCTTGCTCCAGCGGCCGGGCACCGCGGCCGCGCACCCGGGGCAGGTACCGTCCGGCGTGATGCGGTACCGGCGGACGTGATAGCCGAATCGCTCGATGAGGGTTTCTCCGCAGCTGCCGCAGCAGGTGTTCTCGTCGTCGCCAACCTGGCCGGGCAGGTTTCCCGGGTAGACGAACTTGAGCCCCTCCTCCCGGGCGATGCCGGCGGCGCCCAGGAGCATGTCGGCCGTTGTGTTCTCCGGCGCGGTCATCTTGTAGTCGCCATGGAAGGCGGTGACGTGCCAGGGGATGTCCGGGGAGACGCTCGCGATGAACGCCGTCAGGCGTTTCAATTCGTCCACGGAGTCGTTGAAACCGGGGATGAGCAGCGTCACAATCTCGAGCCAGGTGCCCATCGAGTGGAGGCGCCGGATCGTATCGAGGATCGGCTGGAGCCGACCGCCGAGTTCACGGTAGTGGCGGTTGTCGAAGCTCTTGAGATCGACTTTGTAGAGATCGACCCACGGCCGCAGATACTCGAGGACCTGCGGCGTGCCGTTCCCGTTCGACACGAAGCCGGTGACGAGACCTGCGGCTTTCGCTTCCTTGAAAATGGCGACGGCCCACTCGCTCGTAATCAGCGGTTCGTTATAGGTGCTGACCAGGACTTTGGCCTTCTGACGCAGCGCATCGGCAACGAGCAGTTCGGGCGTCGCGTGCATCGGCGGAGCGACCGCCGCCGGATCGCGAATGGCCTGCGACGTGACCCAGTTCTGGCAGTAACCGCAGTGCAGGTCGCACCCGAGCATCCCGAAGCTGTAGGCCAGCGCGCCAGGATAGGCATGGAAGAACGGCTTTTTCTCGATCGGATCGCACTGCACGCCGCCGACGTACCCCCACGGCACCAGCAGTCTGCCGTCGCGGTTGAAGCGAACCTTGCACACGCCAACGGCGCCAGCGGGAAGGGGACAGCAGTGGCCGCACGCCGTGCAGCGGAGGCGACCGTCGGGCAACGTTTCGTAGAGCTCGCCCTCGCGGGTTTCGCGCGCGAGCACATCGGCAAGGTTCGCCATGTGCGTCTGAATCGATTGTAAAGCGCGTGGCAAGGGGCGACTGATGTGGTGGCGACGTCGCACGGCCGTGACGCAAACGTTCGCCAGGCTGTGGCATAAGGGTTGTTCAACATGCGGGAGGAGGTTCCGATGCGTGCCGCTCTGACCGTTGCTCTGCTGCTTTCATCCTCTGCGTTCCTGGAAGTTGGAACCGCACAGGTCTTCCGAACCGAGACGCCGCCTCCGGCCGTGAACGCTGCCAGCGCGCCGTGGCAGCTGAGCAGCGATCCGATCTTCTATCAAGGGGCGTTCTACGAACCATCGGGGCCGGACGCGTTCTTCGACGGCAAGGTGATGGTCCGCACCGGTGTCTACGACCGGGTGCCGCTTTACGAGGACGCGACGCTTCAACCCTACAGCGTCGTCTACGTACCGGTGGGCGGTCTCATCATGCGGCCGTATGTCAGGCAGGCTGACGACGCCTTCAGCATGGTCCGGCGCGACCAACCGTTGTATCTCCCGCCAACCGAGCCTGTCGGGCGACTGGTGCCAGAAGGGTACGCGCTCGTTCCGATTGGAACCGTCGGGACGCAGAGCCGAGAAGTTCCGCCAGAGCCGCCGTTCGAAGCGGTCGGTGTGGTGGCAGTGGCGGCCCCCAGGACTCCCGAGACAGGGCCTCAGTTGTCAGGCGCATGGTTCGACTTCGAGGGAGCGCGCTGGTTCAATGCCGGTCGAGCCGTGAACTATGATCCGGCCCGATTCGTCAGAGCTGGCGAGTATCGCGGGTTTCCTGTCTACCGGGAGCGTGGCGGCGCTGGCGACCGTCTCTTCGTGACCGTTGCTCCCGATGGCCCAATCGCCCCGTACGACCGCCGATAGTCGACTCCTCGGGCTGCCTCGTCCCGTCTGGCTGCTCGGGTGGGTGAGCCTCGCGACAGACTCGGCGACCGAAGCCATCTATCCGCTGCTGCCGTACTTTTTGACCACGGTGCTCGGCGCCGGAGCCGTTTCGCTCGGCATCGTCGAGGGCGGAGCGGAGGCGGTCAACAGCCTGCTGAAGATCTGGTCGGGCGCTTCAGCGGACCGACGCGCGATCAAGCGCCCACTCGTTCTCGCCGGCTACTCGATTTCGTCGCTTGCCCGACCGCTGATTGCGATCGCGCAGTCCTGGTCGCAGGTCTTCGCGGTCCGCGTGGTGGACCGCGTCGGCAAAGGGATTCGCAGCGCTCCGCGCGATGCCATTCTCGCGGCGTTTGCGACGCCTCAGACCCGCGGACGCGTCTTCGGCTTTCATCGAGCGATGGATCACGCCGGCGCCGTGCTCGGGCCGGCGCTCGCCACGCTGTTCCTCTACTTCTATCCGGGCTCCTATCGCACGCTGTTCGGCCTGACGATCATCCCGGGCCTGATTGCGATGGCGCTGATTCTGCTCGTACGCGAACCTGAGGCCGCACCTCGTTCGAGCCAGGGCACGCCATCAACAACCGGACACTCCTCGGCGATGCCAGGGGAGTTGAAGCGATTCTTCGGCGTGCTGACGATCTTCACGCTCGGCAACTCCACCGATGCATTCCTGCTCCTCAAGCTGACCGACGTTGCCGGCAGCCCACGCTACATTCCGCTGATATGGGCGGCGCTGCATGTCGTGAAGGCAAGCGTGTCGATTGTCGGAGGGAGCTGGTCGGACCGCGTCGGCCGGAGAACGGTCATCGCCGCAGGTTGGCTGGTCTATGCCGCGGTATACGTCGGTTTCGCGCTGTCGAACACGCTGGTGACGCTGCTCGCGTGGTTTCTCGTGTACGGCTTCTACTTCGGGTTTGCTGAAGGTGTCGAGAAGGCGCTCGTTGCAGACCTTGCACCTGCCGATGCGCGAGGCTTCGCGTTTGGCGTCTACAACGCCGTGCTCGGAATCGGTGCGCTTCTCGCGAGCGTGCTGTTCGGCCTCCTGTGGAACGCATTCGGCGCGGAGGCGGCGTTCGGAACCGGGTCGGCGCTGGCGCTCGTCGCCACGGTGCTGCTGTTCGCGCTCGTCAGGCGCTGATACAATTCAAAGCTCCCATGCCGAAGATTCTCGTCACCAACGACGATGGCTACAGGTCGACTGGCATCATGGCGCTGGCCGAGGCGCTCGCGCCGCTCGGCGAGGTCACCGTCGTCGCACCGACGGAAGAGGCGAGTGCGATCGGTCATGCGCTCACGCTCAAGCGTCCACTCCGGATCGAGTCTATCCGCGACAACGTGTACGGCGTCGACGGCACACCGACCGACTGCGTGAACATCGCGATCACGCAGATCTACGGCGGAAAGCTGCCAGACCTCGTCGTGTCCGGCATCAACAAGGGCTGGAACCTTGGCGATGATGTGACCTACTCGGGGACTGTGGCAGGCGCCCTCGAGGCGGCGCTGCTCGGAATTCCGGGCCTGGCGGTCTCGCTCGCGCGGACGCGGTCCACCTACGACTTCAGCTACTCGGCTCGCGCTGCGGCGGCGATCGCGGCGGCGATGTTCCGGAAACCGCTACCCCCGTGGACGTTTCTCAACATCAACGTCCCGAAAGGACAGCCCAAAGGGTTCCGGACAACGGTTCAGGCCAAGCGGAATCACATCACCGAGGTGCTGGTGCGCGACGATCCGAAAGGTCGGCCCTACTTCTGGATCGACGAGGGGCAGAACGAATGGGAGCCGCACGACCGGTCTGACTACCAGGCGGTCCGGGACGGGTTCGTCTCGGTCACGCCGCTGCATCCCGATCTCACGGCGCACCACGCGCTTGCGGCGGTTGACGAGCTATCTTTCGACACGGAAGTTGAGCTAAGATAGGCGTTCGAGCGTGCGGCTGCCCGGGCCGCGGATCACCTGCTCAACACTTCGCCTGTCGGGGCGTGGCTCAGCCTGGTAGAGCACTCGGTTCGGGACCGAGGGGTCGGAGGTTCGAATCCTCTCGCCCCGACCACTCCATCGCGGTCCATTCTGGGCCGATAGGTAACACTTCATTCCGAGCGGACGGGTAACAGTTTCGGACCG
>Ga0310810_10004351_pt1 | contig 15643 bp, 11 predicted proteins | sample NCmetagenome_FD_207641 | JGI IMG/M metagenome (GOLD analysis project Ga0310810, IMG submission 207641) | Soil microbial communities from experimental microcosm in Duke University, North Carolina, United States - NC | ecosystem: Engineered > Artificial ecosystem > Soil microcosm > Unclassified ...
GTACCACTGGTATGTGGTCGCGCATCAAAACACGACCAAAGAAAGTGCGAATGACTACACGACGTCGTTGACAGGACTCAAATTCAAGATCGCTCACAAGCGGGCCGGCAGCGAGAAATGGAGCGCCACGCCAAGGACGCAGCGCAAGCGCATGATCATGTTTTTGCAGAGCCTGATCGCCGATCTGGAGCAGCAGAACGATAGCGACGCGGATCTTGTCGGGAACCGCGACAAGTCGGAACGACGGGCGCGGCGGACAGCCGGAACGGCGCGAACGATTGCGCGGCGGCCGACTCAGCATCGGCGCGTCGGGGCGAAACACCGACGGCGGGCGCGTCGTCCGCGCCCGCCACTCTGACGATTATCGGCGCTTCTTGCCGGTGGCGGCCGCTCCCGCGCTGGAGGCACCACTATCGACGTGCCGGGAACGCACCGCCTGGATTCTCGCCGCCTGGCGCCTCGCACTCCGTGCGACAACCGTGTCTCCAACGACCGCGCTTCGATATGAATGAAATCAAGCCGTTGGACAGGCGGAGTGCGTCTGGCAATAATTCCGGCGTGTCCAAGCGTGTTGCGGTCTCCCTTGTGTTGTTCGTCGTGTTGGGTTGCAGCCGCGAAAACCCCGATCTCCGGACGACCGACTGGGAGGCGAACTACGACCGGGCGCGCCAGGCGTCAGGTGCCGGCCAGCACGAGCAGGCGATGGCGATCGCCGAAGCGTTTCTGAACGAGCATCCGGACAATGTTGACGCGCACCTGATGGTTGGTGACGCGTACCGCGACGCCGCCAGGTCCGCCAGCGACGCACGGCGACGCGACTGGTTTGCCAAAGCGGTGAGCCACTATGCTCGCGCGCTGGAGTTGACCAGGAACCCGGCCTGGCGCCTCGAAGCCACGGTGAAGCTCAGAGATGTGTACGCGCCAGACGGTCTGAGCGATCCTCAAGAGCAGATCCGGTATTCGCGGATGCTGATCGCCAACGACCCGACCAACATCAATACGTACTCCTCTTTGGTGACCGTGCTGAAGAACTACAAGCGCTACGACGAGGCGATGGCCCTGCTCGCCGAGGCGAAACGAGCGACGACGGCGACGGTCGACGCCCTGTCCACCTACGCGTACAGCGCCAGCGAGCTTGCCATCGCTGAAGGCTTTCCGCGAGACACGGCCCGAAGCCTCCTCGCTGACACGCGCACCATGATCGATGATGCCCTGAACAGGCAGGGACGAATTGAAAAGCTCCTGTACAACAAAGTCACTGTGCTCCAGGCGCAGGCCGACCTCGAATCCGATCCCACCCGCGAGCGTGCGCTTTCTGAAGAGTGGATCGAGATTCAGCGGGAAATCGATCGCCTGTCCAAATAGAGGTTGTTCACGTGACGTCTTTCCACTAGCGAGAAATCGCCGTGCGCTCGGTGAGACTGTGCAGCTGACTCGCCGCATCTGAATTGACGGATGTCAACGGCCTGAAGCGGTAAGTTTTGGTATGGGATTTCACGACGAACGTATTCGATGTTGTAGACGCGAGGAAGTCACCATGGGCATACGAGAAGGCGTCGGCTGACGTCTTTTCGTCCGGGACGAAGACGACGCCGGCGTCGGACACGCTGAGCTGCCCGCGGCAGCTCCCAAACCGGTGCAGATGTTCGACGTTGACTGACACGGCGGGGCGCGACCGGGCCGTCAGGTGAACCGGGTCACGCGACGGCCTGTCGCGCCGCTCCTCGGGAGATTGCGTCGATTCGAGTTGGATCGACGGCACAGCCGATCCGGCTGGTGGCGCAGCTGTTTCGGCAGTGGTGGCGGTCTCTGGCGGCGCGGCGTGTCTGACAGTGCGCTCCGGGAACGACGGCGATGTCGAAGCCATGCGGTGGGGCTGGTGGCTGATGAACCGAGCCGCGAAACCGCCTGTGACGAGGATCAGCGCGGCGGCGGCGATGGTCACCCACCGGCCAGATGAGACGGTGCGCGGCTCGCTTTCCACGGTGATGGCCACGCCGCTGTCGAGCCGGCGAGTCGCGGCGTCGGGGTGCAATGGTTCCGCGAACAGGAATCCCTGCACCGCATCGCAATGGAGCCCCTGTAGGACCAGAACCTGGGCGTGATTTTCGATCCCCTCGGCAATTACCGTGAGGCCGAGTTCCCTTGCCATCGTCGTCAACGTGCGGGCAATCGTGACTTTTTCCGTGTCGTGCTCGATGCCGCGAATGAACGAGCGGTCAATCTTGAGCGTGTCCACCGGCAGGTCGCGCAGACCGGCAAGCGACGAGTAGCCGGTCCCGAAGTCGTCCATGCTCACGCGGATGCCCATCGCGCGCACCCGCATCAGCAACGTCTTCACGGCGACGGGATCGTCCATCACCATCCCTTCGGTCAATTCCAGCGCGACCGTCCCAGGGTTGATCGCCGCCTCGCGCACGGCGTCGCTGATCTCCTGCAGCAGGGCCGGATGTTTCAATTGCGCGACGGAGAGGTTCACCGACATCCACAAGTTCGGTGACGCGACTTGCCAGCATTTGAGTTGGCGGCACGCCTCGCGGAGGATCCACGCACCGAGCGCCACGATCACGCCGGTGCGCTCAGCGAGCGGAATGAAATCCACCGGCGCAATCACCCCGCGCGCTGGATGATGCCATCGCACCAGCGCCTCGAAGCCCTCGATCCGCTGGGAGGCGAGCGACACGATCGGCTGGTAAACGAGACGAAACTCGCGCCGATTGAGCGCGCCGATCAAGTCGCCTTGCAATGTCCGTAAGGCATGTGCCGATTTCACAAGTGCCGTGTCGAAGACTTCACAATGCGAACCACCCAGCGCGCGGGCCCGATGGGCGGCGGTATCGGCATCACGCAGCATTTCGTCGCCACCGGTGTACCCGGTTTCGCTCACGGCGATGCCGATGCTCGTCGACAGGAAAATGTGCCGGCCGCCGAACGCGACGGGCGGCCGCAATGCTTCCACGATGCGCTCGCCGATCGCCAGCGCATCGGACACGTTGTCCAGTCCTTCCAGCAACACCGCGAAGGTGTCGCGCCCGACGCATGCGACCAGATCATTCTTCAGGTGTTGGTCGCGGGTCCGGAGGCAGGTCTCGAGCCGCCGCGCAACCGTGGCGAAAATCGCAGAGTCGAGTTCGGACGCGAGATCCGTCGGTTGACTGAGCTCGATCGCGAGCACCGCGTAGAGAAAATCGCGATGCCGGCGCCCTTTTTCGATCGAGCGAGACAATCGGTCGAGCAACAACAGCCGGTTGGGCAGCCCTGTCTCCGGATCGGTGACCTTGGCCACTGTGACATCTGCGTGGGCGCCTATCAGCCGGACGGCCTGACCGGTCTCATTGCGGAAGACCTGTCCAGAACACACCATCCAGCGATAGGTGCCGTCCTGATGGCGCAAGCGGTGGTGAAACTCGAATTCGAGGCCGTGTGCGCGCGCCTCTTCGATCTTCTTCACGACGAGGTCCCGATCTTCGGGATGAATGCGGCGCAGCCATACTTGGGGCGTATGTTGCACCTCGTGCTCGTCGCAACCGATGAGCGAAAGCCAGCGCGGAGAGAAATGGATCCGGTTGGTGGCGAGATTCCAGTCCCAGAGTCCGTCGCCGTCTTGAGAATGCCAGAGGTCGACGTCAGACACCTTGCACGGCCCCTGATACCTTATCGGTCAGTCGGCCGACGCATTTACGTTGGGCGATTGTTCACCGACGAATGCGTCAATCGAAAGGATAAGAACTTTCAGGTAGTCGTGAGAACAAGGTGTTCTCTGCGATGGATAGCCTGATCACTTGCAGAAATGTGGATGGCTCCAAATACTCTCATCGTTGGAAGGCTGGCGTATCAAAACGCTACGGATGCTCGCTGCTGCGTCAGAACCGCTAGCGACGCCGCCAACCGAGTTCCGGGGCCACGTACTTGAGAATGCTGTCGAGCACGTGCGCGTTGTACTCCACTCCCAGCGTGTTCGGCACCGTGAGGAGCAGCGTGTCGGCGGCGGCAATGGCCTCGTCCGCGGCCAGTTGCTTGGCCAGCACATCGGGTTCCGCGGCGTACGAGCGGCCGAAGATCGCCCGCGTGCTGTCGTCGATGTAGCCGACCTCGTCCTGGTTCTTGGCATCCCGGCCGAAATACGCGCGGTCGCGGTCGTCGACGAGTGGGAAGATGCTGCGGCTGACCGACACCCGCGGTTCACGCAGATGGCCGGCATCCTTCCACGCCGCGCGATACGCCTCGATCTGTTTGCGCTGTTGCACGTGCAGCGGCTCGCCCGTTTCATCCTCTTTGAGCGTCGAGCTCTGGAGGTTCATCCCGAGGGTCGCCGCCCATTTTGCCGTCGCGTTGGAACTCGAACCCCACCAGATCCGCTCATGCAGTCCTTCTGAATAGGGCTCGAGCCGCAGCAGCCCGGGTGGATTGGGAAACATCGGCCGCGGGTTTGGTGGCGCGAACCCCTCGCCCTTCAGCATGTCGAGGAAGACTTCAGCGTGGCGACGCGCCATGTCGGCGGCTGTTTCGCCCTCGCGCGGTACGTAGCCGAAATATTGCCAGCCGTCGATCACCTGTTCGGGCGATCCGCGGCTGATACCCAGTTGCAGACGCCCACCGGCGATGATGTCGGCGGCGCCGGCGTCCTCGACCATGTACATCGGGTTCTCGTAGCGCATGTCGATGACGGCGGTGCCAATCTCGATTTTCTTCGTGCGAGCGCCCACCGCGGCCAGCAGCGGGAACGGCGACCCGAGCTGGCGCGCGAAGTGGTGCACGCGGAAGTACGCGCCGTCGAGCCCGAGCTCCTCAGCGGCGACCGCCAGGTCGATCGACTGGAGCAGGGCATCCGACGCCGTGCGTACCTCGGAGTACGGCGCAGGCGTCCAGTGGCCGAACGACAGAAAGCCGATCATCTTCACGCACACACCTCAGCGAGAGAATCGCCGCGGAATCCGGAGTCAGCGCGCGCGCCTCTTCTCGTCGCGGATTGCCTCCAGCTCGGCGAGCACTTCGAAGTCTTTGACCCGTCCGGCGGCGCGTTTCACGGCGATGAGCGCGTCGAGCGACAGGCAACGGCACTCGACGCCGAAGACCGTCACCGGTTCGGAATGAGGCAGCAGCTCTGCGTATCCACCCCCGCCGACGATCTCGCCGAGCAGGTCGAGATCGCCCGCCGAGGTCACGAGCGTGAAGTTCAGACCGCGTCCGATGGTGGTGCGGTCCAGGCGGAAGGGAAGGCCGGGAGGGGCGCCGCGGAGATAGGGCTCGAGTGGTCCCACCGCGTCGGCCAGACGCTCGATGTTTTCCGAACTTCGCGCATAGACAACGTCCAGATCGTAGGTGGAGCGCGAGGCGCCGTGTACTGCCGCCGCAATGCCGCCGACGACAATGAAGTCGACCCGTCCGTGGGCGAGTGCGCGCAAAAGCGTCCCGAAGCTGGTGCTCACGCCTGCCGTTGTCCGGCGCCGCGGATCGCCTCGAGATCGATGATGAACTGCTGAAGCATCAGCAGGCGCTCGGCCGGGGTCAACTTCAGCCGCTCGCGTACCTGCGTGAGATCGATGTCTCGCATGTAAACCTGGATCACCGGATCCGGCTCGAACGACACCGGAATCTCGAGCGCCGCCATGCAAGTACTGTAGCACCGTCGGCCGTCCGCGCCCGAGCCGCTCAGTGAGACATCATGCGGCCGAAATCTAACGCCAAAATCCCTGCCTCGTGAGGCGGGTTGCTGTTCCCCGGAATACGCACCTTGAACCTGCAGGTCTGATATCGGTCGCGAGATTAGACAGAATGGTTCTCCGACAGACTCACCCTATAATCACCCTGGCCGACCGCTGTGTCGCTGACGCCTGGTACACGCCTCGGTCCCTATGAAATTACCGTCCAGATCGGCGCGGGCGGGATGGGCGAAGTGTATCGCGCCCGCGACACCAATCTCGGTCGCGACGTCGCAATCAAAATCCTGCCGGAGGCGTTCACTGACGACGCCGAGCGCCGAGCCAGATTCAAGCGTGAAGCGCAGATGCTCGCGTCGCTCAACCATTCCAACATCGCCGGCATTTTCGGGCTCGAAGAATCCGATGGCGTGCGTGCGCTCGTCATGGAGCTGGTGGAAGGGCCGACGCTCGCTGACCGCATCTCCGAGGGCCGCCTTCCGGTCGACGAAGCGCTGCCCATCGCCCGCCAGATCGCGGCCGCGCTCCAGGCGGCGCACGAAGCCGGCATCGTTCACCGCGACCTGAAGCCCGCCAACGTCAAGGTTCGCGACGACGGCGCGACCAAGGTGCTGGACTTCGGGTTGGCGAAGTTGATTGATGCCGTCGAGGGTCCGGCGAAAGCCGGACTACCAGGCGCGACCCAATCACCGACCATCACCACGCCGGCGATGACCGTTGCCGGCGTAATCCTCGGCACGGCCGCCTACATGTCGCCCGAGCAGGCCAAGGGACGATCGGCGGACAAGCGCGCCGATACCTGGGCGTTCGGCTGCGTGCTCTACGAAATGCTTACCGGTAGGGCCGCGTTTCGCGGGGACGACATATCCGACACGCTCGCGAACGTCCTCAAGACCGAGCCGGACTGGGCCGCCCTGCCGCCGGAGACCTCTTCTTCGGTTCGCACACTGATTCGCGGATGCCTGGAAAAGGATCGCGCACGCCGCATCGCTGACATCTCGACGGCGCTCTTTGTCATCGACAATCCGGGGCTCGGCATCACGACACCCGATGCCGCGGCGACGCCGACCGCGTCGACGAGTCGCTTCGCCTGGAGCATCGCGGCAGCCGTCGTGCTGACCGCGATGGCGACGGGTGGCGCAGCATGGTGGGCATCGACGCGTATGCGACCGCCACGGGAGTCGCCGCCGGTGGCGCGGTTCCTGTTCACACTTCCCGCGGACCAGCAGTTCAGCGGAACGATCGACGAGGTCCTCGCCATTTCGCCCGATGGAAGCCGGATCGTGTATCGGGCAAATCAAGTGTTGTTCGTCCGGCCCGTCGGCGCCATCGAATCGACGATCATTCCAGGAAGCGAAGGCGGTACCGGTCTCGCATTTTCACCAGACGGCCGATCGCTGGCGTTTTTTGCAGCCGGCGCGTTGAAGCGGCTCGATGTCGGCGGGGGAACCGCCGCAAAGTTGTGCGACCTCGAGGCTCCGCCATTGGGAATCTCGTGGACGGGCGACGGCGTCTTTTTCGCGACCAGCCGCGGGATCATGCAGCTCGCCGAGTCTGGCGGTACGCCAAAAGTGATGGTGTCGGCACAAGACGGCGAGGTGCTCAGCGCGCCGCAGATGCTGCCCGATCACCGCACATTGTTGTTCGCAACGGCACGCTCGCGCGAACTCGAAGGACGCATCGTGGTCCAATCGATCGACGGAGGAGCCCAGCGCACGATCGTCGAAAAAGGTTCGAACCCAAAATACGCGCGGAGCGGCCACATCGTCTACGTCTCGAACCGGACGCTGTACGCGCTGCCGTTCGACGCCTCCGCACTGCAGGCCACCCACGATCCTGTGACCATGATCGAAGGGGTGCGCGGCATGGGCTCCCGCAATGTTCCCAGCTTCAGCATTTCCGAGACCGGGGCGTTGGTATATTTGCCGGGATCTCCGGATGGCCGGCAAAGCCTCTCGCTGATCGATCGCAAAGGCAACATCGTCGACACCCTGACCCTGGCGCCGGCGCACTACGAGTCGCCGCGCCTCTCACCCGATGGCCGCCGGTTGGCGGCCAGCATCAACGACGGCAAAGAGGCGAACATCTGGATTTACGACCTCGATGGGAGTGCCACTCCGCGGCGCCTGACGTTTACGGGACGAAACAACCGATTTCCCGTCTGGTCCCCCGATAGCGAGCGCATCGCGTTCCAGTCCGATCAGGACGGAGATTCAGGCATCTTCCTGCAGTCGTTGCGATCTGGAAAGGCGGAGCGTCTCACGAAGCCTGAAGCGAAGGACGAACAGCACGTCCCACATTCGTGGTCGATGCACGACGACCGCCTGGCATTTACGAGCGTCACGGGTCCGAAGCCGATGGTGTGGGTGCTTTCGCTCCGGGAGCGGAAAGTGAGTCCGTTTGCGGAGGGCAGCACCCCGACATGGTCGCCGGACGGACGCTGGCTCGCCTATCAAAACACCGCTCTGACCGTCGTCGTGGAGCCGTATCCCCCGAGTGGCGAGAAGTACCAGGTGCCGGACGTCCCGAGTCATCATCCGCTGTGGTCGCGAGACGGCAGCGAGCTGTACTACATGGGCGGACGCGCCGACGCGTCAGGTCGAAGCCAGAATGTGCTGTCGATCAGGAAGCTCTCGAGCCGGCCGCAGTTCTCCTTCGGGGCGGCAACACTCGTCCCGGCAACGCTCCTCAGCCAGCTTCTTCAGGGCGCCGCGAACAATTACGATGTGGATCGGGAAGGAAGATTGCTCACGCCTGTCGAAACGATAGCCGGCGAGTCGCGGCCGACGGTGCTTGTCGTGCTCAATTGGAACGAAGAGTTGAAGCAGCGCGTGCCGGCGCGTTGATGCCAACTCGCAAGCCCACACGGCTGTAGACGTCGGCTGTCCACCGCATGGTCCGCCAGCGCCGCACCAAGCAGAACCCAGCGCGTTCGATGATCTCGTCCATTTGCCCGACCGGATGGACGAACATCCGAAAGCGGTGCTTGCGCACCCGCCTCGCGTTCTCAAGTCGAACGAGCGCCCGGACGTACCATCGCTCGGTTGGATATGAGTACGCGAACCCGCACGCCGCGTGGCGCAATGCGCGTTCCAGCAGTTCCGCATAAAGCGGGTAACAGCACACGACCCGATCGAGAGTCACCACTGCCGCTTGCGGAAGCTCAGACGAGACTCTCAGAAAATCGCCAAGCACGAAGCGGATCGAGGCGGTCCGGCCGAGCCGTGCGGCTTCGTCCTCGCCGGCGGCCAGGAAGGCGGAGGACGCTTCGACCATCACCGCCGACGAAAAACCGCGATCGAGCAGCTCAAAAGTCAGCCCGCCAACTCCGGAGCCGATGTCGAGCAGGACGCCGCTGTTCAATCCGGCGGCGACAACACCGTCGCGCAGCAGCCGCGTCGTTGGATGAAGCCGCCCGCGGCGATAGCGCCGCAGCTGCTTCGCTGCTGTCGCGCCGGTGAAGCGCCGCTGCGCCGCGACGGTGAAATCGCAGCAGGAGGATGTCACCCGTCATCCTCGCGGTTGCGGCACGATCCGCAGATACGGTTTGGGCGCGAGCCAGCCCTGCGGATACAGCTTTCGTGCTTCGTCGTCGGTAACCGCGGCGGTCAGAACCACGTCGCCGCCAGGCTTCCAGTTGGCCGGCGTGGCCACGCGGTGTCTGGCGGTCAACTGCAGCGAGTCGATCACCCGCAGCACCTCATCGAAGTTGCGGCCGGTCGTCATCGGGTAAACGAGGATCAGCTTGATCTTCTTGTCCGGTCCGATGACGAACACGTTGCGGACCGTCTGGTTGTCGGCGGCGGTTCGGCCTTCGCAGGTGCCTTCGAGCGTGGCGGGCAACATCCCGTACAGTTTCGAGATCTTCAGGTCGGTATCGGCGATTAACGGGTAGTTGGGGGCGTAGCCCTGCGTCTCCTCGATGTCGCGCGACCATCGCTGGTGGTTATCCGTGGGATCGACGCTCAAGCCGATCACCTTCGTGTGCCGTTTCTCGAACTCCGGTTTGATGGCGGCCATGTAGCCGAGTTCGGTCGTGCATATCGGCGTGAAATCCTTCGGATGCGAAAAGAGCACCGCCCACGACTGTCCCAGCCACTCGTGGAAGCGAATCGGGCCTTCGGTGGTCTGTGCCTCGAAATCGGGAGCGGTATCGCCAAGCTGCAGTGTCATCATGTCCTCCTTCGCCGGGTGGCTGGCTTCGGCCGGGTCTTGAACGGCGAGTATTGTGGCTGCCGGCCCGCGATCGGGCCATGGAGGGCGGATGAGGATTCCCTGAATTTCGTGTGAGGGTCCCTATAATCACAACCGTGTCCCGTCTGCGATTCGAGGGCTTCGAGCTGGATCTCGCAGGGGGCGGGCTGCGCAAAGGCAACGCGGTCATCCGGCTGCAGCCGCAGCCGTTGAAAGTCCTGACGTTGCTCGCCGCCCGCGCCGGACAGGTTGTCTCGCGCGAAGAGATCCAGAAACGGGTGTGGCCCGATAACACGTTTGTCGATTTCGAGCAGGGACTGAATTACTGCATCAAGCAGATCCGGGCGGCGTTGCGCGATGCCGCCGATGCGCCCCGGATCATCGAGACCATTCCCAAGCGCGGGTATCGATTCCTGGCGGCCGTCGAATCGGTGGCGGCCTCGACCGACCAGCGCCTTATGCTGGTCGTGCTGCCGTTTCAGAACTTGAGCGGCGATCCGGAGCAGGAATACTTCAGCGACGGCCTCACCGAGGAAATGAGCGCTCAGCTCGGGCGGTTGTATCCGGCGCGATTAGGCGTCATCGCCAGGACGTCGGCGATGCGTTACAAGCGGACCGACAAGAGCATCGCGATGATTGGCCGCGAGCTGAATGTGTCCCATGCCCTCGAGGGAAGCGTGCGGCGGAGCGGGAGCCGCGTGCGCGTGACCGCCCAGCTGATCCTGGTGGCCGACGAGACGCATGTGTGGTCGCAGAGCTTCGAACGGCCCGCCGGCGACATCCTGGCGCTCCAGGCCGATGTCGCGCGGGCGATTGCGCGTGAAATCGGGATTCAGCTCACGCCGCAGCAGCAATCGCGCCTGGCGCGGCCGCCGGTTGAGGCTGCCGCCTATGAGGCGTACCTGAAAGGACGGCATTTCTGGAAGAAGCGATCGCGCGACGCACTCCAGAAAAGCGTCGGGCTCTTCGAGCGCGCCATCGAACTGGCGCCGGATTACGCGGCGGCCTACGCCGGTCTGGCTGACGTGTATCTGACGCAGCTCGATTACAGCTACCTGCGGCCGCGCGACGCCTTCGCGCTCGCCGACCGCGTGCTGTTGGAAGCGCTGCGGCTGGACAACACGGTCGCCGAGCCGCATACGTCGCTCGGACATCTGCGCCTTCACGAGTTCAACTGGAAGGCTGCCGAAGAGCGGTTCACGCACGCCATCACGCTCAATCCCGGCTACGACACCGCGCATTACTATTACGCCAACCTCCTGGCGGCATTCGGCCGCTTCGACGATGGGATCGTCGAGGCGGATCGTGCGCTGGAACTCGATCCGCTCTCCGCGAACACTCGGCAGAATCGGCTGTTTATCCTCTACCTCGCGCGGCGGTACGACGAAGCGATCGACGTGTTGACCGAGGCGCTCGAGATCGACCCCGAGCATGCGCCGCTCTATTACTACCTCGGGCTGATTCGGGAGCGGCAGCACAAGTACGAAGAGGCGCTCGAAGCCCTGAGTCGGGTCGGTTCAGAGTCTCAAAATCGCGGCGCGACGGTTCTCGCCGCGATCGGCTTCACCCATGGGCAGGCCGGGCATCGTGATCGAGCGATAGCGGCATTGCACGAGCTCGAGCATCGCTCGAATCGCGACTACGTGTCTTCCTACGACCTCGCCCTGGTGCATCTGGCCGCTGGCAACCGGGATCGGGCCTTTGAACTCTTGTCGGCGGCATACGACGAGTATTCGTCGTTTCTCCCGTTCGTGAAGGTCGATACCAGGTGGGACGAGGTGCGAGAGGATGAGCGCTTTCAGGCAATCGTCCACCGGATGAAGTTCCCCGCCCTCTAGGGACGGCTCTTTATCGCGTGAAGAATTCCGAGCCGCCCGTCCCCGGCGTCAGATCGTTGCGAAACACCTCGCCGCCTTTCATCACGAACTTCACCCGCTCGGTTTCGCTGATGTCCGCCAGCGGATCGCCGGACACCGCGATGATGTCCGCGAACTTGCCCTTGCTGATCGAGCCGATGTCGCCGCCCCAGCGCATCAGCTTCGCCGCATTGATCGTTCCCGCCTGCAGCGCCTGCGCCGGCGTCATCGCGCCAATCTTCACCAGCGCGCTGAATTCGATGGCGTTGGTTCCTTCCGGAATCGTGCTCCCTTCCGACCCGGTGCCGAGCACGGTGACGACCCCTGGCGTGGCGATGCACATCTTCAGGTTCTTCTGGAAAATCGGCACCATGCGGTATTTGCCGCCGGTGTTCTTGTCGTCGGCCTCGTCAATGGACGGCATCGAGTAGCGCCCGATCGTCGGCGAATAGTAGAGACCCTTCTGCGCCATCGTCGTGCACATTTGCTGCGTCAGGCCGAACCCGTGCTCGATCGAATCGCCGCTCATCGCCGCGGCGATGGCATTCTGCAGGCCTTCGCCGCCGTAGGCATGTGAGCCGGTGTAGACCCCAAGCTTGTGCGCTTCGTCCACCAGCGCCTTCATCACGTCGAGCGGATACATCAGCTGATACGTCGGCTCGCCGGTTGGCGTGAAGCCGTAATTGCCCACCGGGTAGAGTTTGATGTGATCGACGCCGTGTTCGACTTCCATGCGCACGGCAGCCCGCGCCTCTTCGACGTTGTGGACCGCGATCGCATTGAGCAGCTCCGGGTCGGGCCGTTCGTTCGGTCCCGGCGTCGGGCCGCCCCACACGATGCCGCGGCCGGATACCTGCACCCGAGGTCCGACGATCATGCCGGCGTTGATGGCGTCGCGCAGCGTGACGTCCTGATAGCCGTTTCCGTGCGACGTCATTTCCTTCAGCGCGGTGAAGCCGTGATTGAGGGCAATGCGCAGCCGCTGGCTGGCGGCCAGCAGCGACTGGTCCGCGCTCATCCTTCCGCGCGGCGTCATGAAGTGGTTGTGGGTATCGATGAACCCCGGGAGCACCGTGGCCGAACTCAGGTCAATCACCGGCGTGGCCGGTGGAATCGCGATCGCGCCATCGGACCCGACGTCGACGATGCGTTGCCCGCGGATCAGGACGATCTGACGGGTGAGCATCTTTCCGGTCTCGCTGTCGAACAGACGGCCGGCACGAATCGCCACCGTGGCTGCCGGCGGCGGGCATGGAATGATGCCGCCCCACGGCAGCACGCAGGGCGTGACAGCACCCTGGGATTTCCAGGTTCCCGGATACGGGGCGGGCGGCGGCGTTTCCGGCGCGTGGCCGGCGGCGGAGGCCTGCGCGCCGAGGCGCGTCGCGCCGCCCAGCATCATCAGATTCACCAACACTGCTGTCAGCACGAATTTCAACCGCATGATGAAACCTCTCCGCCATGAAACGCCTACCGGATTCGTTCAGTGGGTCATCGCGTAGAGCAGCATGTCAATCCCGACGGCGTACGCGTCTGGCGAGAATTTGAAAAAGTACTCGGACTCTTCGCCTTCGCGTTCCCACGGGTCGGGCAGGTCGGTGTTGTGGACCATGACGACCATGATTCGGCCGTGGTCGTCCGCGATGCCGCGCACATCGGGCGGCGCGCCGTTCTCATTCCAGCGCTCGATGGTGCCTCCGGTTCGGCGCCAGGTCTGGATCGAGGCCATTTGCGGGATCTTCGAGACGCGGAACATCGTGTTCCACATCGGATGCTCCGGATGGTCCGCCGGGGCGAGATCCACGATGGGGAACTCGCCGGGCGGCAGCACGCGCGCGATCTCCTCGTCGAACTGCGCCTTCGCCAGGCTGCCGTGATAGTCCGATACCAGCAGGAAGCCGCCTTTCAGCAGGTACTCCCGCAGCCGTTTCACTTCGGCATCGCTGAACCGCGCCGTGCCGGCGTCCTCCATCAGCGTGAACGAACACCGGAACAACCAGTCGTCGGTCAACCGGACGACCACCGCATCGGGGATCTGTTCGTGGCCGTCGCTGATGAACTTCACGGGCAATTTCGTCAGCTCGGAGAGGCGCACGCTGAAATTGATGTCGGCGCCGGGATAGTCGGTGCTCCAGCCCTGCTTCTCGCGCCGGTTGCTGGTGAACATCGCGCGGCAGAAGTTGAAGCGGCCATCGTAGGTCGCGTTGGTCGGAAACTGTGGGGGTGTATAGCCGTAGTAGCCTGACCAGATGCGCTGCTGGGCGTGGGCCACGGCGAGCGCGCCAGCGGCGACTGCGACGACCGCCAACGTCGCGACACGTCGCCTGCGGGAGGCCAGGTTCCTTGGAAATTCGTTAACAGACATCCACGTCCGCCTGCGCGCGGCTCTTCTCACTATAGCGGCTCGCGCACCGAACGCCGGAGATATCTCTCGGTCCGGGCTGCGGTCGGCCTGCGGCAGAGACGGCAAGGTGTATGGTACTGCGGTGATGAACGTTGGACACTTCGTACTCGGGCTCGCCGTTGCGACGGTTCTTGGTGCCGACTGTTTCGCCGCTGATTTGTACGTCGTGGCGGGAGCGCCTGCTGGCGGCGACGGCACCACCGCGCGCCCGTTCGGCCAACTGGCACAGGCCGAAGCCGCGTCGTCGGCGGGAGACCGGATTTTCGTTTCAGCGAAATCGGCCTGGGACATGCTGTCCGGACCGATCGCGCTCAAGCCGAATCAGAAGTTGATCGGACTTTCTCCGACCGGGCAGCCGCCTCGCTACGAAGCGGAGAAGCCGCATCTCACCAGCAGCGTCGTCGAAACCGCAATCTATGACGCGCCGTACAACAACGGCAGTTATAAGCCCACGACCTCAATCGTGATGCTGGCGCGCGGCGTCGAAGTGTCGGGAATCCATTTCGTCGACATGAAAGGTCCGGCGCTGCTGGCCGGCGACGGGGATATTTCGGGCACTCGCATTCATGGGAATACCTTTTCGGGCGTGATGCCCAAGTCGAAAAGCCTCATTTACTCGATCGTGCTGGGCGGCGCGGTGAACGTGAGCGACGTCCGCGTGACCGACAACTCATTCCGAGACGGCGTCACGCTTGGCGGGATAACGGTCCAGCAGCGAGGCCAGAGCGCCGGGGAGTATTACTTTCAACGCAACGACTTTCGAGATCTGGGCGGGCGCGGCTATTTCATCCATTCGGAGGATACGAGCCAGGTGATGACGACCATCCTCGATTCCGAGGCGAACAACCTCGGCGTACCGCCCGACAGCGACGTGCCGGGGGCGGAGAACACGGACAGCATCATCCCGTATCTCACCGGCCACTCGCAGCAGCACATGTTGGTGAAGAATTTCCATTACAAGAACGACAAGCAGGTCGGCGGCCTCTCCAACACGGGCCTCGAACTGTTCATCTATGGCATGCGAAGCGAGGAGGATCGACATAACTGGTGTTCGGGCTGCCGGGCGGACATCGAAATCGAGGATAGTGTCTTCGAGCGTCCCTCCACCGATGGCATCCAGCTCGCGAACTACGGCGACCGTTCAATCGTGAATTTCGTGATCCGCCGTACCAAAATCATCGGCGCCGCGCCTCGTCAGACCGGCGGCGCCATCTCGATGATGGCCCAAAGGCAGGGAAATACAGGGAGCAGGCTGACGCTGCTCGTCGAAGAGAGCGAGATCATCGGTTCGAAAGCGTTCGCTTTCGCCAACACGAATGAATCGGGCCAGTCGGCTGCCGTGATCGATATGGGTGGCGGCGCACTCGGATCGAAGGGGCACAACATCATCATCGGCAATGTGCAGGGCGGTTTTAAGCTCCAGGGCGAGAAGGTGACCGCCAGGAACAACTGGTGGGGAGGCGCGCCGCCGACGGTGACGTTGAACGGCCCGGGCGGCGCAGCTGACATGTCGTCGCCCCTTGCCACAC
>Ga0310810_10004352_pt1 | contig 15641 bp, 12 predicted proteins | sample NCmetagenome_FD_207641 | JGI IMG/M metagenome (GOLD analysis project Ga0310810, IMG submission 207641) | Soil microbial communities from experimental microcosm in Duke University, North Carolina, United States - NC | ecosystem: Engineered > Artificial ecosystem > Soil microcosm > Unclassified ...
GTGGAAGACCATCGGTCCGGTCTCACGCGGCCGTGAGAAGGCGATCTGGGAACGCTTCCGCGGTGCCTGCGATCGCTTCTTCACACGGCGTCATCAGGACCTCGCCGAACGCAAAACGACGTGGCACGAGAACCTCGCGAAGAAAGAAGCGCTGTGCGAAAAGGCCGAAGCGTTGGCGGACAGTTCCGACTGGGATCGGACCGCAGGCGAAATTCGGCAGCTGCAGGCCGAGTGGAAGACGATCGGTCCGGTCAAGAAGTCGCGGTCTGAAGCCATCTGGCAGCGCTTCCGTGCGGCGTGCGACAAGTTCTTCACCAGGTACGCACAGCGTCACGACACGGCACGCGCCGAGCGGATTGCGGCGCGCGAAGCGATCTGCGCCGAACTCGAAGCTCTGGGTTCCGCTCCCGAGGGAAGCGAACCGCCGGCAGACCTGCTGACGACGGCACGCGGGTTCCGTGCGCGGTGGCAGCAGGAGATTGCCGCGCGCGGCGTCGACCCCGAGCATGCTCGCGCCCTGGATCAGCGGTTCGCGCTGGCGTTCGGCACCGTGATCAACCGCTGGCCCGCTGTGTTCGGCGGATCCGACATGGATCCCGAGTCGAACCGCAAGCGCATGGAAACGCTGGTCGCGAAGGTGGAAGCCCTTGCCGCGTCGCTTTCAGGCCCTGCTGCGCAGGCCGACGCGGCGGCATCGCCGACCACACGCCTGGCGGCGATGCTGAAGGAGGCGCTCGCGGCCAACACCATCGGCGGCAAACCCGACGATGACAGCCGCTTGCGCGCGGCGCAGGACGAACTGCGCCAGGTGCAGGCTCAGCTCTCGAGAATCGGTATGGTGCCGGAGGAGGCGCGGCGTCAGTTGGCCGACCGCTTTCAGCGTGCGGCCCGGAAGATCAGCGATCGGACTGCACCGCGGCGCGAGCAACCGCCGCGAACCTGACGCTCACTGCTGCGCAGGCGGCGCGCCCAGGTCCTTCAGCAGGACATCGTGGAAGTAGCCTGATGGAATCGTTCCCTCGCGAATGAACGCGAGGTGAAAGTTCTTCAGCGAGAACTTCGCACCGAGCTGTTTCGACGCTTCCGAACGAAGCGCGTAGATGGCGTCCTTGCCGAGCCGATACGTGATGGCCTGCGTCGGCCACTTCGAATACCGGAAGATCGCGCGTTCTGCGCTCTCGCAACTCGCGCGTTTCGCCTCACTCTGGCGTCCCGCGGCGTCGCAGGCGCCCGGCAGGAAGTCCACGACCTCCGAGAAGAGCGTAACGGCATCGTCATAACCAAGCTTGCTGGTGTGAATGCCGGTGTCGATCCGGACACGCAGGTCCCGATAGAGCTCGCCCTGCAGCTGATAGAGGCGTTCTTCAGGCGTGTAGAAGCCGTTGGCTGCGCCCTGTTGCGGCTCGGCGATCAGGGCTTCCGCGTAGAGACCCCAGCCTTCCGCCGGCAGTGAGTCTTCCCACATCGCCGATGAATCCTCGACTGCGCCGGGCGTGAGCCATCGCACCGGCGAAACCCCGGCGCGCGATCCGGTCAGCACCTTGAAGTACCAATCGTGACCAGGAAAGCCTTCGTGCGCCGACAAATCGGCGAGGGCCGAGCGATTGTTGCTCTTGAGTGCCGCGGCGTCGTTGCCGGTCGGGGTGACGTAGAAGCGTCCAACGCCCGAACCCTTGAACGGCGGCGCGGGATAATACGAGGCTCCATCGATCGACGCGAGCAGGGGCGGAGGCGTTTCGACGACCTCGAGCTTGTAATCGGCCGGCACGTCGAACAGACCGGTCTTGCGCGCGAACTCCACGAGCCGCAACGCCGCATCGCGGTACCACGAAATCATTTCCTCGTCCGACTTCGGATAGTCCTTCGAGAGTTCATCGAAAACCGCGCGTACGGCCGACGGTCCGTCGGCTGGGAGCGTCAATCCCTTCTGCTGACCGATCGTTCGAGCCAGGTCGATCATCTGTTTCCGGGTCGCCTCGACGATCGGCAACGCCTCGTCGAACAGCTTCTGGGCTGTCGTGTCGAGGTGGAAATTGTTCTGCAGCGCCCAGTCGTACTCGCTCGCGCCCGCCGCGAACCGATCCTGTGCAAAGTCCTGCTTGATCGTTTTCGAACCTGGTTCGAAGAACGTCGTGGCGATGAAGGTGCGGAACGTGTTGTACGCGTCCGATGCCTGGCTGCCAGCGGCGCGCAGTTCCGTCAGAAGCCGCTCGCGGCCGGCGCCTGCGGCCAGGCGCTGTGCGGCAAGCGCCGGGAGGGTTTCAGCGAAGTACTTCGCATTTGCGGCGCTGGTATCCAGGCCGTCCCGCTCCAGCATGCGCAGATCGGCGACCCGTCCGCCCTTGACGCCCGCTTCGATCTGCACGCGGGCCGACGCCAGATACGCAGGAATCGCCTTCACGCGGTTGATGACGAGCGCCCATTCCTCGGCAGTGCCGTAGGACGTGTCGCCTGTCTGCGTGAGCCCCTGGAGCTGCCAGTCAATGGCGCGGAACGGTTCGCCGACGTAGGTGTCGACGGCGCGCTCCTGGTAACGGCGGACCTGGTGCTGGTGCAGGAGGAAGCGGATTTGGGCGACCGCCACGTCACGATCGATCAGCACTGGCTCGGTCAGCGCGTCAGCATTGACCGCTCCGAGCTCGCGGGCCACTCCCGCAAGCCAACGATCTTCTTCCTCGATGGCCTGGGGTGACACGTCCCGAAGGGTCCCGTCTACATCCTTGAGCGCCGGGTTGAGCCCGACGCCTCCGAGGTAGGTGTTGGTCGTCGGGTTCCTGCGCAGGAACTCGACGACGTAGGTTGAGAGCTTCTGCTGGATGAGCGGATCGCCCGCGCCTGCGTTGCCGAGCGAGTGCGTGCCCGGCACAGACCCGCAGCCCGACAGCGTCAAGGCCAGTGCCGCGGCACCGGCCCACCGGAACGAGCGCGAATCCCTCACTGCACTTTCAGCAGTTCGATGTCGAACACGAGCAGGCCGTACGGGGCACTCTGGCCCTTGTAGGCGAGCTTCTCGGGAATCCAGAAACGGGTTTTCTCGCCTTCGACCATCAGTTGCACGCCTTCGGTCCATCCGGCGATGACCCCGTCGAGCGGGAACGTCGCCGGCTCACCTCGCGTGACCGAACTGTCGAACATCTTTCCGTCGGTCGTCCAGCCGGAGTAGTGCACGGTGACCTGGCTTCTCGAGCTCGGATGGCGCGCGCCGGATCCAGGCGTGAGCACTTTGTACGCGAGCCCGCTCGCGGTTTTCTTGGCGTCGGCAGGAGGAGCCTTCACATCGGGAGGTGCCTGCGGCGGATGCGTGATCGAGATCAGTTCGACGTCGAACACGAGCATGCCCTTCGGATCGCGGCGTCCCTGGTAGGCGAGCGCCTCGGGGATCCAGAGCCGCCGTGTTTCACCGGGCACCATCAACTGCACGCCCTCGGTCCAGCCGGCGATGACCCTGTCCAGCGGGAAGGTGACCGGCTTGTTCGGACCGGTCCTCGAACTGTCGAACATCTTGCCGTCGGTCGTCCACCCTGTGTAGTGGACCGTCACCATGTCGGTCTTCGCCGGATGATCCTTGCTCGAGCCGGGTTTCATCACCTTGCTCGCAAGGCCCGACGCGGTCTTCGTGGCATCAGCCGGAGGCGCGGCGACATCGGCCGGAGCAGGAATCGAGCGCGACGACTGTGCTGACAGCGTCGCGCTGAGAAGCAGGAGAGCCAGGAGAGTTCGCATCCCATCATTGTGTCATGCGGGACGCCGTTGCCGCGCAGCCGTGTCGGTGCGACGTTCCGCCAGGCCGGCGCGATGGAACGGGTGGTTTGTGCTATGGTCCCCGTGTTCCTGGCGGGGGCGTTTGACGGCCTCCTACCTGCGCGGTCGAACTCGCCGAAGCGCAGATGCAGGCATGAGCGAGCACACTACCCGGAAGGTGTGCCATGCCGCATTTCCGCAAGCTCACTCCCAATCTGCTGGTCGCTGATGTCTCACGAAGCCTCGCGTTCTACGTGGACGTGCTCGGATTCTCGCAAGGCATGACCGTTCCAGACGCCGCGCCGTTCGTCTTCGGTTCGGTGACAGCGGACACAGTCGAGATCTTCTTCAACGAAGCAGGCACCGTTGTGAAGGAATATCCAAGCCTCGCCGGCCGTCCCATTGGCGCCAGCGGAACGATGTTCATCGAGATGGACGATGTCGACGCGTATCACGCGGCGCTGCGAGGGAAGGTGACGATCGTGATGCCGCTGGTGACGCAGTGGTACGGCTTGAAGGAATTCGCGATCGTCGATCCCGACGGGTACCTCATCACCTTTGCGGAGCGCGTACAGCAGGCCTGAGCTCAACAGGGCGTCTGGCGCTGGACTACCGGCGGTTCTGAAGATCCTGCAACTTCTGTTTCAGTGACTCGAGCCGCTGGCCCGCTTCTCCGAGCTTGCCTTCGGCGGTGAGCCGCTGGTAGTCCTCGAGATCCTTCGCTGCGCTGCGAATCAGGTCGTCGGTCGTCGCCGGCGCTGTCGGCGCACCGGCGGCCGTCGCCGCGCCGCCGGCCTCCGGCTGTGAGGGCCGTACCGATTGAGCGCCGCCGGAAGTCGAAGGCGACCCGAGCGTCGAAGGCGCACTGCCGAACAGTGCGGCGAGCGCGCTCTCGAAATTCGGACCGTACGCGAGTCGATCCTGCAGCGCGAGCACGACGATCCGGAGTTCCGGCATCGGGCTACGCTCCGCCTGCAGGTAGATCGGCTCCGCGTACAGCAGTCCCTTGCCGATCGGTATCACGATCAGCGTGCCTCGCCGCACGTGTGACCCCTGCTGGTTCCACAGCGACAACTGGCCCGACAGCTGGGCGTTCTGATCGATACGCGCCTCGATTTGCAGCGGACCATCGACGAGCCGTGTCTTCGGAAAGTCGTACACCAGCGCGTTGCCGTAGTTGGCACCGTCGCTCCGGCCGGCTATCCAGCCTATGAGGTTGTTCCTGTTGGCCGGCGTGAACGGAAGAATCTCCACGAACTCGATCGAAGGTTCGCCGGGCAATTTCATCAGGACGAAATTCGGTTCGAAGGTCTGCGCGGACTGCTGACTGGGATCGTTCGAGCGGACCTCGGAGGCCACCGTCCACAGATCCTCCCGGTTGTAGAACACGTCCGGTGAGGTCATGTGATACAGGCCGTATACGGCGGCCTGCATCTCGAGCAGCAGTTCGGGATAGCGCACGTGGCTCCGCAGGTTTGCGGACATATCGCCCGCATCCTTGAAGAGACTGGGGAACATTCGACGGTAACCCGTCACGACCGGATCGGCCGGATCGAACACGTACAACGTAACGGTGCCGTCGTACGCGTCGATGGTTGCCTTGATGCTGTTCCGGATGTAGTTGACCCGTTCGTTGCCGAGCCTGTAGTGCCGCGAGTATGGGTACGAGGTCGACGTCGTGAACCCGTCCACGATCCAGACGAGCCGGCCATCGTTCGTGACGACGATGTATGGGTCTGAATCGAACGTGAGGAATGGCGCGACGGTCGCCAGGCGGTCGCGGATATTCCGCCGCATCAGCAGCCGGCTCCCCGGCGTGATGTCGTCGCTGAAGGGGACCTTGGTGAGGTCGCCGCGATCAAGCGCGATCAACACTCGCCGGAAGAAGCCACCCAACTCGATGCCGCCAGTGCCCTCGTAAGTGGCAAAGGAGTTGGTTTCTCCCTGCGGGTAGTCGAACTCCTTCTGGTTTGTCTTCACGTACACGTCGGTATTCGTGAGTTCACCAAAATAAATCTGCGGTCGCTTGAGCTCGAGGCCGGGAAAGGTGCTCTGCACCGGCATGTTGCCGAACAGCAGGTCCGGCAGACCTTCAGGCGTGAACCCGTTCACCGGGTTCATCGTCATACCGTAGCCATGCGTGTAAATCAGCTTCTCGTTGATCCAGTTGCGGCTGCTCTCCGGAAGACGGTCGACGTTGAGCTCGCGCACGGCAAGCATCATCTGGCGCACCTGGCCGTTGATCGTGTAGCGGTCGATGTCGATGTCCGGGAAGTCGTAATAAGTGCGGATCTCCTGGATCTGTCGCAGCGTGTCCTGCAGCGCGCGCCAGTCCCACAGCCGGATGTTGTCGAGCGTTTCGCGGTTGGCGTCGGGATCGATGGCGGCCAGGCCGGCATCGGCGGGGAACGGAATCTGCGCGATGCGGTTCAGCCCGAACGCTTCCTGCGTGAACGCGATGTTGTTCGTGATGAACGGCCGCTCGCGCACGAGCTCGTTCGGCTTCACGACGAACCCGTTCACGTACCACGCAACCATCGTGACGAGCATGTACACTGCCACGGCCGGCGCGAATGCGAGCACAATCCACCGCAGTCGCGGCGCCGCGACGGCATTGATGACGCAGAGGATCGCTCCCAGCGCCAGCGCGATCGCGACATAGAGCAGACCGGGCACCAGTACGTGCGCGTCGGTGTAGGTGACGCCTGCGAAGATCGTGTGATCCTCGAGAATGCGGTCGTACCGTCCGACGTAGGTCTGGATCGCGAACGCCAGCAGCACGCCTGCGGCCGCAATCGACAAGCCGCGCAGCGCTGAATGGCTGCCCGCCTTGTCTCTCGTCAGCACACGCGCCCCCCCCGCCACGACGGCAAAGAACACCGCCACGACGCCGACGATCACGGCGAGCGACGTGAGCCAGCCGGCGACGAGCTGCCACACTGGCAGCGTGAACAGGTAGAAGGTCGTGGGACGTCCGAAAATCGGATCGAGCGCCGGATTCACCGGTGGCGGCTGGTTCAAATACAGAGCGAAGGTGGTCCAGTCGCTCATCATCCCGAGGCCGGTGACCACCCCGAGAAATGCCGAAGCGACGAGCGCGATGAGCCGCAGCACCGGTTCCACCGGAAGCCGGAGCGGTTGCCCGTTAATCAGGATCGGACCGCTGGTCAGATCGAGACGGGCCGGCTTGAGCGCGAGGTACGCGCCGTACAGGAGGAAAAAGGTTGCGACGACGAAGACGGTGAAGATGACGCTCTGGAACCGCAGCGTCTTCCAGAAGACCTCGGCAAAGCCGAGAGAGTCGAACCAGAGCGATTCGACGTAGTAGGAGAGTGCCGTTCCGCCGCCAAAGAGAACGAAGGCGATGGCACCGAACAGGAGCAGACGGCCTCGCCGCCGCGGTTGGCGCGGCGGCGGCCAGTCGATCGTGTTCACTTCACGCCGAAGCCGTCGACGTGCACGTTCAGGTTGTGGTTGATCCGCATTCCGACGATGCCAGACGCGTCGACGCTGGCCGTCGGTTGCGCGTTCACCTCGGTGCCGTTCACCAGGAAGCGCGTCTTGTCAGGCGCGACGACGATGGAGAGCATGTTCGTGCCCTTCGTCGAGGCGTCTGTCTTCTTCACGGCGGCGCTCGCCGTCCACGGCACGACGGCGTTCACCTTCGCGCCGTCGCGGCGCGAGATCATGAACATCCCATCCTGCCGAACGAGGAAGTAGGTGTACTTCTGCGTCGCGGCCGCGAGGTTCGAGCCTCCGACGAACAGGCCGTACGCTTCGGGGTGCTCAGCGGGTTCGACCTGATTGAACGAGGCGTGCACTTCGTAGCTGCCGCTCTTCGTGTCGGCGCTGCGGTAGTAGATTCCGGCCGGGCCCGACTTGAAGTGGATGCCGCCGCCCATTGGCACCACGCTGACGCCGTCAGGCTTGGTGCCTCCACTGTCCAGTCGAACGCTCCAGCCGGCAGGAAGGCTGCCGCCACCCTGCATCTTGTCCATGTCTGCGCCGTGCTGCTGCGCAAGCGGGGCCGTGGCGCCAAACGCGCAAAACGCCAGGAGTGCGAGCGTTCGTTTCATCAGGAAACTCCTCTTCGTCGAGTCTAATTGATCCCGTAGTCCTTGAGCCCGAAAACGCCTTCGACGGCACTCGGCGGAAGGTCAGCCGGCTCGAACGACGGGTCAGGTATGCGGTGCTTCACAGCCGGCAGGCTGCGCAAGTAGACAAGGACCGCATGTCGATCCTCTTCGGTCCAGTTGGAGAAGTTCGCCCACGGCATCGTCGTGTATGAGACGACATGCCCGTCGGGGAAGGTCCCGCTTCGAAGCACGCGCTTCACTTCATCGTCGGTTCGCCGGGCCAGCCCGGTCTCGGGATCCGGTGTCAGGTTGCGGCTGACGTAGGTGCCGTGCTTCGACACGATCTTGACTCCGCCTCCGGCGAGGTACTTCGTCAGATCAGGTCCCTGCGATCCATTGGTCGCATGGCAGCCCATGCAGCCGGTGTTCATCACGACCTGGCGGCCGCGCGCCGCAATTGCGCGTTGCGCCGGGTCGGTGATGCCGTCGACAGGCGGCGCCGCCTTCTGCAGATCGGCGCCGAACGTTTCCGGCGGCGTCAGGAAGAAGGGCGGGATGTTGTAGAGGAACGCCATGAATCCGACCACCGCGAGGACGACCACGATGGCCGCGGCCCATTTCAGGAATCGCTTCATTAACGTGCTCCTCCCGTGATGCCGGCGTTGCCCTCGTCGAAGTAGCTCGGGATGTCGTGACCGAGGATCAGCATCCGGAACTTGCCCCACATATAGGCGGGGAACACTGTCCGCGTCGGCCTCGGAACCTTGTTGCGCACGGGTGGAACCGTCCGCAGGTACGCGACGATCGCATTGATGTCCGACTCTTTCATCGTCGAGAACGCCGGCCAGTCCATCGGGAAGGGAAGCAAGCGAGTGCCATCTCGCAGTGTTCCCTTGGTGATCACCCGCTTGATCTCGTCGTCGGTCCAGTTGCCGAGACCGGTCTCCTTGTCAGACGTGAGATTGCCGGTCGGATAGGTGCCGAAGGGCTCGAGATGCATCCGGAGGCCGCCCGCCAGGCGCATGCCGGGCAGTGGGCGTTTCTCGCTGTCGGCCGGTGTGTGGCAGGCCGGACAGGCGAGCGTGTTGACGAGATACTCGCCTCGCCGCACCGGGTTCGCGAGTTCGTCGGCCTCCTGCTGCTTATAGAACGCGGCGACCTCTTCGGCGTTCATCTCCCACACCGGCTTGCGGCGCAATGAAGCGACATAGTTCGCAAGGTCCCACATCTCCGGGTCGGTTGCGGTTCCCTGGTACGAAGGCATCGGTGTTCCGGAGATGCCCGCGCGAAAGCGCATGAAGATGTCGGCAGTTGTCGGCCCGCCGTGGAAGGTCCACGGTTCGCTCAGGTCCGCTGCGCGCAGCGGGAAACCCCAGTCGTCCTCGAAGGACGTCGCAGCCGCGCCCGCGCCGCGGCCGTTGTCGCCGTGGCACTTTCCGCACTGCAGCTTGCTGTAAACGGTCGATCCGCGGTTGATGCTCTCGGTGCTCGGCGCGACCGGATTCGAGGCGGCAATCGTCTGCGGCTGCTCCTCGGCGAACCGGGGCGACAGCGTCTTGATGTACTGCACGACGGCGCGGATGTCGGCATCGGAAAGGATCGACTCCCACGCCGGCATTGCGCTGCCATAGAGCCCCTGCCGCACGCTGCGCAGCAGGTCATCGTCGGTCGGGATGCTGCCGGTTTCCGTGCTGCGGATCTTGTAGCGGCCGCTCGTGAAGTCGCGCGGGTGAGGCACCAGCATCATGGCCGCAGGTCCATCGCCCTTGCCGGTTGACCCGTGGCATTCGACGCAGTGCTTGGCGTACACCGCCTTGCCCTGCGAAGAGGGGGCCGAAGGCGTCTGGCCTTCCTGTGCGCCGGCGTCCCTCGACGCAAGCCGGAAGGTTGTAATAGCAACGAACGCGAACAGGATCAGCGCGACAACGCGCGCTCGCGTCAGGCGGAGCTGCGGCATGTGACTTCTGTCTCCGGCTTGCCGTGGACGTTCTGGGATTGGCGCCTTGATTATATCCAGCTCAACAGGCGTCGATAGGCATTTCTCGGCGCGTTGCGCGCCGCACCTCAGGGATTGATAACGATCTTTCCCAGCGCGCCTCCCGCGAGCACCGCTTCATGTGCCTTTGGTGCATCCGCGAGGGAAAACTCCTGGCCGATGAGCGGGCGGAGCGTGCCGTTCTCGAGTCCGGCCACAAGGGCCGCGTGGGCGGCAGCCAGATCCTGCGGCGCGACGGCGAAGAGCAGCATCCCGTGGATGGAGGCTTCACGTCCCATCGTGCCTCGCGGATCGATTTCGATCCGGCCGCGGCTGCCGATGATCACGACGCGTCCGTGCTTCGCGAGCAGCGCCAGATCCTTGTCGAGATTGATATGCGCGGCCATCTCGAGGATGACGTCGACCCCTTTACCTCCCGTCGCCTTCGAGATGGCATCGAGATACCCGCGGTCCTTGTGGTCGACGACCATGTGAGCGCCGTGGGCAAGTACCGCTTCACGACCCCGATCCGTGCTTGCCGTCCCGATCACGAACATCCCGTGCGCGCGCGCCAGTTCGACCGCGGCAATGCCGACGCCGCCGCTCGCGCCGTGCACCAGGAGCGTCTCAGCCGGTCGTGCCAGCGCGCGTGAGAACAACGAGTAGTACGCCGTCGCGTACGGGACACCGATCGCCGCGCCCTGCGCAAAGCTGACGTGATCGGGCAGTCGGTGTAACTGCGAGGGCGAGCACAGCGCCTGTTCAGCGCAGAGGCCGGTCCGCGGCGTGCCGAGGTTGTCGTTAGCGATGTACACGCGGTCGCCTGGCTTGAAGCCGCTCACGTCGCTTCCAACGGAAATCACTTCTCCCGCGCCGTCGTTACCCGGCGTATACGGCAGCGGCGGTTTGGCCGCGTAGACGCCACTGCGGATGTAGGTGTCGACCGGGTTCACGCCCACCGAGCGCACACGCACCAGGACCTGCGACGCAGAGGGCGTCAGGTCTGGCACGGTTTCCACTTTCATCACCTCAGGCGCACCGAACTCGCGGACGACAATTGAGCGCATGGGCACGATGCTATCATGAGGAATTCATGGCACTTGTACGGCTCCACAAGACCGTGGGCGTGAAGGTTGGACGCGTCCAGGTTGGCGGCGGCGCGCCGATCGTCGTCCAGTCGATGACGATGACCGACACCGCGGACGCGGTGGCGACGGCGACGCAGTGCATCGAGCTGGCAGAGGCTGGCTCGGAGATGGTCCGCGTCACGGTGAACAACAACGACGCGGCAGCGGCTGTTCCCGAAATCAAGCAGCGCATGCTCGACGCCGGCTGCACGGCGCCGCTCATTGGTGACTTTCACTACAACGGTCACCTGCTGCTGACGAAGTATCCGAAGTGCGCGGAAGCGCTCGACAAGTACCGAATCAATCCGGGCAACGTCGGAACTGGAAAGCGGCGCGACGAGCAGTTCTCGACCATCTGCCAGGTGGCAGTGACGCACGGCAAGCCGGTTCGTATCGGCGTGAACGGCGGCTCCCTGAACCAGGAACTGGTCGTCGCGAAGATGCAGGAGAACACCGATCGCAACCTCGGGAAGGACTCCGAAGAGATCATCAACGAGTGCATGGTGCTATCGGCAGTCGAGTCCACTGAGCTTGCGATCGACAGCGGACTTCGCAAAGACCAGATCATCATCTCGTGCAAGACGTCACGGCCCCGCGACTTGATCGCGGTTTATCGCGCACTGGCGACGCAGACGGATCAGCCGCTCCACCTCGGTCTGACCGAGGCCGGCATGGGCATGAAAGGCCTGGTGTGGTCGTCGGCCGCGATGGGCGTGCTGCTCGCGGAGGGAATCGGCGACACCGTCCGCGTCTCTCTCACGCCTCGTCCAGGCGGCGATCGACGCGAAGAAGTGTATGCCGCGTGCGAATTGCTGCAGTCGCTCGGTCTGCGTTCGTTTTCGCCAAGCGTCACCGCGTGTCCGGGCTGCGGGCGAACGACCAGTTCGACATTCCAGGAACTTGCCGAACGCATCCAGGGGTACATCCGCGAGCAGATGCCCGTCTGGAAGACGCAGTACGAAGGGGTCGAGACCATGACGCTCGCCGTCATGGGCTGCGTCGTCAACGGACCGGGCGAGTCGAAGGCGGCAAACATCGGCATCAGCCTTCCCGGCACCGGCGAAGCGCCCAACTGTCCCATCTACATCGACGGCCAGCATCACTCCACGCTGCGTGGAACCTATGAAGAGCTGTCCGCGGCCTTCCAGGGGCTCGTGGACAACTACGTGACCACTCGATACGCGAGGAAATCCTAATCGGCACATACGACCAGGCACTGCGCGACGCGCTGCATCGCATCTGGGGCTTCTCGGACTTCCGGCCGCTGCAGCGCGAGGCCATGCACGCGGTTCTCGAGGGACGCGACAGCCTCGTCGTGCTTCCGACCGGTGGCGGAAAGTCCCTTTGCTTCCAGGCGCCTGCGCTGGTGCCTCCGGCAGTCAGCCGCTCCGACTCGTCACGCCAGGGAGTCGCGCTCGTCGTCTCGCCGCTCATCTCATTGATGAAGGACCAGGTCGACGGCCTTCGCGTAGACGGCGTCGCAGCGTCATTCCTCAACAGCACGCAAAGTTCGTCGGAGCGCGACGAGGTGATCGCGAGCCTGCGCCAGGACCGATGCCGTCTCCTATATGTCTCTCCTGAACGTCTCGTCGGCGAAGGCAGCCAGGGCTTCCGTCGCCTGCTGAGCCAGTGCGGCGTGCGATTCATCGCGATCGACGAAGCGCATTGCATCAGCCAGTGGGGTCATGACTTCCGCCCTGAGTACCGCCAGCTGGGCGGCTTGCGCGCCGACTTTCCGGGTGCGTCCCTACATGCGTTTACTGCGACCGCGACCGAACGCGTCCGGCACGACATCGTGCACGAATTGCGGCTGGACGACGCGCTGGTGCTCGTCGGCTCGTTCGATCGCCCGAACCTTACCTACCGTGTTCTGCGACGCGGTCAGCTGCACAAGCAGCTCGAGGCGATTCTCTCGAGGCATGAAGGTGAGTCGGGAATCGTTTATTGCGGTTCGAGACGCGAGGTCGAGTCGCTCGCGGACTGGCTTCGCGGTGAAGGCCACGAAGCGCTGCCGTACCACGCCGGTCTTTCAGACGCCCTGCGTGCTGCGCACCAGGAGGCATTCCTCGAGGAGCGAGCAGACATCGTCGTTGCAACCGTCGCCTTCGGCATGGGTATCGATCGCTCGAACGTCCGCTTCGTCGTCCACGCGAGCGCACCTCGCTCGCCAGAGCACTACCAGCAGGAGGCCGGACGGGCAGGCCGGGACGGGTTGCCGGCCGAGTGCGTGCTGATCTATTCAGGCAGCGATTTCGTGCGATGGCGCCAGATGCTCGAGCAGAACGGCGAGTTCACCGAGAGCACGCGAGCTTTGCTGCGCGACATGGAACGCTATGCCGCCGGGACGCGATGCCGCCATCGCGCGCTGGTCGAATACTTCGGTGAAGAGTGGACCCGCGGAGAGTGCGGCGCGTGCGACTGGTGCCTGAAAGAGCTCGACAGCGTCGAGGACTCGACGACGCTGGCGCGGAAGATCCTGTCGTGCGTGGCGCGAGTGCGGCAGGGATACGGCCTTGCGCACGTCGCCGACGTGCTGCTTGGAAAAGCCAGCGACAAGGTCGTGGCGTACGGGCACGCGGAACTGTCCACCTTCGGTCTCCTGAAGGAGGAGTCGGCGGCGGCCGTGCGCGGCTACATCGAGCAGCTGGTTGCGGGAGGATGGCTGGCGCGGGACGGCGAGCCGTACCCCGTGCTGCGGTTGACTTCGTCAGGTGCCGCGCTGTTGAAGGGCGCCGGGACGTGCGAACTGTTTCGCGAGCAGGTGCCGGTGAAGGGCGGAAGCCGGCCCCGCGGAGCAGGCGCGACGACCTTTGACGGCGATCCGGCTCTGTTCGATCGGCTGCGCGAAGTGCGGACGCGCATCGCGCGCGAGCGCGGCGTGCCGCCTTACGTGATCTTCCACGACACCACGCTCAGGCAATTGGCTGAGCGGCGCCCGCAGACACTCGACGATCTGCACGACATCTACGGCGTGGGCGTGAAAAAGGCAGCCGACTTCGGCGACGACTTCCTGGACGCGATCCGCCTGTATGGCAAACCGCAGTAGTTCGATCTAGTGAACCGTGTAGGGTTCCTGCAGCGCGAACGGGGCAATCTCGACGTCGAAGTGGTCACCGCCTTCGGTGACCATCGAGTAGGTTCCGCGCATCACGCCGTTCGAGGTCTTCAGTGGACAACCCGACGTGTAGACGAACGACTCGCCGGGCGCGAGCACCGGCTGCTCGCCGACCACGCCGGGTCCACTGACTTCCTCGGTATGACCCGTCGCGTCGGTGATGAACCACTGACGGCTGAGGAGCTGCACCGTATCGTCGCCTTCGTTGGTGATCTTCACGGTGTAGTGAAAGAACCAGTGGCTCTCGAACGGCTGAGAGTGATCGGCTGCGTATTGCGACTCGACCTCGACGCGCACGTTGTTCGTGACCGCTTCGGACGACGACGCGTGCATCGGTTGGTTCCTGGTATGTGTCATTTTTTCCAGCGCGAGCCCCCTGGAAATTCCATGATACCAAGTCTGCCCGCCGCAATGCTCAACGGGGCTATGAGAAGGTGGCGGAGGAACTTCGTCGCACGCCTCCCCGTCTGATAGTGTCAGCCGTGACGGAACGACCCATGAGATCCAGTGGCCCGATTCCCGTTCGACCGCAGGGCCCGATCGTCCTGGCGGCCCTGCTGATTGCGCTGGTCCTGTCCTTTACGGCCGCTCCCTTTGCGCAGACCGACCTCGACGCGTTCATGCAGCAGGTCCTCGCGCAGCGCGACTCGAACTGGAAGAAGCTGCAGCAGTACATCCTCGACGAACGCGAGCAGACCGAGCTGCGGGGGCCGTCGGGCGCGCCGCTCTGGGGCGAACGCCGCGATTACACCTGGTACATTCGGGACGGGTTCTTCGTTCGAAGCCCGGTTCGGGTGAACGGCGCCGCGGTCGGCGAGGACGACCGGGTCAAGTACGAACGGGAATTTCTCGAGCGGCAGAAGCGGCGGGAAGCGCGTGCGCAGGCGTCGGGCGCTGCGCCGGCGGACCGCACTCCGGAAGCCGCAGCCCAGGACGTGGATGGGTTGATCCGTCAGTCCCGTCAGCCGGAGTTCATCACGTCTGCCTACTTCCTTCGCTTCAGGTTCGATGCCGGCCGCTATGCGCTCGTTGGCCGCGAGCAGTTCGAGGGGCAGGATGCCCTCCGGATCGAGTACTACCCCGAGAAGCTGTTCACAAAGGAGCGGCGCGACGAATTGCGGGAAGAGTACCAAGGCGACAGGCGCCGGCCGCCGGCCAGGGACAGCGATGAAGAAAAGAGCTACGACGCCGAACTTCGGCGGCTGATGAACAAGTCGTCGAAAGTGACACTCTGGATCGCGCCGGCCAACCACCAGATCCTGAAATACACGTTCGACGATCTCGGCTGGAACTTCTTCCCCGCCCAGTGGCTCGCGCAGATCGACGGTGTTGCGGCGTCGATGACGATGAGCCAGCCGTTCCCCGACGTCTGGCTGCCGCGCGGCGTCGATGTGAGCGTTCGCCTGCTCCTTGCGTTCGGCAACATCGACATGCGCTATTCGCTGCAGTACGAGAACTACCGGCAGGCCGACGTGCAGACGAAGGTCGGCATTCCCGACAGGCCTTAGCTCCGTGCTCGCCGCGTTGCTGACGATTGCCCTGTTCGCCGCCCAGCCGGCCGAGCGCGTCGTCGACATACGCGTGCAGGGCAACACCCTGACCAGCGA